>Ga0181520_10005700_pt1 | contig 19644 bp, 15 predicted proteins | sample PEATcosm2014_Bin_29_FD_132451 | JGI IMG/M metagenome (GOLD analysis project Ga0181520, IMG submission 132451) | Peatland microbial communities from MTU Mesocosm Facility, Houghton, MI, USA - PEATcosm2014_Bin02_30_metaG | ecosystem: Environmental > Terrestrial > Soil > Wetlands > Peat | place...
CGGGAGGGCCGCTGGGTGCTCGACATCCGCGGCAAGCGCGGCCGGGTGAGGACCGTGGCTCTGCCTGCCGGCGCCAAGGCGGCGATCGACGATTGGACCCGGGCGGCCTGCATCGCCTCCGGACCGGTGTTTCGCCGGCTGACCAAAAGCGGCCGCGTTCTGCCCGGAAAAGGACTCGGCGTCTGGGCGATCTGGGACGTGGTCGTCACCTCGGCAAAAGCCATCGGCATCGAAGGCTTCGGCCCGCATGACGCCCGTCGCAGCTGCGCGAAACTCTGCCGGAAGAAAGGAGGCAAACTGGAACAGATTCAGTTCATGCTCGGCCACGAATCGATTGAGACGACGGCGCTTTACACCGCATGCGAGCAGGAGATCACGGTCGCGGTCAACGACGGCCTCGGCCTTTATCCGTACACACCGGGAGCTCTTCCGTCTTGGGGCTGACCGGGATTCCCCCAGACAATCCGTATTATCGTTGGCAATCTCGCTGCCCAACTCCTCCAATCCTCGCCTGCCCTACCCCCCTCTCTAAGTCCTCACCCCACAACTAAACAGCGCCCTCTGCCCCGCGCCCAACCTGCGCGCAGGCAGTCGTGTGCCGCCTAGTCTCTCCCCACCCGCCAACGAGTCCACACGCAACTCACGTCCACTCGCCGGGCCTCCTCCACCATGCCCGGCCCCAACGCAACCTCGCCCACCGGGCCGCCCGCGAAGGGCGGCTTTTGGGTCTTTGCGGCGAGGAGAAATGGAGCATCCAAATGCACGCATGTGTCTTCCGTCCCGTCCTGAATTTCTATCCCGTTCCTGTGCCGAACGTCGGGTACTGGTTCCGCCGGCGCAGGCTCGAACTAGGCCTCAGCCTGAAGCGCGCAGCCTCCCTTGCAGGGTTCGAAAAGTCCACCTGGGAAGCCCTTGAGCAGGGATGGATTCCCGATGCCGGCGAAAACGTCTGGCGCTCGGTGGCCGCAACCCTCGAGATCCGGTTCGGCGATCTCGAGTGCGTGATCGCCCCGCTCGCTGCACATTTCGAGGCTGCCCAGGAACAGTGACCGCCTGGTGTTCAACCGCCGGGGGGAAAGCTACTGAACCAGCCGGAGTCATACCCCGCGCCGGACCAGCAGCTAACGGCGGCAGTTGTCCAACATTTAACAGCTTGCTTGAAATCATCGTTCGATTTCAGACAGCAACTTAGCGCGGAGGGCGCGCTTGCGCGCCTTCCCGTTGAAGCGATTCCTGAAGGACGAATGGAATCAGCTTACGGAGCCGTCTTCCAAAACCAAGCAATACAGACAGGTGGAACTAAAAGGAGGAGTTCCGCAGGGTGCTGGAGATCCTCGGCAGATAAGCAGGTATTCTGAGTCCCCCAAAGAGCTGATCCGACAACCAATGTCCGCGGTTCCCGGCACACCTCTTGCACATAGGCCGAGCCGAAATATCGCAGAGCAAGCAAACCTTAAGCACGGGTTGACCGATGCCGGATCACTAGCCCGATAAACAATGTCACATCGGCGTTTCAGAGGAGCGATCCTGAAAGCCGCATTTCATTCAATCCCCGGTCCCCAAGTGCGAGGGACCAAGGGCACCCTCATCATGGTCTGGAAAGGGCACCGGGACTGGGGCCACCTGCCCTGGCGTAGAACCCAGGAGCGGGTCTTCGTCGAACCGAAAGCAGCGCAGTGAGATGCCTGAAGTCCGGCCGATGCAGCCCCAAAGGAATAGGGCAGAAGCCTAGGGCGTATTTCGGGACCGATTCGGAACCCGTCGATCGGCCGTCCCACCATTCCCACGGCGGAGCGGGAAGGATAGGCACCCTCGGCTTTGAGGGCGGGTGAGTTCTCAAAAAGCCCGAAGGTTAGCTACCCACTGGTCGAAAGTCAGATCGAGACAGAAATTCGATTCAATGCCAGTGCGCGCGTGAGAAATACGGTTGAGGAATGTCTCAGAGTCACTGAGAATTGTAAGCACTGATCCGGTCGACGACATTCTGTTCGAGATTGCGATAGAAAAAGTTGTAGTCGTAGTTGTGAAAAAATGGCGCTTTATTGTAAGGCGCCGCCAGGTCCGCCCAGTTCGCGGGGGCCGGCAACGCCAAGGGATTGATAACCAACGCCCCGCTATTGTTCTGTGCACCCGTGTAGTTGTCAATCTCGTAAGTGTAATCGCCAGTATCGGGATCCAGGTTGAAGGTCACAGGCGTAACTGTCCCCAATTGACCCTTGTAGAACAGAGCACCGAGATGTGCCGAAGCGGCACCTCCAGGAGCTTCGACTGCTCCGGGGCCGCTTGCCACCCAGGTCAGCGGGTTCACGCTATAGGCATTCTTCTGCACGAGTCCAAGCAATGGCCCGAGGGTCGTCCAAGGTCCAGCATACGCTTGCGTGTTATAGGTTACGATGCAGCCAGTCAGTCTTGTGCTGGGAATGCCGCATATGCCGAGCTGAGCCAGCGATGCCGGATAGTTGTTCATGTCGTCGGAAGTCACCGACCAGCCAATCACATAGGCGGCTACCAGTTGTTTCTGAAGCCTTGGATCGGAGAACTTGTTCTCCAACAGCATGAGCAACAGGTTGGAACCTTGGCTGTGGCCAGCCAGAATGAATGGCCGCGGATTGCCGTTCGCGTCCTTGTTGAAATGGGCCATGTAATAGTCGAAGGCGTTCGAAACATCCGTATAGGCCACCTGCAATGCCGCATTCGCCGCCGCAGCGTTCTGGGGAGTAGTGGAATAGAGTAGTGCATTCAGAACATCGAGGCCTGAAGCCTGCTGAAAATACGGGACGTAAAGGTTGGTTCCCGCCTTAGCGAAGACCCCGGTTTTAGACGCAACCTGAGCCTTGATCGTGGTGTCGGCATAGGCTTGCGCCAGCGACTGATTCCAGCCAGGCGTCCAGGTTGACCCCAATGTGCCAGCCGTCGCGCCATAGGTTGTCGGATAGAAAAAGAGAACATCGACCCCTTGCGAGGCATTGGGGATGGTTTCCCAGTTCTGCGCTTGTGAATAGTCGGTCGGGGTCGCCGCAATCGTCGCAGGCGTTGCAGTCGTTGAAGTCGTCGATGTTGTGTTGCTTCCGCACCCTGCAAAGAGCAGCAGGACAAGGATGGAAGACGGAACAGCAGTCCGTTGCATCGCTCGAAGTTGCGAGCGGTTGCGATCTGACCCGATTGCCTTGCTGGGATTCTGCCTCTTGTTCATCGTCGTTCTCCAGTCCTTCTCCGTTGGATTGAATGAATGCGCTCCCAGGCGGCAGAATACGAGCATTTCGCGTCACAGCTTCCAATCGGATACGGTGTCTTCAGTCTTGCTGCTATCACTGTGATGAGCAGGTATTGTCTTCCGCAGATTATCGGCAAACACGGCGAATGCTATCAGTCTCGCTAGTTGGTTCCACTCGGGCGACCGCGCCGAGGCCACGACTTTGTGTGGCGAAACTATCTCCCGCCGGCGCTGGCCTTGGAAACAGTCGCGCTTCCCGGCGACGGCGCAACACAGGTGAAACTAGCAGCACTGTCGATGTCCCCCGATCCGGCAAACTGCGCAAACTGCGGATAAGGGCACAGCGGACGCGTCCGGTTCAGCGGCAAAACCGTACTGGCCTGGCTGGCATTGGAGTTGGCAGCCAGCATGGAAGCGGGGGCAGTTCCTGTTTCCACCCAATTGGCAATTGCCGTAAGCGGATCGAAACTGTCGAGCGTGTGGTATCCGCCGGAGCAGTGATTCATGCCGGGAATCAAAAACAGACGGGCAAAGCTCGCCGTGCCGGAACCATACCTGGTGGTCAGGCCGTCGTAGTAGTTCACGGTATCGTACATCGAGAACACGGGATCGCTTTCGCCGTGATAGTAGATGATTTTCCCGTTGTTGCCCTTGAACGCGTCCAGGTTGGTCGAGGTTGCTTCCATGTAATGCACCGCCGATTGCTTGTATGTGGAATCGGTTGCGTTGACTGCGGTTTCCAGATCGTCCATCGGCACGGTGAAAATGTTCAGCGCAGGATTGGGCGGCGACGAAAAGAGGTACATCATCGAGGTTGCGCCCTGCGTCACATTCTCGGCGACAATGGGAATGGGCCCCGGCAAGGTGATTCCTATCGTCCACATCATCCATTTTGGATCCGGAATTCCCACGTCGTACGGCCAATCGGAGTAGAGTCGATTGCCCTGGGAATCTGTGGGTCCAGCAAAAACATTCCGCACCGCCGCGATCTGGGCTGGCAACAAGCAGGTGGGAGTTTTGGTCGACGTTGGACACTGCAAGGCGTTCAGAGCGGCGGGATCGAATTGCTGCTTGCAGGCAGCGGTATTGAAGATCATGCCGTCTGCGACGCCATCGAGCGAATCGCACTGGGCAAGCACAAGCTGCCCTACAAGGTTCAAATCCGCTGAGGTCATCGCCGGAACAAGACTGGGGTTTCCATTGGGGCCAGAAGTGTTGCTGCCGGGTGCGACGGCCTCGGCGGCGTTGGCAAATTGCTGCGAAGCCCATGCCTCGGAAATCGCGGCGTGAGGAAGCCGGAAGCCTGGGTCTCCGGCGACGATTCCATCGAACATGTTGCCCCACTGCTCGCTGGCAATCATCGCTTCCCGTCCGCCGTTGGAGCAGCCGAGGTAGTACGAATAAACGGGATTCATGCCGTAGAACGTGGCCAGAATAGACTTGGCGATGGGCGTGACGATTCCCGTCTGCTGAGAGCCGTAGTCCTCCCGGGCCTGCGGATCGTATCCAAACCCGTTGTTCTGGTTTCCCGCCGTGTCCACAATACCGCCAAGAGCATTGAGAATGCCTACGTGTCCCGAGTCCTGCGTGAGTACGGCAAACCCCCGCGAGAGAGCCGGCTGGAATGCATTGCCTCCGCCCAGCGGAGGGCCGACCGCCGAGCTAACGACGCCGTCGTTTCCGCTGCCCCCGGTGAAATAGAAATCGCCGTTCCATGTCGTGGTTGGCATTCTCAGTTCGAAATGAATGCCATATTCCGCATTCGGAGCCAGAGCGCGGTCCAAAACACCGTACATGTTCATGACCGGCGCGGGGTAGCCGGTGCGAGCCCCGATCAGGCCTTGGATCAAGCAGTGCTCGGGCAAGTTCGTGTACCCGCCGACATTGGAGTCAGCGGGCACCAATGTTGCCGTGGCGATCTGCGTGTCGGGAAAGTCGAGTTGTTGAATGCTTGCGCAGGCAATCGCCGGTTGCGAAGGCGTCAGCTTGACCGTCGTGATGATCAGCGCAGCCGTGGTGCTACCGCCGCTATTGGCGGCCGTCACCGTATAGCCGGTGGGGGGCGTAACCGTGGCGGGAGTGCCGCTAATGACGCCCGAAGAAGCGTTCAGAGTCAGGCCCTCCGGCAGCGCCGGACTGATGCTATATGCGGTCACCGCTCCTCCGCTACTTGTCGGAGTGTTCGGCGCGATCGGCATCCGTACAGTGTAGACGCTTGTCTCCGAGGCGTAGCTGAACGCCGCCGGTGCCTGAACTGCCGCAGGAATGCTGCCGCTGCTGCATCCGCAGAGGAAAAGAACCAGCGTCGAAGTGAAAGAAGCGCCAAGCCATTGCAGCGATCGCATCGAGGATCTCCTGCCAGTACATCGGCATCGGCGACTGCCTCAATCAACTTGCAGGCTATCGCGCAGCGCCCCATCGCGGGCCGGCTATTTCGGCAACGGCCGTTCTTTGGTCCAGGACAGAAGCGGCAACTCAACACTTCGAATCAATGGGCCGATAGCATTCTTTGACTTTTCAATTTCGCAAGAGAAGGACGAAGATGAACGGAATTCCCGTGCTCTTGCCGCTATCCTCAACCATGCTTCTTCCCCTGGCGCTGCTTTTGGGTTGCGGCGGTGCATCGCCGCCTGCTCCCGCTCCGTTGAACGCCAAGAACATCAACCTGATTTTCATAGCCAGCGAAGATCTGATCTACCAGACTGCGGGGGACGTCAATCCCATCACGGCTAACTTCACGAATCGAGGATTGCAGCGGTCATTGCTCATGGGGACGTTTCTGCATGAGCAAGTGCTGGGCAGCAGCAATGCCACCGGCATCTATGCTCTTGAGCCGATGACCCATCTGCAAACCGCAAACAATTATCCCGACATGGTTGCGTTGGAGACGATTGAGCAGTTTGCCATGCTGAATCAGATCAGCCTGACCAGTGGAAGCAATCCGGTTGTTACCGCCAATGGTTTTCCGATCCACGCTTCGTATGCGTCAGCATCTCTACCGGTCGGAGTTGCGCCCCCGGTACTCCCCTGCCCGGCGTGTCAGGGCATCGACTTTGACGACCAAAACGGCGACAACGAAGCTTTGCTGGTTAGTATCATCCAGGCCAATGTCGCGGGATTCTATGTCTTTTCGGCTCCATGGGAGACAGTGAGTTCCATGATGGCAAACCTTGATCGAATCAAAGGGTACAATCTGAAGCTTCCCCCGGGATTTGCCGGTCCGAATCTGGTTTATTCGATTTCGATAACGCCCAATGGGGAAGCCAGTCTCGCAACTTACAACGGCGAGCTGAACCCGCCTTCAACCTACCCTGTGCTGCCTCCGCCGCAACTGGTTAGCGCTGCCTGCACGGAGCAGACGCCGTTCCGCTTGCAACTGACCGTGGGCAGCGGCGGTAATCAACTGCCCGCGGGAGGCAATACCAACGAGACCGTTTACTTCATCCGTCACGCCGAGGCGCATCCGACCAGTTATTGGGACGACAGCAACTATGTCGGCGCGGGGCAGTGGCGCGCACTTGACCTTGCCAACGCGCTGCGAGGGAAAATCCAGCCTACTCAGGTTGTCTCCATCGATCCAAGTATCGGCGTTCCGCTCGGTCTGAGCGATGTCTCCGCGTCGGCCGTTGGGATTCCTCTGACCGTGGAACCGTACGCTATCGCCAACAACCTGCCCTACACGCTGGCCGCGAGTGTCCCTGTTCTCGCTCAGAATCCTCCCCAACTTGCCACTGCCACCAGCAATTTCTTCTTTGCGGGGCAGACGTTCTCCAACAAGACCATACTGGTGGCATGGGACCATGAACACTTGCCGACCATTGTTAGCGCGCTGCTCGCCAGCTATCAAAGCAGCCTAAAAGCGCCCAGTTGGCCGGACGACGACTACGACACCATCTGGACGGTGACGATCGACGCCCATGGAAACCTGACTGTCGATAACTCCATGTGCGAAGGGATCGACTCAGCCTCGTTGCCCGCCACGCCGCCCCAATTCTGACAGCCTGCGCGGGACCGAGATCACGGAGCAAAAAGTGGGTGAGGTTTCCGAGAATGCTCTGCTTGCGACAGGACGCGATTTCAGCCCAATGAGACGCCAAGCGTATTGGAATGTTAAAGATGCGCTCTTGGAGACGGAATGGGCGGCCGATACGGCGTTTTCGGGGAGTAATCACTAAGAACTACCCGTAACCGATTGCCAATGAGCGCTTTGCCCTGTTACCGTCAAGAGAAGATCATGCAGGCAGGTTGGCGAATACTGGGCGGCTTCCCGGGAGTGGTTCCTCAATGGCGTGTTCATTGATCCGGCCCGGGAGAACTCAAAGGGCACCCTTCATAGCAAGATAAGAAACAAGAAATAACGCTTGCGTTGGGGCGTACAATCGCTGGCAACCGGAAAGTGAGAGAATCCACACCTGAAAACGTCTTCAGACGGGCGGAATATAACTGCACGGCCAATCTCCTTGTTAGACAATCCAATTGGAGGTTTGAATGCGAATCGGTCGCCAGTCTCTGGTGAACTTCTTGATATTACAAGAGATGAACTACTTAGTTGCACGTCTCATTTCTCCTCGATAACGAGAAAGCGCCACACCGCAGCGGCTTTCCACGCGGTGACTGAAAAGGCAGAAGACTCCTATCGACGGTGTCGCGAAAAGTCGATGATTCCAAACAACCCCATATACAATTGAGTTCAAAGTGGAGATCGATAGGAGAGGCTATTGCAGCCCAGACCCCTGATCCCCGATATGGTGACGACGCCGTTAGATGACAGCATTGACGAGTACCTTCGTCAGAGATTGATGCCAGTGGAGGGTGCGATCCCCCATTTGGCCGGAATTGAAATGTACGGTAACTCGATTCCTGCGGAGAAAGTGGGCGGCGACCTCTTTGAGTACATAAACTTTCAACAGCGCTATAACATCGATGCACGAATAGCACGCGCTTACAAGTCATCCAAGAAGTACCTGGAACCACTTCCGGAGGGCGTGGGAGGGCGAAACGAAGTCGATGCTCATGTGCACTGGTTGCAATCCAGACCGCAATACACCCCCACCGACGCTGCCCAATACAGGAAAGCGAAGAGCTCGGAGCAACTGAGCATTGCCGAGAACCTGCAAGAGGTCTATACCACAGCGGGGGCATTGTTGGTCGATTCCGAGGGACATGGCATCATCGCAGCCAAAATTGCGTCGACGGTGCATGACACTTTTCACACGGCCATGCTCTCCGAGCTTGATTGCAATGGAAAAATAACGCCGGCATTCTTCGAGAGAATTAACCTCAGGCTTGCGCAGTCTGTTACCGCCAGGAACGCTTTGAGCCGAGACGCGGAAGACAGTCCACGCGAAATCGTGACCATGCTGTATGGGGAGATATGTCCTGACGGACTCTTCCGCTTTATCAACTTCGGTCATCCACCACCGCTTGTATTCTCCGCAAAATATGGGAGGTTCATGGAGATCAAGAGGGACTGCATGGTGCAATTCCCCGCGCTTGGACTCGAAATTCCCGAAGACCATCCTGACCGAAGCAAGTACGTTTCCATTATGCTTCGAACGAGTCAGATGCTCCCTGAGGTGGCGGAAATCACTCTGATGGGCAGAGGAGATGTCCTTTTCCTTTATACAGACGGCGACTATGACGGCAGCGATGAGCAGGGCAAGCAAGAGCGTGGGTTGCAGAAGTGAGCTACATTTCCGCACGCAACTCGGCTGTTCGTCCACTCTTGAAGAAGCCGAGTCTAGTAGTCAGGTTGGTCCAGGCTCTTCGCCGAACTGCCATTCTGTTTCCTAGCGATGCGGCGGATTGCATCCATCATGACCCTCGCTGCTGGCGACGCGATGTTCTCCGCGGGGTAGAGAAAGCCAATCTCGCTGAGGGTATCATCGAACACGTTGGGAAGGCGTTTAACGCTCCCTTCTTCAATTTCATAGGCCATCTGATGGGACAATAGAGCAGTTACCATGTCGGTCTTCGCTAGAAGTCCTCGAATGATCGTCAAATCCTCCGATTCCACGATGGGGATGGGCGGGGGTAATCCAGCGCTCTTGAAAGCCGAATTCAGCAATTGGCGCGCCGGTGCACTCTTGCGTGGAAGAACCCAGCGCACCTTCACCAAATCCTTGAGAACAACTCTCTTCTTAAGAAGTCGGTTGTTTTCACCTACCAGAAGGGCAACGTCCTCTTCGAAGAGGGATTCCGTTCGGAGACGACTCTTCCTTTCCAGCAAGAGCAGTGGGCCAAATATGAAGTCGATATCATCGCTACGAAGGCCAGAGACCAATTCCTGAATCGGGTCCTCTCTGATCACAACCCGAAGGCTCGTGTGCCGATTAGCGACCTCGGCAATTGCGTCTGGAAGGATCAGGGGCCGGCCAAGAGGGATCGCCCCGATGGTTACCGCCCCTTGCAGCGATCCGCGCAGCACTTCAATCTCTGCTGGCATGTTGCTCAGTTCCTTAAGCGCGCGACGGCAACCCAATTCCATCGCCATGGCCAGCCGAGTCGGCAACAAACCTAGCGCTGAACGCTCAAAGAGCGCGCTGCCGATGCCGGTTTCGAGAATCTTGATTCCCTGGCTGATAGCAGGCTGGCTTATGCCCAGTTCATTCCCTACGCTCGGCATGTGACGCAATTCGCAGAGCTTGACAAACATTTGAAGGCGACGGGTACTCAAGAGATACCCGGCCGAATCGATGGGGTCCTTCGTCTTTCCATTGGTAATTCGCGCGATTGAGTGCAGTTCACTTATCGCCTTTCGCGCGCGTGGAAAAACCTGCTGTCCATAAGAGGAGAGGAACGATCCACGAGAACGGCGCTCCAGTAGCGGTACGCCTAGATACTCCTCGATCTGCTGAATCGACCGCGAAACCGATGAGGGGGAAAGGAGAAGCTCTTTTGATGCACGTGCGATACCCCCACATTCTGCTACTCTGACGAATGCGTGGACACAACTAATATCAAGCAGTTCCTTCGACTTCTCCGGATGCCGTGCTTGAACGGCATGCTTCCCGGTGCTTGGTGAAGTTGTTTGCAAACGGTTCATGGAGTTCTTCCCGAGCAACATCGAGATCCAAATGGTAATGTTAACAGACCTGCAAGCGTGAGTTGTGCGCTCTGGATGCCCAGAGTGCCATCCTCGCCATTTTCGGCGTTTTCCCGGATCACCATCCGTAGTTCATCGGCGGGCTATCCATGTTTCCAATTCCTCCAGGGATCGGACATACCGCAGATGCGGGTCATTAACGATCTCAAACCTGTTGGGCGCCAAAGCCTGACCTCCTGCGAGGATTTCAAGATCTGGAAATCGAATGCGAGTCATTTTCACTGTATCCATGAACTGACCAACATGGCTGGTGAGGCTCACGGAGAGGCAAAGCACTTCCGGTTGCTTCTCCCCGATCAAATCGAGGAGACCGTCGACCGGCGTGTCGGCGCCCAGGAAGTAGGACCCCCAGCCGAGATATTCGAAAGTGTCGGAAACCATTTGGGCGCCCACCTGGTGCAGTTCACCGCTTACACAAGTCACCATAGCTTTCTTACCGTTTCTGGGCGAGTCGAGCAACGTCGGATGGACCAACTTCATCATGCTCTGGGTGATCGAGGTGACAAGATGCTCCGTGGCCACCGAGACCCGGTTCTGCATCCAAAGCTCGCCCGTACGGTACAGAGATCGTTGGAACAGATCGAGGTAAAGTTCTTCGAACGAAATCCCTTCCGCAAGAAGTCGCTGAACAATGAGTCCGCATCCTCTCAGGTCGCCCTGCAGCAAGAGTTCCAGATATGCTATGAAGCGCCGTTCTGCCTGGACAAACGTTCCCAACTTGCGGTCAACCACCATCGTATGATTTCTGAGCCAATCTTCGAGAAACAACATAAGTTCGATCGTGATAGCAGCTTCACCGCGATCGAAACGTGTTTCCACCTCACGGACTCGACGCCGAAGTCCCTCATGCATCTCGATGTGCGCCGTCATTTTCGGGTAATGGAGATCAGCCATCAGCTTCTCTTCATTGGCGAAGTGATACATGGTGTACTTCGTCAATTCCGCGAGAAGCGTCCCAAGGATCTCCGTCCCCCGCCCAGCCAGCATCGCATCATGGAGACGGTTTACTAGGCCAAACTGATACTGGTGCTCCCTGTCTATCTCGTCGACGTGCACGGAATACTCTGGAGTCCACTCGAGGATTTTTACCGATATAGCACCCATAATCAAGGCTCTTTCTTCAATGCAACACAATCAAATGCGAAAAACTGATACTTACCGGGTCAGGATCGACGGGTCACTTGGTTCTCAAAAGAACTCCACATTGTCACCGAGTTCATCTGCTCCGCCAAGCTGAGAGTTCTGCACCTCAGTCGTCCCGACCACATACGCCAGCCCGGTCACCTCTCTGGTGACGCCTTCATGGACATCGCGTTCCGCCTGCATGGTGTAATGACTTACGAATTCGGCGAGGCCCGGTTCTTGCTCGTCGCCGGCCTGGTGCGCCAAGCCGGCCTGAGCCTGTTCTCCGATGAGCTTCATTGATCCCCTGACTCGTTTCACCGCCCCAGCGAAGAGTGAACCAACTGAAAATCCTTTGCGTGTCGAAACAAGATCTCCCGCAAGGCTGTCGCCGTGCGCGACTATTTGAACAATCTGCGCGAAACTTCGCTCGGTAGACGCGTGCAACTCCTCGACTGCCTGGCGTAGCTCGGCTATGCTCACATCTTCCTTTGCGGATATGTCGGCAGGATCCAATCCGCAGTCCAAACTCGAACGAGTCGCAGCTTCGCTCATGGAACCGAGCGACTCTGAGCGTTCTCTGCACTCGGACGCCAATTGCTGTACCGAACCGGCGAGGACTTCGAGGGCGCTCCCGGTGTTGCCCAAATGGAAGGCGCTGATGCGAGCGTTCAGCGCCACCCTGCGCATTTGGAGCTCAATCTTCTGGATTTCTTGAATGGGCCCGCGCATTTCGCCGATGGTCCCTTCCAGGCCTTTTCGAGCGGCCCGCGTTGCGGCTTCAGAATCTGCTGTTCGGCGCAAACTGGTAAGAATCGCGCCGCAGTCCTGCTCCATGGGTAGGAAGATTGAACCTTTCTCATCCTTGTTCAAACCGGCCAATGCCCGGCTTTCGTGCGCCATGCCCAGCACATGGTTGGCAATCTCTTCCAGATTGCGCTCAACCGTCATAACGGAGGCCGCGAACTTCTCGGCCGCATCTGCAAGTTGCGCGGATTGCAACACCAGTACCGCGGACATGCCCCGCGGGTGGCGGGAAATGCTGCCATCCTGTCCTTCATGGTCGGAAGAGAGTCGCCGCAGAACCTCAACCACGTGCTCCACCTGCTGTCGGGTAATATCGTGAAACTGAATGGATACGATGAGTTTCTTGAAGGCGCTGGATATGGCGCTGTATTGGGACTCGAGTCGAATCGACGAATCGTGAGCCTTGCCTTGTATCTCGCGAAATGACGACAGGCTGGCCAATGTCTGGGAGATCAAGGCCGGCAAGTTTCTTGCTTGCCCTGCTTCGAGAAGTGAAATCTCTCGCATTGCGCTTTCGATTGGAGGGATCAGCGATTCCGCAATTGCGAGCGCGCTTTCCACTCTGGAGTGAACCCGTCCCGCCAGCAAGCCAACATCGTCTGCTACACAGCTAAAATCGGCCCCAGCACTGCCAAGGCGCGCAGTTTCAATTCGGGTCAACAAAGCAAGCGTGTGAAATGTCGAAACGGTTCCCTGTAATCCCTTTAGCGTGCGCTTTAGCAGGCCTACCTCTCTGTGCATACCGGCCAAGCCCCCGCCACGGTCTCCCAATGCCGCACTCATTTCCGTAGAGCGAGCGAGAGCTTGCTTGAGTGCCTGAGATGCCCGCTGTCCCTGCTCCGAGCTTGCCAAAGCGGTCAGCTCAGCGGAAATGACGCTGACCGCCTGCATGAACTCAGTCAGTTTTCCGCCGATTCTCAGAAAGTCCTGCTCGGTGTCATGATTCAGCAGATCGAGGTCCGCGATCACTTGCCCCAGCGATCCGGCTGGTGCCGCGGAAGGTTGAGCGCTCAGCGGCGAAACCAGAGCGCGCGACCTCAGCTTATCGGCTAATTGCATGCGATTCCATCCAGGCTATGGCATTCCAATGCATTCAGGACGAGCACGACCCGCCCATCCCCCATGATGGCGGAACCCTGAAACTCCTTGCAATGTTCCAAACCACCCGTCAACGGTTTGACCAATACCTCAACCTCGGTCAGAAACTTATCGACGACGAGTCCGTATCTAACTTTGCCTGCTTCGACAATGGCGATTGAAAGCTCCGGCGTCTCCAGCGGAGTGAGGCCAAACATCTCGGCGAGGTTGAAGATGGGGTAGATGGCTCCCCGAATCTGCGCGAGCGCGAGCCCGCGAAATTTGTGAGCCTCTTCTGGCGGTAGCTTGACCATATCGCGAATGCTGCTCAATGGAAGGATGTATTCCTGGGCTCCCGCTTCAAGCAAAATACCTTTTGAGACCATGAGGCTCGTAGGCAGCTTGATCAGGAAAGTAGATCCCTGACCTTGTTTCGAGCGAATGTCTATGGTTCCTTGCAGGTTGCGAACGTTGCTGTGGACGACATCCATTCCAACTCCGCGCCCGGATACGTCGGTGACCTTTGCCGCAGTTGTCAAACCGGGCAGGAATACCAACTGAAACGCGGCATCTTCGCTCATGGATGCAGCGGCATCCGGTGTGAGCAAGCCCTTCTCCACGGCTTTCCGCCTGAGCGCTTCGCAGTCGAGCCCGCGCCCGTCGTCGGAGATCTCAATCACGACGCCGCCCGCTTCGTTGGAGGCACGCAGCGTCAACAGCCCGGTTGCGTCCTTTCCCTGCTTCCTGCGTTCTTCCGGTAGCTCAAGTCCGTGATCGACAGCATTGCGAATGATGTGTACCAGGGGATCGCTGATCTGTTCGAGGATCGTCTTGTCCAACTCAATTCCTTCACCCTCGACGACGAGCCGGACTTCCTTTCCCAAAGAACGTGCGAGATCGCGCACAAGACGCGGGAATTTCTGAAAGACGGTCTTTATGGGCAACATGCGAATCGACATGACACTGGACTGAAGCTCATCTGCAATCCGCGAGATGTTCGAGCCCGTGTCCTTGAGATCTTTTGTCACTCCGGCAATGCCTGCGCCGCTATTCAGTTTCTGGATAAGCAGTGGGAATGCTCCGCGGGCGACCAGGAGTTCTCCGACAACCCTCATCAAGCCATCAAGTTTCTTCTGATCGATTCGAACCGTCGCCGGTGAGGCTGCAACACTTGTCTGCTCGGCAGCAGTCTTTACCGGACTTTGCGTATCGGCGATTGAGGCCTGTACTTCGCCGGCACTCTCACCTCGCGCCATGCGCGCAAGAACGGAGCGAACGGTCTGGAACGCATGTCCAAGTGCGGAGCGTTCTTCTTCACCCAATGCCGCTCCGGACTTCACCGCGATGTCCAGGATTTCGAACTGAAGCGCTAACGGCTCTTCCAGCGCAGTGCAGTTGCTGTATTGCGCGGCAGCCAACAAGGTCTTTACACCGCGCAAGTAAGTCTCGACGACAGGACTTGTGGACTCGCAATCAATTTCCATGCCCTTTAGGCAGCCGGCAATCATCTCCACACACTGCGAAGAAGTGTTCAAGAAAGCAGCTTGGCGTACATCTACAGCGAGGCCAACCGGTGCGGCCTCGATCGCGACACCCAAGCGCGCCAGCAGGCTCGGCGAGATTGGCACTCCGTCGCCTTTGTGGCTCAGGCTCCCTAACAGACTACGTATCGCATCGCAGGCTTGGAGCGTAGTGTGGACCATTTCCTCTGAAACCGGCGGGGCATTCTGGCCGCGGAAAGTGTCGAGAAGGGACTCCAGTCCGTGTGCAACCCGAAGCAGCAATTGCAGCGGATGCGTGGCTGTGAGAGCACCATCCGAGACTTGATTGAGCAACAGACCCGCATTGCCCTTTATGCTATGGACGTTGCGAAATACAGCGTCAAGCATGACCATTGATACGCGGTCTTTCTCCAATGCAAGGGCGTCTCCTTCAATCTCTTCCAGATGATCTTCGCACTCGAGCACAAACAGCTCGAACATCTCGCCTGACACGGAGCCGAGCAAGGCCACCTCGGCATTTTGATCGTCCATCAACCGGATGCGGACTTCGCATTCGTCATCGACGAAGACGAACACCTCTTGAATAGCCGCCTGATCCCGGTCGGTGACAAGAAGTATTTCCCACCACAAATAGCAGTGCTCAGCCTGGATCGATGCCAAATGCGGAACATCTTCCACATGGGCTGTGATATGAGCTTGCCCCAGTTCGCGCAAGTCGTCGAGAAGAGTCACCGGGTCAGCTCCGGAATAGAACATCTCGCGGTTTGGCTTGAAAACGATCTCGAACGCCGCACGAACTCCGGGCGCCGGCTTCGCTCCCTCAGCTTTCTTCTCATGTGCATTCCGGTACGCAGGCAGCAATCGTGCGAAGGAACCGGCGACCTCCGCCTCACCTGGAACAGGGGCGCTGCCAGAACCATCTTCGAGAATCAAGCGCAGGACATCGCAGGCCTTCAGCCCACAATCGATCAATTCCGATGTGACGGCGAGCCGTCCGTCGCGCGCCAGATCGAAGGCTTCCTCTACGTTGTGGGCGAAGCAGGCCAGGTGGGCGCAACCCGCAGTTGCCCCGGACCCCTTGATCGTGTGAATTGCTCTGAAGATGCGGTGAACCAGCGAGGAGTCTCCCGGCTCCGCCTCCAACTCAAGAAGCGCAGAGTCGAGTTCGATCAACAGATCCAAAGCCTCAGACCTGAAGGCCTCACGCATCTGCCCCATTACGTCGCTTGAGCTAGTCATCTGACCCTTTCGCCGCCGTCTTCAACGCAGTACTTTCTTCACAACCGCCAGAAGCTGATCCGGATCGAACGGCTTTATGATCCACGCCGTAGCGCCTGCAGCCTTGCCTTGCAACTTCTTTTCTGTATTCGATTCGGTGGTCAATAGAATGACCGGAACGAACTTGTAAGCCGGCATAGCCCGAAGCTGACGCGTAAACTCAAGGCCGTCCATCTTCGGCATATTGAGGTCTGTCAACACAAGGTCAAGCTCCCGGCCAGCCATTTTGGATAAGGCATCCAATCCATCCACGGCCTCTACAACGTCATAGCCGCCGCCACGCAGAACCACACTAACCATCTGCCGGAGGCTTGCTGAATCGTCCACTGCCAAGACAGTTTTCACAGACCCTCCTGTGCACTGAGCAATTCGCGCCGCATTCCGCATCGGTCCACCGCGCTAACAAAGACTTCCGACGGATTCTCAAATTGAAGCGCCGGGAAGGATCTACGCAGTGAGTACAGCAGCTGGAGGATGCAAGTATCGATATCTGTCAGGCCCGCGGTATCGATTCCGGCGGGCATAGCATCTTCAAAGTCATCAGCCAGTGTAGTGGCACACTCCTGCGCATGTCTGATGGTGATCGCTCCTTCGACCTTTAGAATCAGCCTGCCTGCTTGATCAACAATAGAGAATGGCATGAGTCCCTCCTGTCCCTTTTCAGCATTAATTCAGTTAGCGCTCAAAATCATGCGAATGTTCTCGACCATGATCTCCGGGCCGCAAGGTTTGACGATGTACAGATTCGCGCCTGCCGCAAACCCCTTGGCCTTGTCCCTGCCTTCGCTCTCAGTCGACACGATAATGATCGGAAGCGATTTGTACTTCGCATCGCCACGGACCCTTCGGATGAACTCATAGCCATCCATGTTGCTCATGTTGATGTCGCTGAGAATCAGATCGCAAGGGTTTGAATACAGCTTTTCCAGTCCATCGCTGCCGTCGACCGCGGTGATCACTTGAAAATGGGCTTGCTCCAGAATGTAGGAGTGGTAGCTCCTGACGAATTCCGAGTCGTCCACGATTAGAATGAGTTTCTTGCTATCCACGCCGCTACTCCTTTACATAGACCAGATGGTCTTCGAAGCGCTTCAGTTTGAAGGCTGTTGTCACGCGCCCAATCGATTCAGAGTGTCCAAGGAAGACATAGCCGCCTGGTCTCAATGCGTTGTAATAGTGATCCACAACCGCCTTCCGCGACAGGTCGTCAAAATAGATCAAGACGTTGCGGCAGAAGATGAAATCGAAGCCCCGCATGGCTCGCAATGCCATCCGATCATGCAGATTCAGATGTATAGGCTCAACCAAAGCGGCTGTCCTGCGACGAACTACGTACTCATCGCCCTCTGCGATCAGATACTTGGCCTTGTACTCATCTGGCACGTCTTTCACCGACCGGTCGCCGTATCGCGCCGCAGCAACCTTTTGCAGCATGTTCTCGTCGATGTCGCTCGCAACAATCTTGCAGTCCCAGGACTGCCATTGAGGGAAGACTTCTTGAATGATCATCGCCAGCGTGTATGGTTCTTCGCCCGACGAACATCCGGCCGACCAAATGCGTAGAGTTCTATCTCCGCTGGCCTGTTTTGCCGACAGCACTTCAGGCAGGCAATGATTCGCGAACGCTTGCAACTGATCGTATTCCCGAAACATGTAGGTCTCGTTCGTCGTGATCAGATTCGCCAGCGCCTGCATCTCCGCTCCGTTGGTGTCTGCATAGCTGACCATGAAGACGTAGTCTCGAGGATCGTCTATGCCAAGCGCTGCCATGCGCTTGGCGACTCGTGTCTTCAGAAAATAGATCTTCTTGTCGTCAAAGTGCAGGCCCAACTTCTGATAGATCTGCTGCCCGAGTTTCTGAATCTGCTCGACGGAGATTATTGCCATAGGATTTCGCTTAACATCTAAGCGCCTCCAGAACCTCATCGTCGGTTTCCTTCAGCGCGCGCGCCGCAAGGGTCAGTTCAAATCCAGGCTTTCCAGTCATGCGAAGGGATTCTGCCGCCCCAAGGCGAACTAGACGCTCAGGGTTTGAAAGGCAGGAGACCATGAATGCATACACGTCATCATGGATCGCCCAAAAGCCTAGCAGCCTGACAGCCTGGTAGCGGCACAAGGGAGGATCTCCATCCTCGACGATTGCTCGCACTGCCTGCAGCAAATCTTCATGGGCATCGGACAATTGACACCGCGGTTGCATCAAGGTCAGTGCGCCCAGAATTGCCGGACGCAGGTGCGGTCCTCGCACAGAGAGCAGACTTGCTACTTCGGCAAATTCTTCGGCGGATCCGAGGACAGCGATTACTTTCAGACAGGATGCCAGCAGAAAGTCAGGAAGCATTGCAAGATCAGGAAAACAGCGGCGGATTGCAGACAACGAGGATTCTTCGCCAATACCTACGAGCGCCTCCATGCAGGCGGCGATCAGCATCGGATTCGAGTCCCCCTGAAGAAGAGATTCGATTTGAACCCGGAACTCCACTGCCCTCATCCGGCCGAGATTCTCGACGGCCGTAATCACGACGTTCAAATCCTTGTCCGCAAGTGCCGCGGCATAGATCTCTTGAGCATCGCAGGCCCGACTTTCCGTCAAAGCATCGAGTACGAGCTTTCGCTGGTTCTTGTCGCCATCGCGCATGACGCTGTTCAGGAAGGGAATTGAGCGCGCTTCTTTGCGCCGCAGCACATCGACAGCTTGGTTGCGAATCTGAGGGTCGTCGCTTTGAAGCAGACTGATGGACCCTTCGATCGCCGAGTCGGCATCGATTCGGATCAATGCTTGGAATATGACGTCGCGTACTGTCCGAGAACGCTCCTCTTCCAACCGCTTCAAAAGAGGCGGCACGCCGTCCGCTGCATTCAAATACCCAATATCCTCCGCGGCATAGATGCGCTCAGTTTCATCGGGGTCATTTAACTTGTCTATGTACTCTTTGAGGCTGCTCATGCCAGTGTTCTCCGAATCCTCTTGAGGATTTCTCCTGCGACTTCGTGACTGGGCGCTACCAGGCAAGCTCCGCCTCGTTCGACCGCCTCGCGGGGCATTCCGTACACCACCGCGGTCTCTTCGCTCTCGGCAATGGTGTACCCGCCGGCTTGCTTAATGGCGACCATCTGGTTGGCGCCGTCGTCTCCGATTCCCGTCATCAAGACTCCGATGGTGTCGGAGCCGTAAATGCTCAGGACCGATTCCATCATCACGCCCACTGAAGGTACGAAGAGTGTCTCCGGCGTTGTCGGGGTTCGAATTACCACTTCTCCCGTAATCTTGCTGTGCAGACAGAGATGTTTTCCGCCGGGCGCCACGTAACAAATTCCCTGTTCTACCGGCATTCCCGAGCGTGCTTCCACAACTGTCATCGCGCAGTTGTCGTTCAACCGCTTTGCGAAAGAGGCAATAAATGCCGGCGGCATGTGCTGAACCAGGAAGACACTGGCAGGCAGGTCCACTGGCATCTGCGGCAAGACTTCCTGCAAAGTCGCAGGCCCTCCCGTAGAAATTCCGATAGCGATGGCCCTGTTGCCAGCAACGGCCTGAA
>Ga0181520_10005701_pt1 | contig 19642 bp, 12 predicted proteins | sample PEATcosm2014_Bin_29_FD_132451 | JGI IMG/M metagenome (GOLD analysis project Ga0181520, IMG submission 132451) | Peatland microbial communities from MTU Mesocosm Facility, Houghton, MI, USA - PEATcosm2014_Bin02_30_metaG | ecosystem: Environmental > Terrestrial > Soil > Wetlands > Peat | place...
GCTTGCGGGCGAAGGCATTGCGGACGAGACGGCCGCAATCGAGCGGGTAGGCGGGGAGCAGATGCAGCAGGCCGAGAAGCAGCTGCATCCAGACCAGGCTGCGCAACAGGCTTGCGGTGCCGATGAGGGGCAGGCTAAAAAGCTGGACGCTACTGCTGGCGCCGAGAATGGCCGCGGCAGCGGTAAGCCCCGCACACCAGTTGGCCAGCGGACCGGCAAGCGCCAGAACAAATTGCCCGACGCCGTGATTGGCCTTTTCCTGGCTTTCAGGGTTGGCATAGGCGAACAGTCCGCCGATGGGCAGCAACAGGATGGCGCGCAGGCGCAGACCCAGCCCCGCCGCGATCACGAGACGGGCGGTCTCGCGCACGGCGACGGCGGCCACGAGGAGGATGAAGAGAGCCAGTCCACGCGGCCAGCCTTGCGCGGCGCTCATGGCAAAAAGCACCAGCACCAGGAGCGGGAAGAAGATGTGAACGCGGACCTCTACGCCCATCCACCGGCCAAACGGAATGGACCAACCGCGCATAGCTCGATTGTAGAGCGTCGGGACGAGAAGCAGCTTCTAGGCTCCAGCTCTTCCTTGCCGGCTTCACATCCGTGGTTGGGCGAAGGAACCGCCGGCGGGCCGGTCCGTTATGCTGGTGGGCGATGCGCATCATCGCGGGAACGTACGGTTCGCGAAGGCTTGAAGCGCCGGTGGGGTTGAACACCCGGCCGACCAGCGACCGCCTGCGCGAAACGCTCTTCAATGTGCTGGCCCCGCGCATCAACGGAGCGAGTGCGGGCGGAGCGGGTGGGGGCGCGGCGTTTCTGGATTTGTATGCGGGTTCAGGAGCGGTGGGCCTGGAGGCGCTGAGCCGTGGGGCCGCGCACGTGACATTTGTGGAGCGGTCGCCAGCAGCGCTCAAGGTGTTGCGGCGCAATCTGGAGCGGCTGGGCATCGAAAGCGGATTCGCGGTGCACGCCGAGAGCGTGGCCGGGTTTCTGCGTTCTGGCGCAAAAGCAAGTCCAAAACCAATACCCTACGAAGTGGTGTTTCCAAAGCACTACGAAGTAGTTTTCCTCGACCCGCCGTACGACGCGGCCGAGGAGTATGCGGCCACGCTGGGAGTGCTGGGAGAGGCGCCAGGAATTCTCGCGCCCGGAGCGCTGGTCATTGCGGAGCACCGGGCCGAGCACCGGCGCAAGCAGAGCCTCGAAGACCAGTACGGCAGCCTGAAGCGGACGCGGCTGCTTGAACAGGGCGACGCCGCGTTGAGCTTCTATGAGGCTATCGCCACGCTGCCGGAACATGCGCCCGCGAGCCTCCTCTAATTGCCGGAGGACGGCTGCCGAAAGTTTTGCACCTTCACGTGTGAGCGGGGTCACTTTCAACTGCATTGACAGCGGAGGAAAGTAAGAGAAAAATGGCGGGGCGAAGGAATTCGAGCCGTTTCATGCAGTCTAGACCGGTTCCAGAATTTACGTGCCCTCTTGAGGGAGGGTGAGAGGTGGCATTTTCTTGAGGAAAATGCCACTCAGCAGCTGCGGTTCTGGAGTATAGCAATTCTGGAACCGGTATACGGAGGAAACGTGAAAAACGCAGTAAAGATTCAGACTTTGGCGGCTTTGGTATTGCTGGGTGCAGGCGGATTTCTGGCAGGTTGCAAGTCGGCTCCCGATCTGACGCAAGACCAGGCAACGAAAATGATTCAGGCCAAGTACGATAAGGACACCGGCACGGTATTCAATATTGCGGTCAATGATCGCGGCATGCAGCAAGGCGTAAACGCCAACTATTGGCTAGGCGTCAAGCGCTATCCCAACGGTTATTGGGGCGATTTCAAGCTCACTCCGGACGGAGTGAAGATCGTGAAGCTCGAAAGCGGTGGCGATACCATCCAGTGGCGGCCGGACGGCCCGAAAGATCCAACTTACACGATCATCGTGGTGCCGCTGGTCACCAGCAAACTCAAGATGCGCAGTAGCAATAATGTTGGCGAGGTGCAAACGATTGCGGACACAAGGACCATGACCTACATGGAAGATGTGGATCTGAGCAACATGCCAGCGCCCTTGCAGGCCATTGCGCAGAACCCCGGCAACAAGCTGAGCACGCAGCGCGTGGCAACGTTCACGCTAGTGAATGACGCCTGGACCCTGCAATCGATCCAGTAGCAGAAGACACAACGCGCCTCAAAAGCCACTGGCCGGATACGAGAACGTATCCGGCCAGCGTGTTTTTGCGCGATGAACTGCGGTTAGAAGGTTAGACGCCCGCCGACTTGAATGATGCGTGGGCTGGCCGCGCCGGTGATCACGCCGAAGGAAGAAGAGGACGGAGTGCCCCCGGCCGTTGAGGGAGGACCGCTCGACCCTGGACCATTCAGGCTGACCAGGTTAAAGGCGTTGGTGGCTTCGCCGCGAAGCTGGAAGGTGATTCCCTCGGCGAAATGGATGTCGCGGAAGAGACCCAAGTCGACGTCGCGGTAACCGGGATTGCGCAGATAGTCGCGGGGTGCGTTGCCGTCAGCGCCACCGGGCCCGATGCCGCCGGCCACACCGGGACCATTGGCAATAAAGGCTTCGGTGTTGAACCATTCCGCCGCAGCCACGGGACGGCTCCGGTGCGGATCGAGGAACGCGTTTGTGCCTGCGACCAGGTCGGGACGGTTTGCGTTGGCACTGTCGTCGTTCTTGTCAGAGCCGGTGGTGACCGAGAATGGCGACCCGCTCTGCATGACCCAGATGGGCGCAATCGTCCAGCCGTTGACCACCTGCTTCATGAAGAAGTTCGAGCCGTGATAGTAGTCGATGTCCCACCTGCCGGTGATGGTGGCCACGTTGCGCCGGTCAGCATCCATGGGGCCAATCTCTTCCCACAGATTGTTGAAATCCTGCGCGGTCATCTGCCCGATCGCCGACTCGTTGGAGCTTTGCAAGGCGTGGCTCCAAACGTAGAAGCCACTGACCATGACGTTATGCGTTAGCGGCCGGCTCGCCATTATCTGCAGCGAATTATAATTGGCCGTCTGGTTGGTGATGAGAAAGATGTTCTGACCCAGAGTGCCGGTGCCCGCAGAGTTCTGGTCATAGGGACGCCGCGCGTTGGTGCCGCCAGTCCCGGTAGAGCCGGAGCCCTCGCCTGAGATACCGGGAACGTAGGGTGCATAGTTACCGTCGACCATTGTAGGCACATCGCGCGAGAGCGTGCCCACATAGGCTGCGGTCAGTGCGACCTGCAAGGGCAATTGCCGTTGCACGGCTAAATTGAACTGGTAGATGTAAGGCCACTGCACGTTGGTTCCGATGGACTCGATGCTGGCCGGAACGAGAAAGCGCGGGCTCTTCGGGTTGTAGGTGTATGGGAAGGGGTCGCCGGTGGGGAATGCGGACGCGGCCCCGTTCACCATCGTGGTCGCGTAGGGGTTATCCATCGAATTCACAGAGGTGAAGGTCTGGCGAACCGCGTACGGATTGGCATTGCCCGGCTGGTTCCACTCGTTGCCGCTGGTGGTGCCGTAGAAGACGCCTGCTCCGGCACGAATCGCAGTCTTACCATTGCCAAATGGATCCCATGCGAAGCCGACGCGCGGGGCAATATGGTGATACTTCGTGGTGATGATGCCGCGCGCCACGCCCGAGTCTCCAGGGAAGAACATGCCTTCGGGAGCGCTTGGAACCACAGTGGATTCGGTGCCGCCGGCGCCTCCGTTACTTGTCAGACCCGCTTTGCCGGGAATGAAGGCAGCCGTCAAGTTCGACGACTCAACGGGCGGCGTATCGATATCCCACCGGACTCCCAGGTTCGCTGTGAAGCGCGGCGTAATGCGGAAGTTGTCCTGCACGAAGAGTGCCGTATGCCAGGCGCTCATGAGGGTGTGGTAGGGGGTGTCCTGCTCCATGGAGGTAAGCATGCCCGTATAGAAGTCAGCGAGCGCATTGCCCGTAGTTGTGGGAGCCGACGTTGAAAAACTGAATTGTCCGTAGTTATAGAGATTGCCGACGAACATGCCCTTATCGAGCGCGAACTCTCCGCCAAAGAAGAGGTTGTGTTTGCCCTTGGTCATGCTGACCATATCGCGAAATGAGTAGAAATCAGAGGCCGTGACCGGACCGGCCAGCGATACGCCTGCAGTGAAGTACCCCGAAACGGCGAGATTCGGCAGGGTCGAGGGTCCCTGGATGGTGTATGCGGAGCCGAGCGTGCCGATATTGACCGCCGGGAGATTGACGCGCCCGCCGGCTACCCGGGTGAATGACAACCAGGCCTGGTTGGCAGTGGTGGGGCCGAAGGTGTGCACGTCGCTGACGTTGGCGTTGGTCTGGTTGGTGTACGACTGATTGATCGTCCAGGGAGCGAAGTTGCCGCCACCGAAGCCGTTTTGTGTGGTGCGGACGAAAAAGTATGTCGCCGCGGCGTGATCTTTGTCGCTGAGCACCTGGTCGAATTTGGCGAGGTACTCGTTTTCTTCTGTCGGGCCGGTGAAATAGCCGATCCACTGGAGATTCGTGTTCGAGGTGCTTAAAGGCGCGTTGGGTAGCGGAATCGACGCCATGGAATTGCTGCCGCCCAGGAGGGTTTTCGCCACCGCGTCCTCACCGAGCGCCGAACCCACCGTCGTTACCGGGAGGCAGTTCAGATTGGTGGGGTTAGTGGCAGTCCCGCCGGAAGGGCAGCCGGAGCTGGTGTTGGTGTTTCCGGTATATGCGGTCTTGGTCCCCGGCATGTCAATCGTGAACGGGGTGGATCCGTAGTTCGAGACCTTCGAGTTCGAGGCGCTGGGCAGATCGCCTGTGAAGTCGCCCAGGCGCTCGGCTGCCGTGGGAACTCTGCCGCCGCTTTCATACGCGCCGACCACCTGGCGTAAACTGCCATAGCTAAAGAAGAAGAACGCCTTGTCTTTCCTGATGGGGCCGCCGACCACGCCTCCATACTGATTGCGGTGGTACGGCGCATTAATAAATTGGCCAGTGGCGTTTTTGGGCGCATTCCACGGGTAGGCGTTGAAGTCGGTATTGCGGTTGAATTCGTACAGAGCACCGTGGAACTGGTTGGTTCCCGACTTGGTGACGGCCGTGACGACCGCGGCGGACATGTGCCCGTATTGAGCCGAGAAGTCGCTAGTCTCGACGCGGAACTCTTCCAGAGCATCAGGATTTGGCAACTGGTTGCCGTAATTGCGGATGCCGTTGATGTTCAAACCGCCATCGAGGTAGAAGCTGACTTCAGGGTTTCCGCCGTCGATGGAGCCGTTCACCTGCACGTCCGTTGAGGGCAAGCCAATGACGAAATCCGGCGTACCACTGGGGTTGCTTTGCTGACTCATGCTATTGGCCATGACGCCCGGCGTGAGCGAGAGCTCAGCGTAGGCGTTGCGGTTGACCAAGGGCAGGCCTGTGATCTCGGCCGCCGAGATGGTTCTGCCCAATTCGGCATCGGTAGTGTCCACGGTTGGGGGCGCTTCAGTGACCGTAACGGTTTGGGTTTGCGAGCCGACTTCCAGCACGATCCCCAGCGTCTGTGTCAGGTCGACGGTAAGAATCACGTTTTTCTGTACGAAGGTCTTGAAGCTTGCGGCGGATACCTCGACGGCGTAGCTGCCTACCGGCAGGTAGTCGATGCGGAATTCGCCGTAGCCATTGGTGGGCGCCGAGCGCATGAAACCGGTGTCGGCGTTGGTCGCTTTGATGGTGGCCGTGGTGACCAAAGCGCCTTGCGCATCCTTGACCGTTCCCGCGATCGAACCAGTGATTTGCTGCCCGAATGCGGCCAAAGTACCGCTAAGAACGAGAACCATCAGCGCCAGGAGCCGCGCGCCAGAGCCCGTGAACAGGCGTTTTGTCTTTTGTCTTATATCCATACTGCCCTCCTGAAGGTTGACGAGCTGTTGTTGACGGAACGCTCTTTATTGCATGCGAGAGCGCCCTGCCTCTTGCGTTCATCCCTGGTTGCGACGATAGGTGCGAACCAAAGACAGCACGACCTTCTTCATCCGCACAGCTGGACAAAAAAGGGAGTTTTCATTGCCGGGGAAGTTGTACCAAAGCTGAATAGAGGCTTGGCAAGTGACTCACCGTTTGCCTCATTTGGTGAAAGGTTATCTATCTTCAAATATTGAGCTTATGCGCGGCCAGTAAAGTTGTGACAAACGTCCAAAAGGGAGCGGGGAAGGGCCTTCGACGCAAAGGGCAACGGTGCTAACAGGCTTTGCGGAGGCGCCATTTCGGGCGGCAATGGGGGGCGCAGGCGTCTAATCGCAAACGGCCGAGCAACTGCACGGCTGAAGGCAAATCTCAGAGAACTTTATTGTGGCGGGGCACCGGGTGGAGGGCCTGGTGGCGCACCGGAGGGTGTGCCGGAGGGTCCATTGGCCGGCGGGCCACCCATTCCACCGCCAATACTCACGGCGGTTGCAATAAAGACACCATCCTTGACGGCGCCGTCCGCGCGCACGGTGTCGCCCACCTGAATATCGGCGAGAGTGATGGGGTCGCGACGCCGGCGGAAGGTGGTGTTTTCGTCGGCAACCACGGCGTGGGGGGCGTTGTCGAGCGTGCCGGTAAGGGTGATGGTGGTTCCGTTGATGGCCGTCACCTTGCCTCCCAGCCAGGTCTTGCCAAAGTTGGCTGCCATCTCCTGCATGCGTTTGGCGGTTTCGGGATCGAGCTGCATAATGCGCGTGGCGCCGACCGATTTTGCGGTTGCGTCGATGTCGCCCACCGCATTGATGGCATCGCCGACTTTGATGTCGGTCGCCTTGATCTCCTGCGGAGGATTGCCGCCGGGACCGCCACGGCCGTAGCCGCCACCGCCTCCGCCGGGACCGCGCATGCCGGCGGGCTGCCTGGTGATGCGCGTATTGGCGCTGAAATTTACGGTGTACACGTCGCCCATCTCGGTCTTGATGGTGTAGTGATCGGCAGCAATCTCAGTGACGGTGCCCATGAGGCCGCGGCCCATCATGCCGCCGCCCATGCCGCCGCGACCACACTGGCCATTGCCGCCGCCATTTCCCTGGCCGGCGGGTGGAGCGGAACCGGGATCCTGAGCGATGGCTGCAACAGTGAGGGCGAGGACGGCGAACATTGCGGGCAAAAGACGGAGTTTCATCAAAGCTCCCAAGGTGGCGCGAAGGCCAGCCTGACAGATAGACGTGTCAGAGAGGATGGGAGACTACGCGGAGCCAGCTCTCTGACCGCATGAGTTCGCGCCAGTGGAGTTATGCTATCCCACCCTTTCGCCCCAAAAATCGGGCAAAAACGATGGGGCACGGGAAAGTTCCTCTTCAAGCGGCCAAAGATCTAATTGTGCTGTTCGGCGAGAAGTTGTTTGAAGGCGGGGTTATCGCGAAGGCTGGCGAACTGGCTGTCGGCTTCGACCTTCTTGCGGGTGGTAAAGCCTTCATCGAGGGCCAGGCGGAGGTACTGGAGAGCGCAATCGGTGTAGCCGGCGCGCGCGCAGCCGGCCGCCATGTAATAGTTCATCGCGCCGCGGTCCTGCACGTTGGAGGGATTCTGCACGGAAGGACCGTTGTGATCGGCAAAGATCTGGGGATCGATGGCGAGAGCCTGCTGATACGCCTCCCAACCCCTGTTGTATTTGTGTTCGGCCAGCAGATTGGTGCCATAGTTTTTGAGAACGATCGCCGACTTTGGGTCGAGCTTGAGCGCCTTGCGGTACATGCGATCAGCCTGTCCATATTCTTTAAGCGAAGCGTAGACCGTAGCCAAATTGTTGATCACTTGAGGATTCTCCGGATCGAGCTTAAGCGATTTCTTGTAACAGCGGGTCGCGTCCGTTGCGTTGAAGAGCATCTGGTAGGCGATGCCCATCTTGTTCCAGATGTCCGCCGTCATCTGTGGCGACTTGGAATACGCTGCAATGGCGGCCTGGTAGCGCTGATGGCCGACGAGCGAATCGCCGAGCTGCTCCGGCGAGGGAGGCTTTTGTGGAGGGGCTACGGAGTCCGGAGGCGGGGTTGGCGTGGTTACCTGGGTGGGCTGAGCCCGGGACGCGCCGAAAGCGATTGCGAGCAAGGGCAGGAACAGAATCCAGCGACTTTGTTTGAGCCCGCGCATCTTCCCTCCTGTCGACTCAAAGAGGGGGCGATTTAGCTGACCAATCGTCCTCTGTCACAGGAACATTAGAACACTTAAGCAGGGCGAACGAAAGCCCTCAAACTCCCACTTTGCCACGAGTCTGCCGGAAGTTCCAGTCCGGGCCGGGCAACAAACTGTAGATTGAAGCAAAAGCCGTGACCTTGCAGTGACGCACGGCATAAGTGGCGGCGTTGCCCACGGGGAAGGCGTGAGTTTTGCGGGAGGAGAAATGGCAGCGAATTGTAACGTAAATGGGCTACACTTTACCCCAGACGAGGAGGGCCCTCGCGTGACCGCAACCACTTCCCCGGTGCTGTCTCCGAACCGGATTTCCGCTCCAATTTCCGCTCCAGGCGAACGCTTTCGCGCCGCGCGCCGGCAAACGATGCAGCTGTCGAAGCCGCTGACAGCAGAGGACATGATGGTGCAGTCGTGTGCTGAGGCGTCCCCCGCCAAGTGGCACCTGGCCCACACCACGTGGTTTTTCGAGTCGTTCGTGCTGCGGGAGTTTTTGCCCGGTTACCGGATCTTCCACGCCGATTTTGCGTGGCTCTTCAACAGTTACTACGAGAGCTTTTCCGCAATTCCCGAGAAGCGGCTACGGTCGTCGTTCTCGCGGCCGGGGCTCGACGAGATTCTGCGCTACCGCGAGCACGTGGACGCGGCGATGGAGCGGCTGTTTGAGCAAGAGCCGGAGGCGGAGGCTTGGCTGCGGATTGAGCTGGGCGCGAACCACGAGGAGCAGCACCAGGAATTGCTGCTTACGGACATACTGCATGCGTTCTTTACGAATCCGCTGAAGCCGAAGTACAGGGACCAAGGGACCAAGGGAACAAGGGAACAAGAAAACAGAGAACGAGGGAGCAAGGGAGCGAGGGAGCTACCGGCGCCGCTGGGGTTTCAGCAGTTTGAGGGCGGGTTGCGGGAGGCGGGCAATGCGGGCAACGGCTTCTGCTTTGACAATGAGCTGCCGCGCCACCGCGTGTGGCTGGAGCCGTATGCGCTGGCGAACCGGCTGGTTACTTGCGGCGAGTATGCGGAGTTCATGGCCGATGGCGGCTACCAGAAGCCGGAGTTCTGGCTTTCAGCGGGGTGGGATGCGGTGAAGCACAACGGCTGGCGAGCTCCCCTCTACTGGAGCGAAGACGGAGGCGACCAGAGGGAATGCGACCAGAAGGAATGCGAATGGAGCGTCTTTACCCTGCGCGGGGAGCGGCCGCTCAAGGAGCTGGCGGCGACGCCGGTGAGCCAGGTAAGTTTTTACGAGGCGGACGCTTACGCACGCTGGGCGGGGCGGCGGTTGCCCACGGAGTTTGAATGGGAGGCCGCGGTGGAAGGCCAGCCGGTGGAGGGAAACCTGCTCGATTCCAGTAGCCTGATGCCGATTCCTGCCAAAGATTTCGTCCAAAACGAGAACGGTGCGAAGCACCAAGACCAGGAAACAACGAAGTACTACGGGGATTGCTGGGTATGGACGAGCAGCGCCTATCTGGGCTATCCGGGCTTTCATCCGCTGGACGGAACGCTGGGCGAGTACAACGGCAAGTTCATGAGCGGGCAGATGGTGCTGCGCGGCGGATCGTGCGTCACGCCACCCGCTCACATTCGCGCAAGCTACCGCAACTTCTTTGCGCCAGAGACGCGCTGGCAGTTTTCCGGAATCCGGCTGGCGAAGTGAGGGTTTCAGGTTTCAGGTGTCAGGTTTCAGGAAGGCGGTCGCATGAGAGGGGAAATTCGTGACGAGGTTGCTTTTCAATGCTTCATTCATGATTGCAATTGCCCTGCGGTGTCAGTGATTGGCTTGCGACGGACTGAGCGGCCCGCTGACCTTGAAACTTGACACCTGAAACCTGCCACCTATTCTTGCCGTACCGAACAGAAAAAGACGTCGTAGTTCAGGTCCCTGCATCTAACCAAAAAACATGAGCGCAGCAGCTTCCCCTGCCGTAGCCCAACAACTCGACGAACGCGTGAGCGCAGCGGTACGCGAAGGGCTTACTTCGCGGCCCAAGCGGTTGCCTGCCTGGCTGTTTTATGACGAGGCGGGCTCGCGCCTGTTCGACGCCATTACGGAACTGCCCGAGTACTACTTGACGCGGACGGAACGCGGCATTTTGGCGGCGAACGCGGCGGAGATGATCGCGCAAGCCGCGGGCGAAGAGCGCCCGCGCGCCCGCCTGCGTATTGTGGAGCTGGGCGCGGGATCGGCCGACAAAACGCGCCTGCTGCTGAAAGCCTCAAGGGAGCTGCAGGGAGCAGTGCTGTATGAGCCGGTGGATGTGTCGGCGACGGCGCTCGAGGGGGCGAGGCAGCGAATCGAGCGCGAGATCGACGGCGTCACCGTGACGCCGCGCGTGATGGATTACACGCACGGCGACGGGAGCCGATTGCATTTGGGACCGGTGGTAGCCCAAGAGCGGCGGCTTGTGGTGTATATCGGATCGAGCATCGGAAACTTTGAGCCGCATCAGGCGGCGAAGCTGTTGCGCCGCGTGCGTGCGGGACTCAGGACGGGCGACGGCTTTCTGCTGGGCGTGGACCTGGCCAAGGCGGATTCCATCCTTGTGGCGGCCTATGACGATGCGGCTGGGGTAACCGCGGCGTTCAATAAGAATTTATTAGTGCGGCTGAACCGCGAACTCGATGCTGAGTTCGAGCCGGAGGCCTTTGCGCATTGCGCGTTGTGGAATGAAGCCGGGTCGCGGATCGAGATGCACCTTAGGAGCCGCGGCGCGCAACGCGTGCGCGTGCGCGCTCTCGATCTGACGGTGGATTTTGCCGCGGGCGAGAGCATCCATACCGAGAACAGCTACAAATACAGGCCGGGGCAGGCAGAAGCACTGCTGGCCGAGGCCGGATTTCGCGCAGAAGCGACGTGGACGGATGCGCGGGGGTGGTTCGCGGTGTGCCTGGGGAGGGCGGAATAGCGCTGCCTGCTTCGCACTACTTCGGAGCTGCGATGCGCACCAGCAAAACATCGTGGCTCGCGAGCTCAATCGGCATGTTGTCGGTGAGCGTGATCTCCTTGCCGGTCCAGAGGTCTTTGCCTTTGAGCGGGCCGTGCAGACCGAGTTTGGCCAGGCTCAGATGGAAGGGATGGGTGGAGTAGCGATCGGAACCGGCGTTGATGACGGCGATGGCCATGGCTCCGCCGGAGAGAGGACGGGTCCAGACGTCGAGCTCGCCCTCGGAGTAGGCGCGCGTGGCCTGGTGGCCAAAGCGGTCCTGGTCGATGGCGATGACGTCGCGATTGGTAAGGATGGCGCGAACTTCGGGCGTCATGTTCGGCAGATCGTTGCCGGCAAGCAGCGGCGCGGCGAGCATGGCCCACATGGAGAAGTGGGCGCGATTCTCAGCCGGCGTAAGCCTGCCGTTGCCGACCTCGAGCATGTCAGGATCGTTCCAGTGGCCCGGCCCTGCGTACTTTGCCAATCCGGCCTGCTCGTTGAGGATGGAGTAGATACTTTGCCAATTGGGCTTGATGTCGCCGGTGGTGCGCCACAGGTTGGCGCCGACGTTGGGACCCCACTCCCAGACCGCGTCCCAGCCGTATTGGCAGAACGAGTAGACGATGGGACGGCCGGTGGATTTGAGGGCCTTGTTCATCTTGTCGTAAGCGGCGACCATCAGGCGCATCTGCGCGGGCTTGTCGTTCGGCGCCTGGGCGGCCATGACCGCTTCGCGAAAGCTGCAGAGGTCGTACTTCAGGTAGTCGATGCCCCAGGAGGCGTAGAGCTGCGCATCCTGCACTTCGTGGTCGAGCGAAGCGGCGAAGCGGGCGCAGGTCTGCGGCCCCGGAGATGAGTAAATGCCGAGCTTGAGTCCCCTGGAGTGCACGTAGTCGGCGAGCGCCTTCATGTCGGGGAACTTGGAGTTGGCGTGCAGCACGCCGTTGGCATCGCGGTCGCCCTCCCAGGTGTCGTCGATGTTGACGTAGACGTAGCCCGCGTCCTTCATGCCGGTGGTGACAATCTGGTCGGCCGCATTGCGAATGTCCTGATCGGTGACCTTACCGGCGAAGAAGTTCCAACTGTTCCAGCCCATGGGCGGGGTCTGCGCCACCCCTTGCACCAGCTGCGGTGGGGCGGAGTTTGGGGCGAGTGTGTGCGGGGTTTTTGGCGGCGCCGACGCGGTTTGCGCGACGGCGGCAAGCGGGCACAAGGCAAGAACGGCGGCAGCAACGGATGCATGAAAACGCATACAGAAAACCTCCTGAAAACCTTTTCAGTGGAATACTATCGCGCCGTTGCGGAGTTTGGCAATTACGCCGTTTCATCCGCCTCGGGTTCGCGCTCGCGCGTGAGCAGGAAATAGACCAATGGCGTGATGACGAGCGAGAGAACCATGGAAATGGTAAGGCCTCCGATGACGGCGATGGCCAGCGGCTGAAGCATCTGCGATCCTGCGCCGAGCGCGAAGGCCAGCGGCAACATGCCGCAAATAGCGGCAAGCGCGGTCATGACGATGGGCCGCAGGCGGCGCTGGGCGGCGTGGAGCATGGCGTCGCGGGCCGAAGCGCCCTGGGCGCGGAAGCGTTCGTCGGCGTCGAGCAGCAAAATACCGTTCTTGGCCACAATGCCAATCACCATGATGAGTCCCATGAACGACGCCACGTTGAACGTGGTGTTGGTGACGAGCAGCGCCAAAATGACCCCGGAAATTGAGAGTACGGACGAGACGAGAATGGCGATGGGCGCGGGGAAGTTGCGGAACTCGGCGAGCAGAATGCCGAAGACCAGCGCGAGGGCAAGCACCAGCACCTCTAAGAGATCGCTGAAGGATTGTTGCTGCTCCTGATAGGTGCCTCCGTATTCCACGCGCACCGATGGAGGCAGGTGAAGGCCGGCCACCGTTTGCTGAATCCTGGTCATCGCTCCGCCCAGGTCAGAGCCCTCAAGGTCGGCGGTGACGGTGATGAGCTGTTGCAGATTTTCGCGGAGAATTTCGTTCTGCGGCGGCAACGCCTCGACGGTAGCGAGCGAACCGAGGCTGGCCGTGTGACCCGAAGAGCTGTTGAAGACCGTATTTTCAATTGCGTCGAGTGAGCTGCGGTGTTCTTGATCGAGGCGCACGCGGATGGTGTAGGGGCGGCCGTTGGCGATGAGTGGATTGTTGGTGGCGACGCCGTCGAGAATCGCAGTAGCGTCGAGGGAAACCTCGCTCGGGGTAAAGCCGAAGCGGGCGGCCACTTGCGGATCAACATCGAAGTTCGTGGCCGGCCCGCTGATGGTGTTATCAATTCCGTTTTCGACATCGACAACCCCGGGGATCTTGCCAATGGCGTCGCCAACGCGGACCCCGAGCTGCGCGAGAAGATTGGCGTCGCTCGAAAAGATCTTGATCTGGATGGGCTCGGGCGCGTTCGACAGGTCGTTAATGTTGTCCTGCAACACCTGCGTCAGCTCAATGTCCAACTCCGGCTCTGTCGCCTTCACGCGCTCGCGCACGTCCTCCATCACTTCATCCACCGAGCGGCTGCGCTTGGCCTTCAGCTTCACCGTAAAATCGCCGGTGTTCGCTTCGGTCACTGCGGCCAGGCCCATCTGCAGGCCGGTGCGGCGCGAGGTGGTCTCTACTTCGGGAATGGACTCAAGAATGCGCTCCACATGGTCGAGGACACGATTGGTTTCGCTCAAAGAACTTCCGGCCGGCATGATGTAGTCGAGGATGAATCCGCCCTCGTCCATCTCCGGCAGCAGGTCGGTGCCCAGAAACTGATAGCCGCCCCATGTGGCCAGCACCAGCAAAATGCAGATGCCACCAATCCACAACGGCTTGGCGAGGGCCCACTCTAAAACTCGGGCGTGAATGTGCAGAACGCGCTGTAACATGCGGCCGGCGGGGTGATCGTGGCCCGGCGGCGAAAAGCTGTTGCCATCGACGTCGGAATCCTCATCCGCTTCGGGACCGCGCTCGCGCAGCAGCACATAACTCAGACTCGGCGTCCAGGTGAGCGCCAGGGCGAGGGAGGTGAGAAGCGCCGCGGTCATGGTGATGGCCAGCGCGCGGAAAAAGATGCCGGTTACGCCGCTGACTGCGACCAACGGCAAAAAGACGACAACGGGGGTGATGGTGGAACCGATGAGCGGCGTCGTAATCTCTTTGAGGGCATGGCGCACCGCTTCGGCGCGAGGCTCGCCCGCGTCGCGATGCAGGAAGATGTTTTCGACTACGACGATGGCGTCGTCGATGACCAGGCCGATGGCCGCTGCCATGCCGCCGAGGGTCATGAGGTTGAAGCTTTCGCCGATGAGCCAAAGCGCCGCAATAGTGACGGCGACCGTTACCGGGATGACGAGGCCGGCGATCAACGACGAGGTCCAGTCGCGCAAGAAGAGGAAGAGAATCACGCAGGCCAGCACCAGGCCGATGCAAATGGCGTCCCGCACGCTGGAGATGGAGTCGCGCACGAGTTGCGACTGATCGTAAAAGACCTGAAGCTTGACGCCGGACGGTAGATTGGGCTGAAGTTGAGCGATCTGGGCAGCGACCGCATCGGCAACGGCCACGGTATTCGAAGAGGGTTGGCGCGCGATGTTGAGCAGCACCGCATTTTTTCCGTTGGCGGTGACTGTGGTGTAGACGGGCATGGTGGATTGCTCCACCGTGGCGACATCGGCGATGCGAACGGGTGCGCCGGCGGGAGTGGTTTTGATCACCAGTTGCCGCAACCCCGCGGCGTCGTGCACCTGCGCACCCACAAGGCCAAGGATCAACTGATGGTTGGCTTCATAGAGGCCGGGCGACTCCACGATGTTCGATGCCTGAATGGCATTGACAAGATCCGTGATGGTGACGCCCGAGGCCTGGAGCAGCGCCATGTTGGGCACCACGGCATACTCCGGCACCTGGCCGCCCTGCACAGTCACCGTGCTCACGCCGGCAACGCGATTCAACGGCGGCTTCAGGTCGTAGGTAGCGATCTCCCACAGCTGGGTCTGCGGAACGGTGTCGGAAGTGAGACTGTAACCGAGAATGGGGAAGGTGGCGAAGGTGAGCCGGTTGGTGGTGATGCGCACTGTCGACGGCAGGCTCTGCGATGCCTGGGCCAGCGCTGCATCCACCAGTTGCAGGGACTGCACCATGTCGACGTTCCAGTCGAAGAAGAGACTCACCTCGGCCGAGCCGCGGCTGGTGGTGGATCGCACCGTTTCCAGGCCCGGCACGGTGTTTATCGCGTCCTCGATGGGACGGGTTACGGTGACTTCCATCTGCTCGACCGGCATTACGCCGTTGTCGACGCCGATGACCACGCGCGGAAAATTGGTTTCAGGAAAAACAGAGATGGGTACCTTGAACGACAGATAGATGCCTGCCAAGGTAAGCATGACGGCGAAAAAGAAGATGGTGCGGGTGGACCGGGCCAACCAAAAAGGCTTTTGCGTATCGCCCGGAAGATCGTTAGGCGCCTGGCCGGGCATCAGTCGGAACCTCCGCCGCCAGCCGCTGCCGGACCCACCTGCACCTTCGTCCCTTCGTCCAGCGCGTAGGCGCCGCCCGTAATCACCAGGTCACCGGGCGCAACGCCGCTCAGCACCTGAACGTCCGTGCCGTCATCGATGCCCAGAGTGACGGGCTTGCGATGCGCCGCGCCGTCGCTGCCCACGACCATCACGGATTTCGTACCGTCATCGGCCGTCACAATCGCGGAGTCGGGCACCTTCCATGCCTGGGCAACGCTCTTGCCGCTGATGGTGACTTTCACCGGGGTTCCCGCCTTGAGTTTGCCGGCCTTGTTGTCGATCTTCAGCCACACTTCAACGGTGGTGCTTCCGGGGTCGAGCGCCGGACTGATCATGGAGACCTTCGCCGCCACGGGGTCGGCGATTCCCGGCACATGCACGGCAACCGCGTCACCCAATTTCATCTGCTGCGCCAGGCTCGCGGCGACATGGGTTTTTGCAAGGAGCACGGAAGTATCCATCACGGTGATCAGTGGCGCTCCGGCGGGTGCGGTTTCACCCGCGAACAAGGGCCGGTCGGTTACCACGCCATTTATAGGACTGCGGATTTCGGAATAGTCGACCTGCGCCTGGGCGCCTTTGTATTTGCCTTCGGCCGAAGTGAGTTGTCCCTGCGCCGCTTTGAGGGCAGCTTCGCGGCTCACACTGCGCACCGATTCAAGATGCCGGGCGGCCGCGTCGTAGATGGCTTGCGCCTGCACCAGCGCGGCTTCAGCCGTGTCGAGGTCGCGGCCCGGAATCGCGCCTTCAGCGAACAATTGCTTGCGGCTATTCACAATGCTTTTGTTGAGATCGAGATTGGCTTTGGCCTGAGCCAAATCCGACTCCGCCTTCAGCGTATCTTCCGGCACCTGCGCCTTGGTGGACGTGTCGTAGTTTGCCTGGGCCGCTTCGAGCGATCCCTTGTTGTCCGTCGCGGCCGCCACCAGATCGGCATTTTCAAGCGTTGCCAGCAGTTCGCCGGCGTGCACCCGCTGCCCGCGCTCGACATAGAATTGTTTGACCGGAGCGCTGAACTTGGGCGCGATGGCGGCCTGGGCCACAGGGGCCAGAATGGCATCGGCGCTGATTTGTTCTGCGATCGGCCCCTGCTCGGGGTGCTCGGCTTGCACCGTCACTACGACTGGCGGTGTTGCGCTCTTTTTGCAGCCGGGCAAGAGGGCCAGCAGCACCATCGCGGCCAGTAGCATCGCACGCGACCCTCGGATTGTCTTCGCGTTCATCGTTTCGCTCTTCACACGGTTCACAGTTTTTCCGATCCCAGATCACTAACCACTAACCGCTAACCACTGTTCCCTTGTTCCCTCGGTCTCCGTTGTTCTCACATCGTCCCCGTGATGGCTTGCAATTCCGCTCGCGCCGTCTCATAGCGCACGCGCCCATCTTCGCGCGCATCTGCCGTGCTGACGTAGGTATTCTCGGCGTCAACGACCTCCAGCACCGTGGCCTCGCCACCCGTGTAGCGCAGCTTGGTGAGGCGCAGGCTCTCAGCCGCGGCGGCCACGCTTAAATCGAGCGAGGTGAGCTGGTCATGCGCGGCCTGGGCTTCGGAGTAGACCTCATCCAATTGTGCGATGAGCCGCCTCTGCGTGTTACTCAACGCCAACCGCGCCACATCCCGGCGAATCTCGCTCTGCTTCACCTTGTGTTGGTTGGAGAGCCAATCCCAGACGGGGAGGTTCACGGTAACACTGGTGGAGTAGCCAAGGTTGCGCGCCTTCAAGCCGGTGGGGTCACTAATCGGGTCACCAACGGGGCCATTGACCGCAAATTCATTGGCGTCGATCCCATAATTCACGCTCAACACAGCGTTCGGAAGCATTGCGCCCCAGGCGGCCGTCACATCCGCCTGGCTCGCGGCCAGCGCGGCCAGCGCGCTCTTCAGTTCCGGGCTGGTTTCGGCCGCCGCCTTCTCCACATCTTCCTTTGGGGCGAGCGGCGCTTCGGCCGCCGGCGCGTTCAACGTGTAGGGCGTGCGCGGATCGTTGAACAAAATCACGCCCAACTCCAGCCGCGCCTTCTCAGCAGTCACCCGCGCGTCCTCTGCGTCGCGGATTCGCTGCTGCTCGACGAGTTGCGCCTTGACCACGTCGGCGTGCGCGACCTCTCGCGCCTGCTCCCGCTTGGTGGTGAGCTGGGTAAAGTCAGCAACTTCCTGGCGCGCCTGCTCGGCCACTGCAAGCTTGCGATCCGCCGCAAGAGAGCTGTAGAACATGTTCGTGATTGCGACGACCAGCCCGCGCCGTGCGATCTCCTGCTCGGCGCTGGCCATGGCGGCCGCCGCGTCGGCATGATGCACGCCCGCGAGCCCCGTCACGCTGAGGGTTTCCTCCGCAATCCCCTGGGCGATGTACTCCCGCGGCCTCGAGTCGTTCGCGACAAATTTCGGATTGGGCGTGCGCACACCCTCTCCGCCCTCCGCGTAGAGTCCATTGGGTTGCGTGTAGATGTCCTGGTTGTACAAGCGCGCACTAGGTAGCAGGCTGGCACGGGCGATGGAGCGGTCGAGGGCCGCGGACTGGCTGGTGGCCTTCGCCGCCGCATACCCAGGCTCGCTTGCCTGCGCCAGCCGGATGGCATCGTCGAGCGTGATCACCACCGGGGCATTGGAGCCGGGGGGGCCTGCGACAGCTTCGCTCTGAGTCTGGCCGTATGCCACGAGCGCGGCAGCCTGCAGCAGAAGCAAGATCCCCCGCCGAGACAAAGCGGCAAACCGTAGCGGATTTCCCCTGCGGAACTCGTTCCAAGTGATCACACCCAAAAGCATACAATCTGAAACCGGATTCTGCCTTAAACAAGTTGCTGCGGCTTGCCATTTACCCGGTGCGCGATGAAGAAGGTGACAGGGCGCTGGAAGAGAACCAAAACTGCACCGCGCCCAACGGCCATAGCGGGCATTTTCAACGGACCGTCTCGCGCTATCGCCCCGGCTCTGCGATACTTGTCTGTTATGCCTATTGAAGACCTGCAACAGTCTGCCCAAAAAATTGCCGGATTCCTGAACACTTTGAACAAGCTGGGCGGAATGCGCCTGAAGTACCGCATCTCGGCGGGCGAAGTCGCGAGCGATGCGCCAGGCGGCGATGTTCGCCAGATGATCAACGTGGAGCTGGCCGGCCCGGATGTTCCGCTTGTCATCCAGCACAACGGCGAGTTGTTGAGGGCTCTCGAAACCCTTGCGGCGCAGATGATGCGGCTGGACCATCACGAGCACCACCTGGTGAGCTTTGACGCCGCGAACTTCAAGGCTCTGCGCGCCCAGGAGCTGCAACTGGCCGCGGAAACCGCCGCGGAGAAGGTGCGCCAATCGGGGATGCCCTACAGTTTTCCGCCCATGAACAGCCGCGAGCGGCGCATGCTGCATATGGCGTGCCGGGGGCTCCAGGGTGTGGAGACTGCCAGCGTAGGCGAAGGGACCGACCGCTTTCTCGTGATCTTTCCCGAGGGAAAGACGGATCTGCCCGTGGCGCCGCAGGTCAGGCCACAGAACAGGCCGCCATCTCGGCCGGGGTTCAAGCCGAGAGGATTCGGGCGCAGGTAGAACAGCGGCAAGTGATCAGTGATCGGTGGTCAGTAACGAACGCCAGGCAACCGGGCGAACCGCTATGCCACACTACCCATCTATGAAAAGACAACTTGCGATTCTGTTGCTGGCGGGATGCGCTGCGTTGTTGCCGGCGCAAAAGCGGCTGGTGCTGATCGACCAGGACGGCTCCGGCCCAGGCGGATCGGACCAGATGGCGATGCTGGCGCTGTTGCAGGCGCCCGACGTGCAGGTGCTGGGCATCACCATCGTGACGGGCGACGCGTGGCGCGACGAAGAGACGCTGCACACGCTGCGCATGCTTGAGCTGACCGGCCACGCGGATGTGCCGCTGGCGCGCGGCGCGGTGTTTCCGCTGGTCCGCAACCAGGAAGAAACGCGGCTGGAGGCGGCGCTGGACGGGAAAGTGACTTGGTTGGGCGCGTGGGGCCGTGGCGCGACAAATTTGACCGAAACGGGAACCGGCACGCCGCCCATGCATCTCGAGTCGCATGGTCCCTACGAGATTCCGCCCATGCCCGAAGGCATGCCCACCACGAAGCCCATCGAC
>Ga0181520_10005702_pt1 | contig 19640 bp, 20 predicted proteins | sample PEATcosm2014_Bin_29_FD_132451 | JGI IMG/M metagenome (GOLD analysis project Ga0181520, IMG submission 132451) | Peatland microbial communities from MTU Mesocosm Facility, Houghton, MI, USA - PEATcosm2014_Bin02_30_metaG | ecosystem: Environmental > Terrestrial > Soil > Wetlands > Peat | place...
ACTGCCTGGAGCGCACTGACGCCCTGGCTTCGCCGGTCTATACCGAATGTCGAAACCCTTAGCAGCTCCGTCCATATAAATGTTTCCAATGAGCAGGCAGGCGCCATGGCTGTTACCAAAGAAGAAAATAAACCGGCGCTGACCGCGCAGTACGACCAAAACGGCGATGTTCTTCATATCACCGGGGGTGAGCCGTGACCATCGGAAGGAGAACAGTTAGAAAATGGCATAGTTGTCCGTTATCCTTTTGATGATCCCGGTCACGCTTGGGCGGTCACGGTCATAGGGTACGAGGCTAATTTGTGGCACAGGAGGCTAATTTGTGGCACAGTCGGACTGACGAATTAGCCCTGCAAATAGCGCATCTTTTAGACGCAAATTCGCGCGATATCATTGCCGTTATTGGCCGCGTTACCGGATCCCGCTGACATCGTTCTCCCGGCCGGCCGGTCGACGCCGCCCACTTGTTCGACGGCCGCAGCCCGCCGGCAGGGAATGAAATGGGCGTCTTTGCAAGGTGGACGCCCGTTGCTTCTTTTAGGACAACCCAAAGCCGCAACGCCGGCAATCACTTCGGCGTACCAATGACGCAACCGATCTGATCGATGAAACTACCTGAGCGTCCGTAGAAGCCCAGAAGGATTTCACCGTAGGCGAGGGTACATTGATTGCTAGGTCCAAATGTCATGTCGCCGAATGAGTAGACGCGAGAGTCAGTCCAAATCGCTAGGCCCGCGACCCACTGCGGGGGGACGTTGTTCGAGGTCGGAAAGTGGTAAGGCATCCAGTTCACGTCCACTCTGCCAACTTTCTCATCTGGTGAGAACTCGACGAACTGGGCCGGCTGGGCGTTCGGTCCTTTGCCGCCATGCACCACACCGAATTGTTCGCCCCAACGCACTTGTAAACTGCCAAGGATGCGCTGCTTCGTGTCGGCAGGATTGAGGTTCTCAACAACCCTGATGGCCGAGATTGGCAGGCGACCGCGGTTTTCGGAGGTATCATCGAAAGCCGCGCCACCGCTGCCGCCGAAGGCGGCCGTCCTCCTGATGGTGAACTCAGGATTGGGAGCAGATGCAGTTCCCGTCGGCGCAGCTGGAGCTGGCGCAGCCGGAGCCGGTGCCAGTGGAGTAGGCGCAACTGGTACCGGTGCAGCTGGGGACTGCGCAATTGGTCCAGGTGCTGGCGCCGGCTGTGCTTGAGAGGGCCGTGGGCTGTCCGGCACTGGAGACGCCAGACGCTGCTCCTGCCAAAGGAAGAACGCGCCGGCGAACGCAACCGCAACGAGTGCGATTGCGCTCGCCAGCAAAGGCAGCATCTTTGTGGAACTGCGGGCCGACGTGTTCGGCTTGCTTGGGAACGTTGAGAACGCTGCAAGTGATGCCGCGCTGAAAACTGCGCTTTGCTGCGAGCGGGCGGGCGGCGTTTGGACCTCAGCGCCATCGCTGGTGGCGGCGACACGAAGGATGGCTTGAATCGTTTCCACAAGCCTTTGCAAATGCGCCGTGAGCGGTGGAGTCAGTGCATCTAGCCAATGAATCTCCCCAAGGAAATATGCCATTGACTTGGTTGGAACGATCTCTTCGATCCGCATCGGGACGATAGGCACGCCGCGGCTCGCGGCTCGCTCGATCTCGCGAGGGATCTGATGCGACGCGTTAGCATTTGAGGACACGATCACGACCATCACCCGGCACGAATCAATCGCGTCGATTATGGCCGCCGCGTATTCAGTGCCTGGACTGACATCGCGCGGTGCGATCCATGAGCGGATTCCGGCAGCCTCCAGCGCCGCGCACGTGGCATCTGCCGTGACCTTGTCTTTTGTAGAATGGGAGATGAATACGTCGAAATCCATGCGGATCAGCAGCCCCAACCGACCTGACCAGTATTCCACCAAGCCCCGCCGATCGAAAGCACCCTCTTGTATTGGGCATTTCAGCTTGACCCGCCAGTCCCAAGGTGTCCCATCGCGTTGATGCCGCCATCATCGCATTCCAAGTTTGCGATGAACGCAAGATACCGCTGCGCCGCAACTGGACAGTTCGCTTCTATTTGGCCGATGGCTACAAAGCGGCCCAATGCGAAGTCGGTCGTTAATACCGCGTGTGGCCGCTATATCGGCGACGCGCCTTGCGCGGACGAGCGCGGCGGGCGGGCGGCAAAGTTACTCACGCGCGACGAGGTGCGTCGGTATGGCGGGTTTCGTAGATAATCAGAATTGATTGACCGAAGACGCCACCACCTGCACGATATGAAAGCCACGCGCCTTCAAATCCTTCAGCAGGCCCGGTAATGCGGCAACAGTTGCGCTGTGGATATCGTGAAGCAGCAAAATGCCTTTGCCGCGCGCCTCAAGCCGGCTCACAGCAAGCGAAATGATTTTTCTCGGCGAGATGCGATGGTGCCAGTCATGTGCAACCGTATCGGAGCTAAACGACGCCAGGTGCCGAGCGGCAAGCTCGCCCCCAGCTGGCGATTTGTTTACGGCGTCAAGACTCGTTGGCGGCGCAACCCGCCCCCTTGCGACAGCTCCATTGCGTGCGTCTGCACTCGGTAACGACGTTGCGCCTCCGTCCGCTCAATGGCGTGGAAGTCCGCACTGTCGAATCTCAGATCGCGCAGATCGTGTTCGGAAAGGCTTTCCAGCTCCGAAAGCATGGCGCGATAACCGCGCACCAGGCGAAATAACCAGATCGCTACGCTGCAGGTTAGCCGCGCAAAACGAAACCACGTGGCGACGCCGCGATTTCCGCCGTCCCGGTGCCGGCGAGTTCGTATGCGAGCGGACGCGGCCGCGCCGGTTGCATAAAGGGGAGGGCGCGTGCCGTCGGCCGTTGCTTGGCTGTGCACGCAACCACTCTAGGCAACCCATGTAACGTCGCGTGCTTTGCGCTGTAACAGCAGTGTAACAGTGGCTTTGCTTGACGGGAACCGCCTCGTGCGGGACAATCAACTTCCGGGCGATTGGACAGATTTATTGGCCAATCATGCCGAAACGCGTTCTGGTCGTGGCCCAACAAACGGTGCTTCGTGCTGCGATCGCGCGGTCGCTGCTGCCAATCGGCTATAGCGTCGAAATTGCTTCTACGGAAAAGACCGCGCGTCAGCTCCTGCGCAAGGAGTCATTCGAAGCGGCCGTCGTCGCCGCGTCTTCGGCCATTGACCGCGAGCTGTCCTTTCTGCGGGAGGTGGAGAGCGCCGTCGGCAAGCTCGTGATCCTGGCCGAGGGCGCGGCCGTCGGTAGACAACTCACCAACTGGTTCTCCGATGCTTTGGTTTGCGAGTCGGAGCCGCTTAATCCTGAAACATATGTGTCGTTTATTGGCCATGGCGCGTCGACCGCGAAGCGCCGCGAGCGCGCAAGCGGCGCCGATGTTATTCAGTTCGAAGGCTGCAAGCTCGACCTGGCCGGACACGTTTTTCTCAACGCCAAGGGCCAGGAGGTGACGCTGACGCGTGGAGAATTTGCGCTGCTGGTAGCGTTTGTTAGCAGTCCCGGGCGGGTCTTGTCGCGCGCGGAATTGCGGCGAGAAGTCGATGGCGGCCGTTCCGATAACTACGACCGCAGCATCGACATGCTCGTGGCGCGATTGCGGCGCAAGATAGAGCCGCGGGAAACGAAGGCCCAATTTATCGTTACCGTGCCGGGCGCCGGCTATAAGTTCGTGGCTCGCGTGCGAATAACAGAGCTGGAAGGCACGCCGGTGATGGCCGAGCCTGTTCACGCCAAAACGCACGATGCGCAATCGGTCGAAAGGCGGCAGGTTGCCGTTTTGTCGTGTCAGATTCTTGGGTTTGCGGCGCTTGCTGCCGAACTGGATCCTGAGGATCTCGACGCGATCATCAGCCACGTTTACGAAGTCTGCGCTGGCACCATCACTCGGCGCGGTGGCCTCGTCGCCCGTAATTTCGGCGACAATATCGTCGCTTATTTCGGCCATCCGAAAGCTCAGGAAAACGACGCGGAAAACGCCCTGCGCGCCGCGCTAGAGTTGAACACAGCGATCGACGCCATCGATCGCTGGCCGAAGGGCAAGTTTCGCGCACGCACCGGTATCGCCACCGGGCTCATGGTGATCGGCGAACTCGGCAGCACCGCCGGCAGAGAAGCCGCTGCCGTCGGCGAAGCGCTCAACCTCGCCCAACATTTGCAGCAAGCGGCGGCCGCCGGCGGCGTGGTCATGGAGGAGCGTACCCGGAGGTTGGTTGGCCGTTTGTTCGATTGCCGCGAAATCGCACCGGTGGTGATCGACGATAGCGCGAAGGCCATCCGGGCTTGGCACGTGATTGCGGCGGCCGCCGGGATTGGCCGCTTTGACGCGTTGCGGCGCGAGGACATGTTGCCAATCGTCGGTCGCGAAGCCGAAATGGGACGGCTGATGCAACTTTGGTCCGAGGTCAAGGCTGGCCGCGGGCGAGTCGTGATCCTGATCGGCGAAGCCGGCATCGGCAAATCGCGTCTGATCGTCGAGTTGGAGGAACAGCTGCAATCCGAGGCGCCGGCGCCCCTTCGTTATTGCGGCTTGCCCCACCGCTCGGATGCGCCAATGGCCGTCATTCTGGACGAACTGCAAATGTCCGCCGACTTCGGCCGCGATGATAGTGCCGCACTGCGTCTGGAGAAGCTTCGCCGTCAGATCGACGCGCTAGGACCGGCGGCGGCGGAGGCGGAGGCGCTCCTCGCGGGCCTGTTGAGCCTGCCCTCCGACGCGTCACCGGAGACCGCGCAGCTGTCGCCGCAAAAGCGCAAGGAGCGAATCTTTGTCCATTTGCTGGCGCGCATCGCGTCCATGGCATCACAACGACCGGTCTTGGCCGTCGTTGATGACGTACAGTGGGCCGATCCGACGTCGCTCGAATTTCTTACCCTTCTGGTCGAGCGCGCCAACAACCTACGTCTACTGCTGTTGATCGTAGGCCGGCCGGAAGCGACGCTGCCATGGCCGGACTATGCGCATCTGACTACGCTTATTCTTTCCCGTCTCAGCCGTCCGGACTCGGCGGCACTCATCCATCTGGTCGCCGCAGACAGCCGCGTCGCCGCGGCGGCGGAGGATGAGATCATCTCGCGAGCCGAGGGCGTGCCGCTGTTCGTCGAGGAGCTTACAAAATCGGTACTGGAGCGATTGCCCGCGGGCGATGGGCCGCGCGCGCGCCGAACCAAAGCGGCGGAACTGGGCCTTATTCCACCCACTCTGCATGGCCTGCTGTTAGCGCGTTTCGACCGAATCGCCGGCGCCAAAGAAGTTGCGCAAGCCGCCGCTGTGATCGGTCGCGATTTTTCGTATGAGCTTTTGCGCTTTATTGCCGAACGGGATGACGCGGCATTAACGAGTGCGCTCGATCAGTTGGTCTCTTCGGGGCTGGTGTTCCGGCGCGGATCGCCGCCGCAAGCAAGCTTCTTGTTCAAGCATGCGCTGGTGCGCGATGCCGCCTACGACATGCTTGTGCGCGAGCGACGGCAGGCCCTGCACGGCAGCGTCGCGCGGTCTTATGAAGAATTGTTTCCGGAAACCGCCGCGATGCAACCGGAATTGCTCGCCTATCATTGGCGGGAGGCTGGTGATTGGCCCAAAACGATCGGCTATCTGATAGCCGCGGCGGAACAGGCACTGCGGCGTTCGGCAACAAACGAAGCCCTCTCTCATCTCGGGCGAGCGCGCGAGGTGATGTTGGCATTGCCCGAGACCGACGACCGACTGCAACTGGAACTCAAACTGGAAATCAGCCTAGGTCGGGCGCTGATTGCTGGTCGCGGCTATACGGCACAGGAAACGATCGATTCCTACCGGCGCGCCCACGCCTTGTGTGACGCGCTCCACGACCATTATTGGCTGCCGATTGTTTTGTTCGGACTGAGTCTCAGCACCTGGTTTGCGGCCGATTACAAGTCGGCGCTCGGTTCGGCGCAGGCGCTCATTCGCTGGGGTGAGCAAGAAAACGTCGGGCCCGGCCGGGCCATGGGCCATTTCTTGACCGGCATGACGCTGACCATGATGGGTGTGTTCGCCGCGGCACGACACCACCTTGAGCGCGCCCTCGCCATCAATGAATTCACGTTGACTGGTCGGCCGCCGTTTCTGGCGTCAGATGCCGATGGCCGCATTACTGCGCTGATGTATTTGCACACCTGCCTGTTTGCGCTTGGCTTCCCGGAACAGGCACATGCCGCGGCCAGGCGGGCGCTCGTGGACACTCCCTCGCAACGATATTCCGTGCTCGTCGCGCAGACCAATGCCTGCCGCATGCACGCGCTGGAGCGTGATTACCGAAGTGTTCTGCGGGTCGCGCTCGAGGCATTGCAAGTCTCCGAGCAGCAGGGTTATCCATTCTTTATCGGCACCAGCTTGGTCTATCGCGGCTGGGCATTGGCGCAGCTTGGGCAGGCGACCGAAGGGGTCGCGCTTTGCCACGAAGGTATTGCCAAGCTTCGCGCCCTGAGCGCCGTGAATTGGTTTCCGCGGTACCTGTCATATCTTGCAGAATGTCACGAAAAGGCCGGCGACGCCGAACGCGCATTGAGCATTGTGGGCGAGGCCATCACGGCGGCGCGCCAACTTGGCGAGCCGTTCTGGGAGGCCGAGCTTCTGCGTTTGCAGGGAGGGCTGATGGTGACGCTCGGCCAGCTTGATCAGGCAGAAGCCCGCTTTCGCGACGCGTTGGCTTTGGCGCGCCGCCAGGAAGCACGTCTGTTCGAGCTGCGCGCCGCCACGAGCCTCGCCGACTTACTGGCCGCTACCGGCGACGGCGGCAGCGCTCGCGAAGCATTGGCGCCGGTCTACGCTCGCTTCACCGAAGGATTTGAGTTCCTCGATTTGCGGGAAGCGAAGGCGTTGCTTGATCGGATTGTCGCGCCGCAGCCCGCCGGCGCCAATGCGTCCAACGACAAATGAACGGGCGGAGAGGGCGCCGATGTGCACGCGGATCGTTTGGGTGAACGATGACGTGGAGAAAGTACCACTCGTCGGACGAATTATGGACTGGGGCTATGACGATTACGAGCCGGACCTTTGGATTCTGCCGCGCGGCGGCAGTCGAGATGGCGGCACCAAGTCAAACCCAATACTATGGGACGTTCGATACGGCAGCCTGGTTGCGCCGCTTTACTGGAAGGTGAGGCGAAACGGCACCGTCACCACGGTCGCGACCAGCACGGACGGAATCAACGAAAAGGGCCTTTCTGGACACACGCTGTGGCTAGGCAAGACCGAGTATCCGCAAGCGGGCGACCGCAAGACGCTAAACGTCGGAAAGTGGCTGCAATACTACCTGGACCAATTCAAAACGGTCGCCGATGCAACGCGCCACGCCGCCAAGGCGCCGTACCGGCTGGTGGCGGCGATCGTCGGCACAATACCGGGCATGCTTCACCTCACCCTGGAAGACGGCACCGGAGATTGCGCCGTCATCGAGTACATCAACGGCGTGCCGCACATCCATCCGGACCCCGCGCGACATCAAGACAGCCGCGACTACTGGGTCATCACCAATTCGCTGACATGCGATCTGCAAAGTAGAAACACCCTCAGTCAATACAAACCATTTGGCGGAACCCTGGAGCTTCCCGGCTCGACGGATTCACGGCACCGGTTCATCCGCGCTTGGCACTATCTCTTGCAATTGCCCAAACCGCGCGACGAAAAGCAAAGAGTAGCCTACATGCTGAGCGTGCTTAGGAACGTGTCTTACCCGTTTGGGAAAATTGACCAGTTTGCCCCGCCGCCTCAAGATAATCTGATACCTTCGACCCGCTGGCGTTCCGTCACCAACCTCAGGGACAAGAGGTATTATTTTGAATCGACGACTACCCTCAATATCTGTTGGGTCGACCTCGACATGCTACGATTTGATCAGCCCAAAAGGCTGGACCTACACCCCAGAAGCGACTTGTTCGGCGAAGTCTCCGGTCGGTTCGTGGCCGCCGAGCCGTTTGAATGGCTGCAAGCGGAGGACGCCGTGCCATGACGCAGCGGGAACGGCTATTGATCATCGGCGCTGGTCCGAAAGCGGCCGCAATCTGTGCGAAGTGTAGCGTGCTGCGCGATTTGGGACATAGACCGCCCCGCCCGATAGTATTTGAGAGAAAGAAAGCCGGTGCCCACTGGACCGGAGATCACGGCTTCACCACCGGACGCCTGCTGTTGGGCACCGCGCCCGAGAAAGATGTCGGCTTCCCATACTTGCCGCATCCCGACAACTCCAAGGTCGCGCCGGAACTCTACCGTCGCTACTCTTGGAGCGCGTTCCAGATCAGCGAAGGGGGCGGGTTGAGCGATTGGATCGATCGCGGCCGACCACACCCTACCCATGAGGAATGGTCAGAATACGTCGCGTGGGTGATCGAGCACTCGATGAGCGATCTGCGAAAAAGGCACCGAAGAAGCGAGCCGCGCGAGGACTTCGGCGAAACCGATGGATTCGTCAAGGGAGAAGTCGTTGCCATCGACCTGCACGACAATCGGTGGAAGATCACCGTCACCAAGGGGGGCCAAAATCAAGATTACGAGGGGGAGAAATTGCTGGTCACCGGACCGGGCAAGGTCAAATGCCTCCGCTGCGTGGACGATGCCTTGAAAGCCAGCGGCCTTATCCTCTTCGGCGATAATTTTTGGACTGCGGACAATCTTGACGCGATAGACAAATCGTCGCGAGCCGTCGCAAACGATCCGATCGTGATCGTCGGCGGAGGAGAAACCGCAGCTTCGATTACCGCCTATCTCGCAGAGCGCGACCACAAGGTCCTCATACTCACGCGCAGCGGGACCATATTTTCCCGCGGCGAGGGCTACTTCGAGAACCGCGTCTATTCCGGGATTTCGCACTGGGGCGATATACCGGAGGTCGCGCGCCGCGAGATTATTCGACGCACCGATCGCGGCGTGTTTTCGCCGGGCGTGATCGCCAAACTCGCCAGCGCCCGTAACCTGGAGCACCGTTTTTGCGAGGTTACGAACGTCGAACTGCGGCAGCCGAACCTGCTCATGATCAATGGCGGCATAAGATGCCGGCTGCTGATCATCGCCATGGGCTTCGACCCCCTGTCATTCAGGAAAATGATAAAGCCGCGGAATAACGGCTTGCTGGAGGCCCTGGACCAAGAACCTTTGACAATAACGCAAGATCTGTCGGCGCAATTGCCCGACGACCATCCCAAGCTCTACCTGCCGATGCTGGCGGGTTTCGATCAGGGCCCGGGATTTCCCAACCTCAGCTGTCTAGGACTCATGTCCGATCGCATTCTCGGCGGATGACGCTGCGGCTGCCCATGCTAAAACTGAGTTTTCAGAAAATTATCGAAGGCCACGCAAATAATGTCGTCGGCGCTGACGTCGGCGCGGCTCGCCCAGCGCTTCAATTGCTCGTCATATTCGGATGGAACAAACACCGATCCCAGTATCTTGTCTTCGTGTTCGTGAAGACTTTTCACCACGCGCTTTATGTCTTCTTTGTTGACGTCGTCCAGAGGCGTTGTCTTGGCGGCATCGCGGCCGATCGCGATTCCCCGCTTTATGACCAGATCAATAGCGTCGCGCATGACGTGGTCCGTCGTCACATTCAACTTGCCTGCCAACCGATTAAGAGCCCGATATTGTTCCATCGGGATGTAGGGCGTCTCCAGAATCTCGTTTTTCTCCTGGCCGCCGGAATCGTCAGTCTGGTCGATTTTGGTTTGCATTTGCAGGCTCTCTGAAAATCTGGCCGAGGTTAAGCAAAGATATATCAGCGCGGCCGCGGAAGCAACGTCGCCGCTCGTCAGCGATGCTGTCGAATGCTATGGCTGGCGCGGTAAGGGCCGACACTGCAAATGCACGCCGAAGCTGCCGCTGCTGGCCGTTCTGCGGCGAGCGAAAGTCACGTGCGAACTCATCTTCGCGGCCGAAACCGGAGGCCAGCCATGCCCACGAGCGACACTTCGCAAGACGACGCGAGCGTGGTGCGGCAGGTCGACGTGGCGATCATCGGCGGTGGGATCGCCGGGATGTACTGTGCGCACCAGTTGCGCACTTCCGCTTTGGCGAAAACGTCCAATCCTGTCTCGATTGGACTGTTCGAAGCCACCGACCGCCTCGGCGGCCGTATCTGCACGCGGACCGTCGTCAACGATCGCGACGAGCCTGAATTCTTCGCCGAATTCGGGCCGATGCGCATCGAGCCCGCGCATCAAGCGCTGTTGGCCGAACTGCTCAATGAGCTTGACATCCGTGCTCCGCAGGGAGGCGACCCTGCCGGCCGGCGAGAGGGATCACTCGTCACTCTTTCGTCGGCTGGCCTGACCTTGGCCGAAAGCAAATATGCTTTCCAGCCGCAGGAGGGGCATGCCCTTCCCAGCGCTGCGGCGTTGTTGCTGCGTGCGCTGGTAGAAATTCTCAAATCGCAGCCGTCGCAGGGACGCGCGGGCGCCGATCGCTTTCACGCCGTTATCGAGGCGCTACGCGTCACCTTGACGGTTCCGCCCGACGCTGAGCCCAGCTGGAGACAAAGAGCGTTCGGGATATGGGCAAAAGACCTCGATGACGCCGACCTGCAGAGCATCCGCGAGTGCGCCGAGCTCAACGGGGTGCCGCTTTGGCAAATGGGATTTTGGAATTTACTCAGCGAGATGCTGCCTCATGAGGAGGTCAACGCGATACGGGATCGAGGGGCTTTCTTTCATCTCATCCACGAAAACCCCAACGCTGCCGACTGGCTTATCGCTTGCCTGCGGTGGTTGAAAACGTCCAAAAAGCTGCAGGCCGTGCACGGCGGCATGGAAATCATCGTCAATCGGCTGCAAAAGCGGTTCACGAATATTGAATGCAGACTGCGGCACACACTGGTCGAACTGACGCCACGCGGGGAAAACGTTTTGCTGAAGTTTTCCTACCCGGGCGGTTTTGCATTTTGGCAAGCCAGGCACGTCATTCTCGCCTTGCCAAAAGCTCGGCTGCAAAAACTGATGCGGATGAACGATCGGCGGTTTCCAGACCGCATCCAAAGGGCCGCCGATTCGGTCATTGGGTACCCAATGCTGAAGGCCTTTTTCGCGGTGAAAGCACGATGGTGGCCGGACGATTATCGCGCCGAAGATCATGCCGACCGACTGCCGACCCGAGAGCTACATGTTTTCAACAGCCTGGTGCGAGGAAGCCGGCGCGGTATGATCTTGATTTACACTGACCGGCCGGGATCCGAATTCTGGTCGGATTACATCGGGACGCACGGCCGCCAGGACGAGCCGGAATTATTTGCCCGATCGGCCCTTCGAACCGGCAGCGTTCTCGCTAACGACAATGCCGACAATCAACGACGCCGCCTAATAAAAAAATTCCTGCAGTACGCAAAGCGGATTGGCGGCGACGGTCTAAGCGAAAAGGATATTGAATGGTGCGGCATTCGCGATTGGGGTCGAGAACCCTATTGTGGCGCCAACCACGTGTGGCGGCCACAGCGAAAATCCTGGGAGGAACTCAAAGAATTGAGCGCTTTTGCGCTCGACGATGGCGAGAACAAGAACATTCACGTATGCGGCGAGGCCTATTGCGACTATCAGGGCTTTATCGAAGGATCACTACGTTCTGCTGCGCACGTTCTTCATGCCATCGATCGTAAATTCGAAACCAAGACGTTTTGGCTGTGCGATTGTGTAAAATGCCGAAAAGCGGCCCACCACCTTGGCTTGATTCGAACCGACCAACATAGGCAACAATCTCGATAAAGATTTTGCTTGTATCTCGTCGAACGCGGTGTCGGTGCCACAATTTGCTTCACCGGGCGCTCAAGAATTTCGACGAGCGTCGCCGGCTCGAGCGGCCACGACGGAACCACCTGAGTATCCGCAAGGCCATCCGCCGAGCCGTCTGGCGGCGTTCACATCTTCAGCGAGGCCGACGAGCTTCCCCACCACACGCTGTACTTCGTGCAGAAGCGCAAGCTCGTATGCCGCGAACGAGTCGGGGGCGATAACCGCCGCCGCGAACCGATGTCTGCCTATAAGTTGACGCGCCGTCCGCTCGTTCGACGCGATCTCGATCCGGTATCCGATCGGCGGGATAGCCCGCCCAACCGCGGCGCGGAGCGCCGTTTCCCGGGCCGCCCACCAGCACACGCATTCGCATGTTGTTGCCAAAACGTGACCAGTTAGATCATTCCCGATCAAAACCTCTCGCCCCTGCACTTGCCCGAGTAGACCAGCGATTTCATTTAATTATCATTGTGATCGCGTCGATTTGTTACAGCATTGTTACACCGCCGATAATGCGTCGTGACGCGCATCGGATAGACTCTGCGGCTGCTCATGAACTGCGGACACTTAGAACAGGGGCACCAACGAGCACGGCAGTCCGCACACGCGAAGTTTCATGATGGGTGTGTCTTTATCGTCCCGGGAAACGTGAGACGTTTGCCGTGCCTACGTCGGTTGAGGGGGTAACGATTCAACGGACGGAATATCGATTGCGGTTGTTGCGGCCTCAAAACGAACAGTGATTCGTGGGACCGTTACAACGGCGTTACAGGAAACGTGATGTCCGTCACATCGCCGAGGAGGAAGGGCAGTAATTTCCAAATCAGGTTCTCCGGGATGTGGAGACAGCCATGAACACGATAAAACTGAGCGCAACGTCACGATACGTCCGCCGTTCGTCTCGTTGGAGTGAGCTCAAGCGTTATGTCTACGAATGGCGCCGCCGCGCGATTTCCCGTTGTGAACTGACGAGCCTCAACGATCGCGATCTATCTGATTTAGGCCTGACCCGCGGCGCCGCGGAGTTCGAAGGCAGTAAGCCGTTCTGGCGCGGTTAACGGAAGTATCAGTCGGACGGAGATTCGCGGGATTTGCCGGACCGCGACAATTTATCGCCAGGTTGAACCAAACAAGGTTGAACCAAAGGCAATGAGGTGAAGCCATGTCGAAATGTACCTGTGAATGCGCGTCGAGTGGCCTTCATGAAGCTTGCGTTTGCGTTTCCGATAACCCGCCAGCGCGCCGATTCTCGGTTACTCCGCTAATCCTCACGACGCTGCAGAGCAGCGCGGTCGCAATTCTCAGAACGGTGCTCGGATTTTTCCAGATCGTGCCGGGATGGCCGGCGACGAGTCATCTCCGGCGCCTCGGCTGCGAACGCGTCGTGATGGCTGCGGGCGCATTCAGGGAAGCCGATTCGCTTGATCGCGCCTTCGACGCGACGCTAGACCGGTTGGGGAACGCCAAGGACGAGGCGTCATGGTGGCGCAAGCTTGTGCTCACCGCGGAAGGCGACTATGTGCTGCCGTACAACGGCTTCGATCCGCATTTCCTGCGGATCCCAAGCGTTCGCGACTGGCTGAGCAACAGCTATGTCCGGGCTGACCTGAAAACGCTGGCGACTGAAAAAATTCTGGCCAGCGGCCGCAACACCGACATCACCCGGGAGCGTCTTGCCTGTTCTTACGCTCGTTACACCGCCGAAGACCCCGGCTTGGCTGCAGGCACGATTGACGTCGTCGTGAACGGTCTAGTTGCCGGCATACTTTCGGCGCTCAGTCCGTCACAGCGGATCGTCGCCGATTTAATGCGGGAAAACAGTCGGCGCATCAACGCCGCCAGCGCAGAACTTCTTCGTGCGGTTTTGCGTCTCGAGCAGAGCGTCTCGCCCCGTTTGGCGCAATCTGACAATCGCCTGGAAAGCGGCGCTGTGGTCACACCGCCAACCAAGGCTCCCGAACCGATCCAATTGAGCCATTAGAGTTCCACTACCCGGGAGGAAGCCGGTTTTCGACGCGGCAGCATGCTCGATATTCTCTGGCCTTTGTTTGTTGTCGCTTTGCTGACGAACTCGGTCGTAATCGCAAGGCAACAAAGTATGCGAACCGACATGCGGTTGGTAATTGGGATCATCCGAGCCTTACAATGAAAAACGCGACGCTGACATACTTCAGCGCCGTGGCTGCCGAGCTGGCGAAGTTGGCGGAGACGAACGACCATTCCACTCTCGTCGCTTTATTTCGGGAGGCGGCAGTAGAGGCGGTGCGCCTGAGGGAACTGCAAGATGTTCGGCCCAGGCGTCTCCGGGACGTCCCTAATCGCGCGAATAATTAGAACGCATCGTGATTGTACCGCACGCACATCTCGCGGCGGCCTTCGACCGTACCCATCACGGTCGCGCCACAGATCGTTCGGCGCACCGTTCGCTGAAACCGTTGCCTTGGAGAGCGGAATGGCCATTAGCGCCGCGCAGCTGCCCGATAAACATGGTGACTACGGCACGATTGCAGCATTGAGAAATCGCTGGTGGATCGTCGCTGCATCGGTAATCGGCCTTGCGGTGGGACAGGGCACCATCGAGCTATACTGTTTCGGCGTCTTTTTGAAACCACTCGGCGACGACATCGGCTTGACCCGCGGCACATTGTCGTCGGGGTTGCTTATGGCAAGCGTCATTACTGCTCTGGCGACGCCAATTGTCGGATTGCTGATCGATCGGTACGGCTGCCGTACGGTCATGCTTCCGGGCATAGCCGCGTTTGCCCTGGCGATTGCGGCGCGCTCGACCATGCAATCGTCGCCGCTCCCGTTGGTGTATGTCCTGTTTTCTCTATCGGGAGTGTTCGGCGCGGTACAAACGCCCATCATCTACGCGGCGATCGTTTGCAAATGGTTCGATCGGGAGCGTGGACTTGCTCTGGGTTTGGCCATGGCTGGCACTGGACTGGGTGTGATAGTCGTCCCGCAGATCGTAAATTTCTTCATTCACGCCGCCGGCTGGCGAAGCGCCTATCTATTTCTTGGCGCTGTGATCTTTGCTTGCGCGTTCCTTCCGGTTGCACTTTTCGTTCGCGAGCCGTCGGCTTCCGATCGCGCTCAATCGGACATCCCGGGTAACGCGGCAAACTTGCTGGGATCCACGATCGCAGAAGCAGTTACGCGTTCATGGCGATTCTGGAGCTTGGGCCTTGCGTTCCTGGTCGGCGGGATCGCAATTTTTGGCACGCTGGTCCACGCCGTGGCTATTCTCGCCGATCGCGGCATCGCCGCCAATGCGGCGGTGGCCGCTTTGTCGGTGGCCGGAGTAGCGATGATCGTTGGGCGCGTTGCTAGTGGCTGTTGTCTCGATAGATTTCACGGACCATACGTTGCGATCGCTTCATTCTTAGTACCGATGGCGGGCATTGCCTTGCTCGCGAGCGGCATTTCCGGGCTCGCTCCATTCATCGGCATTCTGCTGTGCGGCACGGGAATGGGCGCCCAAATCGGGTTGCAACCGTTTTTCGCCAGCCGATATTTTGGTCTGAAATCAATCGGGGCGATCTCAGGCGCGATGTTCAGTTTGTTTCTCATCGGGACTGGGGTCGGGCCGTATATTAGCGGTGTGTGTTTCGACATCTGGCATTCTTACGTTCCTGCACTTGTTTTTTATGTAATTGCCCTGGGGATCGGTTCGGTGTTGTTCGTTCCGCTCGGCCCGTATCCGTTTTCAGCGGTACGCGGCCAACGGCGCTCTTTCACAGAACAGCGAGCTAAGCAAAGCTGATGTCGAATGGCCGACGAGATGTCGCTATTGTCAAACGAGACAGATGTATCGAAAGCGGAAGCGTCGCGCGATAAGGGGCCGTCGGATGTGTCGCAGCGGTCGGAAATCAACTTCGCTTTCGTCAGTACTGCGATCTTGATACCTGCGGTCATCACGCTGACATCGTGGGTCATCGTCATCCTCATCAGCGCCGCCGAAGCTCGCGACAATGGCCAATGGGCCAACGTCGAGGAGAGGATCAGTAGCTGGTATGCGCACCTCATGCGGCCGGACTCCCCGGGATCGTGCTGTGGCGAGGCTGACGCCTATTGGGCAGATGAAGTTGTAGTCAACAGCGGTCAGGTTTGGGCGGTCATAACCGACGAGCGACCGGACGAACCGCTCGAGCGGTCGCACGTCCCGCAAGGTGCGATGATCTATGTTCCTCCGGAAAAGATGAAGTGGGACAAAGGCAATCCGACCGGCCATGTCATCATTTTTCTTGGCAGCCGATGGGACGGCACAAACTTCCATGAGTTTGAAACTGTCTGCTACGTCGTGAACACGGGTATCTGATCCACCTCATTTTTCTTCGCCCCACTGATGCCAATTAGCTGGTGATCGTCTCTGCCGTTGCGCCTCCAGGTCCGTTGGTGATGCTGTGGACGGCTCCTCCACCCGGCACGTGAGTGCCATGGATGTGGGGGCTGGTAAGGTGATTCGGAGGAGCTACCCATGCCAATGGTTACGACAATCGGTCTGGACATCGCGAAGTCGGTCTTTCAGGTTCACGGCGTCGATGCGGAGGGCAATGTACGAACCCACGACCGGCGCACCTTGGACATGCGTCGTCGCCGGCCGGCGCCGCCGAGGACCGGAACGCATTGGAGCGCTTGATCGTATCAACCGACCCAATGTCCGTTGCTGTGAGGTGGCGCTCGCGCGCACTGTCACCCGCCGGCCAGCCGCTGCGCCATCAACACGATGGTCTTACGGTAGACCTCGGAGTGATTCCACTCACGCATTGCCACCTCAAAATTCGGAGTGCCCGCGGTAAACGGCGCGCCGGCCTGCCAGCCGTTGGTCTTGAGCAGATTTGCGGTCGAGGCCAGCACATCTGGAACGGAATGGCGCAGATCGACATGGCCGTTGCCGTCGTAGTCGACGCCATACTTGATATACGACGAAGGCAGAAACTGTGTCTGGCCGATCTCGCCGGCATATGCGCCGACGAGATCGGGCAACGGCAGATCGCCACGCTGGACGATCCGCAGGGCGGCGATAAGCTCGCGCTGGAAGAGCTCAGTGCGGCGGCAGTCATGCGCCAGCGTCGCCACCGTGCGGATCACCGGCAGCTTGCCCATGTCGCCGGTGCCGTTATCGCTTTCGAGCGTCCAGACCGCCACGATCACCGGCGCGGGCACGCCGAATTGCCGCTCGATGCGCTCGAGCAGCGCGGCGTGCACCTGCATCAGTTTCCTACCGCGGCTGATGCGGGCCGGGATGACGCGGGTGGCGGCGTATTCTTCGAAGCTCTTAGTGTGGAACATGCCGCGCTGGCGGCGGTCGAAGGCGAGGACGGCGGGGTCGGGCGTCAGGCCGGCGAAGGCTTGGTCGATCACTGCGCGCGAGACACCCTGGCCTTGCGCATCGCGCGCCATCGCGGCCAGGAAAGTGTTGAAGTCGCCGCCGCATGGCGCGGCAAGCGCGGGGGCGGCGAGGGGCAGTAGGACGACGGCAAGGAGGAGGCGGCGGGACTTCCCCATCTGCGTATCCTAACCCGCGAAGACCCAACCCGTCACCAAATGTTTCGAACGAGCAGGCAGGCGCTATGGCTGTTACCAAAGAAGAAAATAAACCAGCGCTGACCGCGCAGTACGACCAAAACGGCGATGTTCTTCATATCGCTGTGGGTGAGCCGCGCCCGTCGGAAGGCGAACATCTAAAAAATGGCATAGTTGTCCGTTATCCTTTTGATGATCCCGGTCACGCTTGGGCGGTCACGGTCATAGGGTACAAGGCTAATTTGTGGCACAGTCGGACTGACGAGCTAGCCCCGCAAATAGCTCATCTTTTTGGCGTAAATTCGCGTGACGTCATTGCCGTTATTGGCCGCGTCACGCGGATTCGGACTCAAGATTTAAGAATCTAGCTGCTTCAGCCGTGAAGCATGAGGAGGAGGAAGATTGGAGCACGCGTATTACAATGAGCGCGCATGTGAAATTCATTTTGGTTGGTGGCGCGGTCTTGATGTGCGCAATTGCTCTGGACTCGTCATTAGAGCTGAGCAAGCAGCTAGCGGCGGAATTGTTTGCGAGCAGAACCGAATATGACGCAGACGCTGACGCCCTCAAGAAGGTTGCCGACCGCGTCAAATCTGAGGAAGTTTTCTTTTGCTTTTTGGACTGACAGTCTCGATATGACGTTGGACCCAGCGCTAGGGTCGGCCGATGCCGCGATCATCGCATTCCAAGTTTGCGATGAAAGCAAGATACCACTGCGCCTCAGCTGGACAGTTCGCTTCTATTTGGCCGATGGCTACAAAGCGGCCCAATGCGAAGTCGGTCGCTAATAGCGCATGTGGCCACTATAATGGCTGGCGAATTTTGCTGTGATCCACAATGAACCCATGGTGTGATAGGTTGTGCGGGTCCACCAGGGAGGGTGTCTCGCGGCCAGCCCGAGGATGAGATCCAACTGGCTGACAGTGGCTGAATTTTTCCTTACGATCAGTTCACTCATGTGGTCTAAGCGAAAATGCTTGGTGCTGGTGACATCCAATGATAGCGGTCCCAAGGAGCGTTAAGCTATGCCCAACATCACGATGCTCGACATCGAAGAACTCAGGAAGACCAAGCTGCGACCCTACATCGACAAGTGTTTAGAACACCGCGCACCGGATCCCGGCTTCCACGCGATGATGGGTCACAATATCGATCTGTGCGAGGCGATGTTCGTGGCTTGGGACGCCTGCTTCAACAAAGGCCGCATTCCGCACACGCTCAAGGAAATCATCCGAGTTCAGCTCTCGCGCGCGGCAAGCTGTAGTTATTGAGGCAATGTCCGATCTGCTTCGGCGAAGCGACACGGACTATCGGAGCGCTTACTCGATGAAGGCGTCGATAATTATGCCAACAGCGAGCACTTCACTGCTGCTGAGAAGATAGCGCTGCGTTACAGCGAGTTGATGTCGATCAATCCCGACGCGGTCGACGCTGCGTTCTTCGACGAGTTGCGTAAGCATTACAGCGAGGACGAGATCGTCGAGCTTGGCGTCTTCATCGGATTTAACCTCGGCTACCATACATTTTTTGGCTCCCTAAACTTCTATCCAATGTTTTCGCCCGACGGTCGCCTAGTCCGGCAGTCGGAGTCCGAAAAGCTCTATGGGCCGACGCCAACCTCGCTCAAGCCGGAGGCAGCGGTATGACCCGAATTGCACCGTTGCCGCGTCAGGCAATCGCTGATCCAGAATTGCAGGCCCTCATAGCCGAGGGCGAGGCCTTGGGCGTCCCCGACGATTTGTTTCCGCGTATTATCGCCCGTGCGCCGGACCAAGCGGTGCCATTGCTGCGGGCCCTGCTGATGAGCCACGCGCAGGGTAATGTCGATCACAAGCTAAAGGAGATTATACGCATACTTCTGGCCCGTTTTGCGAACGACAGGTATTTCGCTAGCCTGCGTTCCACGAAAGCCCGCGACATGGGCCTGACGGAAAAGCGCATCGACGAGGGCTGCTTTGCATACGAAGACGACAACAAGGGTTTCAGCGAGGCCGAGAAATGGGCGCTACGCTATGCCGACCTGATGTTTCTCGACGCCAAACAGCTGGACAAGACATTTTATGACGAGATGAAGAAGCACTGGAGCGAAGCGCAAATCATGGAGCTCGGCGCCTTCGTCGCCTTTCACTACGGCATGCAGATGTTCATTCGTTCACTAGGCGTTGCAGCACCAGCTGTCGCAACCAACGAAGTTATTAAGTGATGCGTTGATATGGCCTCTCGCGACATTTTCGGCAAGACGCCGAATTTGGTTGCTATCGGTGGATTGTGTTGCAAAACTCGAAAGTTGAAGGGCTACGAATTTTTCGCAAAAATAAGAAACCGAACGCAATCGCTGATTCGTATAGTCTCTGTCGCGCTACCGAACTCGCCTATGAGTTTAACG
>Ga0181520_10005705_pt1 | contig 19637 bp, 20 predicted proteins | sample PEATcosm2014_Bin_29_FD_132451 | JGI IMG/M metagenome (GOLD analysis project Ga0181520, IMG submission 132451) | Peatland microbial communities from MTU Mesocosm Facility, Houghton, MI, USA - PEATcosm2014_Bin02_30_metaG | ecosystem: Environmental > Terrestrial > Soil > Wetlands > Peat | place...
AAAAAGGCCCCAGCCGCGAAGAAAGCCCAGCCCAGCAGCACTTGAGGGGTCGAGCTGCCCTTACGGGTGGCGGCTGAGGACTGGGACCGCAAGGATGGCGGTATGTCGCCGATCCTGCTAGTGGTCCATCCCGAGCAACCAGCTGCGTGGGAGCTGGCTACGACGGCCACGCGCTGGTGGCAGCGCCAGGGCCGCGAAGTGATCGAGGTCCGTGGCAAAGGGCCTGAGACACCTTTCACCGATACTGACGGCGTGGAGTTCGCGGTCAGTCTCGGTGGTGACGGGACCATGCTGCGCACCGTCGAGTTCGTCCTCGCGGCAGGCGTGCCGGTGCTCGGTGTGAACCTCGGGCGAATGGGCTATCTCACGGCGGTCGAACCAGCAGGCATCGAGCAGGCGTTCGAGAGGATGCTGGCGGGCGACTACCTCGTCGAGGAGCGCATGGCCCTCGCGGTGGAGCTCACCGGCAGCGCCGAGGGGCACTTCATGGCGCTCAACGACGCGATCGTCGAGAAGACCGGGCCCGGCCACACCATCCGGGTGGCGGTGGAGATCTCGGGTCGCCCCTTTCTCACCTACGTCGCCGACGGGATACTCGTGTGTACCCCGACCGGTTCGACGGCGTACAACCTGTCGGCGCGTGGTCCCGTGGTGTCCCCGAGGCTGCGGGCGCTCGTGCTGACTCCGGTGTCGCCGCACATGCCTTTCGACCGGTCTCTGGTGCTCGAGCCCGGGGAGCACGTCCGGTTGACGGTTCTGGACGACAGGGCTGCGGCCGCCGTCATCGACGGCGCGCGCGTCATCCCCCTGGCCACAGGTGACAGCGTGTCGTGCCGGGCGGCCGCGGAACCGGCCCGGCTCGTGAGCTTTGCCGAGCGCGACTTCCATTCTGCACTCCGGCACCGCTTCGGCTTGACCGATCGCTGAGAGCGGCGATGCTCGTCGAGCTCCGAGTGCGGGATCTCGGTGTCATCGCGGATCTCGACCTTGTCATCGGTCCCGGCATGACGGCGCTCACGGGCGAGACGGGTGCCGGCAAGACCCTCGTCGTCGAGGCGCTCGAGCTGCTGCTCGGCGGTCGCGCGGACGCCTCCATCGTGCGGGCAGGTGCCACGGAGGCCTTCGTGGAGGGCCGCTTCGTCAGCGACGAAAGAGAGGTCGTCCTGTCGCGGGCGGTTCCCGTCGAGGGACGCTCGCGCGCCTATGTGGACGGTCGCATGGCCCCGGCGTCGTTGCTCTCCGAGATAGGCGACGGGCTTGTCGACTTGCACGGCCAGCACGTCCATCAGTCGCTTCTGCACCAGGGAGCGCAACGAGAGGCCCTGGACAAGTTCGCGGGAGCCGACCTCGAAGAAGTGGCGCAGGCGCATCGCGAGCTCGCCAACATCGACGCCCGCCTGGCCGAGCTGGGCGGCGATCCCCAGGTGCTCGCCCGTACGGTCGCTCTTCTGCATTTCCAGCTGGACGAGATCGCCGCCGCGGCCATCACAGCCGGGGACGAGGATGACAAACTCGCCGCAGAGGAGTCGCTGCTCGCCCACATCGGGGCCCTCCGGGCCGCTGTGGCCGAGAGCCGCGAGGCCCTCGTGGGATCCGAGGTCTCCCAGTCCCATCCGAGCCCCGGTGCCGCGGACCTGCTCGGGATAGCCATAGGCCGGCTCGCGTCCCACGAGGCGCTCTCGGACCTTGTCGCGCCGTTGAGGACGGCACAAGCCGATGTGGAGGACGTGGCCCAGGAGCTGAGACGGCGCGACGAGCGGCTCGAAGAGGATCCGGACCGCCTGGAGGCGGTCCGGCGGCGTCTGCAGCTGTTCGCGGACCTGCGGCGCAAGTACGGCCCGAGCCTCGCCGACGTGGTGGAGTTCGAGCGCGCGGCCACGGCTCAGCTCGCCGAGCTCGAGGATGCCGGTGAGACGCGCCAAGCGCTGGAGGCCCGTCGCCTCGGCGCGGCCGCATTCCTCAAGAGGGCCGAGGAGCGGCTCGGCGCCTGTAGGCGGGGGGCGGCTCCCAAGCTGGCTCGCGCCGTCGAGGCCCACCTGCACGAGCTTGCGCTGAGCGGTGCCCGCCTCGAGGTCCGCATCGGTGAGGACCCGGCCGGCTCGGATGTGGAGTTCCTGCTCGGGGCCAATCCCGGCGAACCGTCGCTCGCCTTCTCGAAGGTGGCCTCGGGCGGTGAGCTCGCCCGGGCGATGCTGGCGACGCGCCTCGTGCTGTCGGCGGCGCCTCCGACGCTCGTGTTCGACGAGGTCGACGCGGGCGTGGGGGGAGAGGCGGCCCTGGCTGTGGGTCGGGCGCTGTACGCCATCGGGCGCGACCATCAGGTGCTCGTCGTCACCCACCTGGCGCAGGTGGCAGCCTTTGCCGACCAGCAGGTGCTCGTGTCCAAGAGCGAGTCGCAGGGCCGGACCGTGGCCCGGGCCGCGCCTTTGAGCGGCGAGGACCGGATTGTCGAGCTCTCGAGGATGCTCTCGGGCCATCCCGACAGCCCGGCCGCGCGCCGGCACGCAAAAGAGCTGCTGGCGATGGCCGCGAGTTCCGGCACCGCTCGCGGGCGCTCCGGTAGCCTTGAGTGACACCGGCCGGGAGGAGAGCGTGACGAAGTTCGTGTTCGTGACAGGTGGCGTGATGAGCTCGCTCGGGAAGGGGCTCTCGTCCTCCTCCCTCGGCCGACTCCTCAAGTCTCGTGGACTCCGCGTCACGATGTGCAAGCTGGACCCCTACATCAACGTCGATCCGGGCACGATGAACCCGTTCGAGCACGGTGAGGTGTTCGTCACCGAGGATGGAGGCGAGACCGACCTCGATCTCGGGCACTACGAGCGTTTCATCGACGAGTACCTCCACAAGGACTCGAACGCCACCACGGGTCAGATCTACTCGTCGGTGATCGCCAAGGAACGGCGGGGCGACTACCTCGGTAAGACGGTGCAAGTGATTCCCCACATAACCGACGAGATCAAAGAGAGGATCCGCCGTCTCGGGCGCGAGAACATCGACGTTGTCATCGTCGAGGTCGGCGGCACCGTCGGCGACATCGAGATCGTCCCGTTCCTAGAGGCAATCCGCCAGTTCCGCCGCGACGTCGGCCGGGACAACGTCTGCTACTTGCACCTGACGCTCGTGCCCCATTCGCTCCCGGCGGGGGAGCAGAAGACCAAGCCGACACAGCACTCGGTCACAGAGCTTCGGGGCCGTGGGATCCAGCCCGACGTGATCGTGTGTCGCAGCCATGAGCCCATCTCGGAGAACCTGAAGCGCAAGATCTCACTGCTGTGCGACGTGTCGACCGATGCGGTCGTGTCGGCCATCGATGCCGAGAACATCTACGAGATACCGCTCGCACTTCACGAGGAAGGCCTGGACGACATCGTCTGCCGGATCCTTCGTCTCGACCAGACGGATCGCCAGATCGATCTCACGAGCTGGGAGGCGCTCGTCGAGCGAGTTCGTGAGGCCTCCGAGGTCGTGCGTATCGGAGTCATCGGGAAGTACGTCAACCTGCCCGATGCCTACCTGTCGGTCGTGGAGGCGCTCAAGCACGCGGGATTCCACCACGGGGCCAAGGTCGAGATCGACTGGGTCCAGGCCGAGGAGATCACCGGCATGCTCGCCGCTGCCCGCCTCGACACCCTGGACGGGATCGTGATCCCGGGCGGTTTCGGCGAGCGCGGCCTGGAAGGCAAGATCGCCGCCGCCGGCTACGCCCGCGAGCACGCCATACCGTGCCTGGGGCTGTGCCTCGGGCTGCACATGATGGTCGTCGAGTACGCCCGTTCCGTGCTCGGTCTCGAGGGCGCGAACAGCCGCGAGCTCGCCCCTACCACGCCCCACCCGGTCATCGACTTGATGGACGATCAGGTGGGAGTCGAGGAAAAGGGCGCCACGATGCGGCTGGGGGCCTGCCTGGCCAAGCTGCAGCCGGGCTCACAGGTGGCCGCGATCTACGGCTCTGAGGTTGTCTCCGAGCGCCACCGGCACCGCTACGAGCTCAATCCCCGCTACCGTGACCGTCTCGTGGAAGCCGGGCTGAGCTGCTCGGGGGTCTCGCCGGACGACCGCCTGGTGGAGTTCATCGAGCTGCCGGGGCACCCGTTCTGGATCGCCACGCAGGCCCATCCTGAGTTCAAGAGCCGACCGGACCGGCCCCACCCGCTGTTTCGCGCGCTGGTCGGGGCGGCGCTGAACCGTGCGCACGAACGCACTCCTCGGCTCTACGAACTCGACAATGTCCCCTCCTGAGCCCGAGGGGCATGTAGCGGCAGGCGAACAAGCGAGGGCCTCGGCAGGCCCGGGTCTGGATCGCGGCACGTTTCGCCAGATCGGCGAGCGCTCGCGATACCCGGGCGAACGCCTCCGGGTGGTGGTCGGTACCTTCGTCGGACCGGACGGGTTCACTTTCGAGCGCGAGATCGTGCGTACCTTCGGGGCGGTCTGCGTCGTACCGCTCGAGAACGACCGTGTCCATGTGCTGCTGGTCCGTCAGTACAGGGGCCCGGTCGACCAGGCTTTGTTGGAACTGCCCGCGGGCAAGCTCGACATCGCCGGTGAGCCACCCGAGGCTTGCGCGGCGCGCGAGCTCGCCGAGGAGGTCGGGGCCCAGGCGGAGCGGATCACCGAGCTCGGCCGCTTCTGGAACTCGCCCGGCTACTGCGACGAGCTGACGACGTGCTTCCTCGCCGAAGGTCTCACCTCCGGGCCCCGGAGCGCGGACGGCATCGAGGAGGAGCATCTCGTAGTCGAGCGGGTCCCGCTCGCCTCGGTCGAGGAGCTCATCGCGACGGGCGAGATCGCCGACGCGAAGACGATCGTCGGCTTGTTCTTGGCGCGCTCGGCGCTGGCGCCGGGCCCTGTGGGCCCGAGTCCGGGCGGCTGAGAGGCAGTCGTTGGCCGCGCAGGCCCTTTTGAGCCGGGATGCCGAGGAGTTCCTCTCGTACCTGAGCGTCGAACGGGGACGGGCGCCCGCGTCGATCTCGGCCTACCGGCGTGACCTCGTCGCCTACGAGGGCTTCCTCGCCGAGCGCAACATGACGCTCCGGGAGGCAGACCTAGCCGCCATCGAGGCCTACGTGGCCCTGCTCAGCGAGACAAGGCGGGCGAGCTCGACGGCGCGGGCGCTCGCGGCCGTGCGCGGCCTGCACCGATTCTGCGTCGACGAACGCGGGGCGACGCTCGATCCGACCGAGGGTGTCTCGACGCCTCACATCCCCCAGGCCATCCCGAAGGCACTGTCCGAGGCCGAGGTCGAGCTCCTGCTGTCGGCGGTCATAGGTGACGACCCGCGTGCCCTGCGCAACCGGGCGATACTCGAGACCCTCTACGCGACCGGGATGCGCATCTCCGAGCTGGCGGGACTGCGTTTGGGGGACCTCGACACAGCCAGGGGCCTGGCCGTCGCCTACGGCAAGGGATCCAAGGAGCGCCTGGTCCCGATCGGCCGCCACGCCGTTTCGGCGCTGGACGCTTGGCTGGGCCCGGCCGGGCGGGGGGCCATGTCCCCGGCGCGCTGGGCGCGCCGCGTGGACGCGGAGGCCGTCTTCATCTCGACGCGTGGCAGGCGGATGTCACGCCAGGCGGTGTGGCAGGTCGTGAGGACCGCTGCCAAGAAGGTCAAGTTGGAGGACAGGGTGTCGCCGCACGTGCTGCGCCACTCCTGTGCGACCCACCTGCTCGAGCACGGCGCCGACATACGCGTGGTGCAGGAGCTTTTGGGCCACGCCACCATAACGACGACGCAGGTGTACACGAAGGTCTCCCCCGAGCTTTTGAGGCGCGTGTACGAGAAGGCGCATCCGAGGGCGCTTTCGACACGCATGGCAACCGGGGACCGAGCCGGGCCGAAGGGGACCTGACCGAAGGACGCGCCGAGGCGTGGCACCTCGGCGCTTTGCCGGCAGGTTCACATGGCAGGCGGCCGTTTGCTGGCCGCGGCGGGTCACGGCGGGGCTAGTGTTGCGCCGTGGCAAACGAAGCAGCCGGCGTCGACTACCGCGAACTCCTCGAAGAGGAGCGCGGATCGTTGTTACGCCAGCTACAGGAGATCGGTTTCGGCGAGGACGGCACCCTGACCTACGACGCCAATTTCGCCGACTCCTCACAGGTCACCGCCGAGCGCGGTGAGGCAGAGGCGCTGGCCGCGCAGCTCCAGGAGTCGCTCGGGCACGTGGAAGCGGCGTTGCGCAGGATCGAACAGGGCACCTACGGCATCTGCGCGCGCTGCGGCAAACCGATCTCTTCGGCTCGTCTCGAAGCCCAGCCGGCCACGACACTCTGCATCGACTGCGCCTCGGTTCGGCGTTGACCACCCGAGCGCAGTGGCGCTCACTTAAGTCCAACCAGCGGCTGCCCACCTACATCGTCATCGCCGCGGTCGTCGTCGGCGTGGTCGCACTGGCCCTGCGCCACCACGTCCTCAACGAGCAGACGCTGATCTTCCTGCTCGTGTTCGTCCCCGCCGTGATGCTCCACGAGGTGAGCCACGGCGTGGTCGCTCTGTGGTGCGGCGACGACACCGCCAAGCGCGCGGGACGGCTCACTCTCAATCCTTTGAAGCACATCGATCCGTTCGGCTCGATCGTGGTGCCGGTGGTACTCGCGCTGACCGGTGCACCGGTGTTCGGCTGGGCCAAGCCCGTGCCCGTGTCGATCAACCGCCTCCGACATCCCCGCAACGACTCGGTCCTCGTGTCCTTCGCCGGGCCGGCCACCAACATCATCCTGGCGGCAATCGCCGGCCTCGCCCTGCACGAGGTGCTCCATGTGTGGGCCCTGCCGATCCAGGTCTGCGGTGGGTTCTACTGCTACGCCCCTGTCTCGCAGTGGGCCCTTTTCGAGCAGATCCTGTTCTACTTCGGGATCGTGAACGTCGTCCTCGCGGTGTTCAACATGCTCCCGATCCCGCCTCTCGACGGCTCGGCGCTGGTCGAGAGACTCCTGCCGGTCTCGGCGCTGCCGACGTACTACAGGATGCGTATGGGGTTCATGGTCGTCGTTCTCCTCCTGGTCTTCCTGGACCAGAACCTGCTCTCACGGATCCTCGGCGACGTGGAGAACTGGTACCTGAACCTGGTGTTCTGAGCTGGCGGCTCTTTTCGGCCCGCGGCCGGGCCTGCCTCAGGGGGCGAGCAGGCCGATGGCCTCGCGTGCCCTCGCAAGAGTCTTAGAGGCCCGGACGCCCGCCTTGAGGGCTCCTTTGCGGAGCAATCGCGGGACCTCACCCGGGTCGGCGGTGATGGCCGTGTAGCGCTCGCGCAGGGGCGTGAGCACTTGGACGAGCGTCTCGGCGAGGTCGGCCTTCAAGGGGCCGTAGCGGTCGTAGGAGGCGGTGATCTGTTCCACCGAGCGGTCCGACGCAGCCGCGAAGAGCTCGATGAGATTGGACAGCCCGGGCTTTTTCTCGGGGTCGTAGCGCACCTCCGCGTCGGTGTCGGTGACGGCCTTGCGGATCTTCAGGCGGATCGTGTCCGGCTCGTCGATGAGGTCGATCGTCCCGAGCGGGGAGGTCACCGACTTCGACATCTTGCGCTGCGGATGCTGGAGGTCCATCACCCTGGCGGCGAGTTTGGGCACGGCCGCCATGGGAACGACGAAGGTGTCCCCATAGCGCTTGTTGAAGCGGATGGCGAGATCGCGGGCAAGCTCGAGATGCTGGCGCTGGTCGTCTCCGACGGGCACCTTGTCGGCGTCGTAGAGGAGGATGTCGGCTGCCATGAGCACCGGATAGGTGAGCAGTCCCGCGCTCACCGACTCGTTGCCCTTGCTCTTCTCCTTGAACTGGGTCATGCGCTTGAGCTCGCCGTAGGTCGCCGTGCACTCGAGCAGCCAGCTCAGTCCGGTGTGCTCGGGTACGTGGCTCTGGGCGAAGACCGTGCAGACCTCGGGGTCGAGCCCGCTGGCGAAGAGCCACGACGCCGTCTCGAGCGTGCGGCTGCGGACTTGAGCCGGGTCCTGTTCGATGGTCAAGGCGTGCAGATCGACCACGCAGAAGATCGAGTCGGCGGTGTGCTGATCGGCCACCCACTGGCGGAACGCCCCGAAGTAGTTGCCGATGTGCGGCGCGCCCGACGATTGCACCCCGGAGAACACCTTTTCCATCCGCTGCAGGATACTGGCACTCGCGCAGTGCAGAGAACTCCTGGATCATCGGGGTATCCGACCCTTGCGCGCACGAGGCCGATAACCTCGCCGATGTGGCGTACAAGGTCCACACCGACGTCTTTGCCGGCCCCTTCGATCTGTTGCTCCGGCTCATAACCGAGCAGCGGGTCGACCTGTACGAGGTCGCCCTGGCCGACATCGTGGACGGGTTCCTGGCCGAGATCGCCGAGATGCAACGCCTCGATCTGGAAGTAGCCACCGAGTTCCTCGTCATCGCCGCCACCCTCGTGGAACTGAAGTGCCGCAGGCTCCTGCCCGGCCGCGACGAGCCCGATGAGGACACCCTGGCCCTCCTCGAAGAGCGCGACTACCTGCTGGCGCGCCTGGTCGAGTGCACCACCTTCTCGGCAGCAGGGGCGCAGCTCGCCCTCGCCGAGCTGGCCGCCTCGAGATCGTGGCCGCGCCTTGCCGGCTTGGACGAGCGTTTCGAGGGCCTCCAGCCTGACCTGCTGGCCTATCTCGGCCCGGAGGACGTTCGGGCAGCGGCTCTGCGGGCGCTGGCGCCGCGGCCGGTACCGCACGTCGAAGTGGACCACGTCCTTGTCGACGAGGTCACCGTGGCCGAGGTGGTCGACGCGCTGTGCACTTTCTTGCCCGGATCCCCGCCTACGAGCTTCCGGGCGCTCACCGCGAGCCTGCGCACCCGCATGGAAGTCGTCGTGCACTTCCTGGGACTCCTGGAGCTGTACAAGCAGGGCCTTGTCGAGCTCGAGCAGACGAGCACCTTTGGTGAGCTGCGAGTGTCGTGGACCGGAGGCCTCCTCGAGGGGGCAAGTGAGCCCGGCGACGGCGAGACCGGCGCCGCTCAGGCCATCTGGTGTGAGGCCCCGGCAGCGTACGCGGACCTCGAATACCAGGGATGAGCGGCTCCGAGCCCGACGTGGCGCCCGAGGGGCGGGGCGAGGACCCGCCCGAGGCCGCCAAGCAGCTCCGGCCGGAGTCGGCGGCCATCGAGGCCGTGCTCACCGTCGCGACCGAGCCCGTGCCTCCCGGCCTTTTGGCCGAGCTGCTCGAGATCCCGGTGGAGCGCGTCGAGCAGCTCTGTCGCGAGCTCGCCGCGGGCTACGAGGCCGATGGTCGCGGCTTTGTCCTCGCCAGGGTGGCGGGAGGCTACAGGTTCCAGAGCAGCGAGGCCTACGCGGCCTACGTGGAGCGTTTCGTGCTGGACGGCGGTCCCCAGAAGCTGTCGCCTGCGGCGCTCGAGACACTCGCGGTCGTCGCCTACAAGCAGCCGATCTCCCGGTCGCAGGTCTCGGCCATACGCGGCGTAAATGTCGAGAGCGTCATGCGGATGCTCGTCGCCCGGGGCTACGTGCAGCCGGTCGGACGTGACGACGGTCCCGGGCAGGCCATCTTGTTCGGGACGACGCCGATGTTCCTCGAGCGCCTCGGCCTTGACTCGATCGACGATCTGCCCCCTCTCGTAGCCTTCGTCCCGCCGGCCTCGACCGTGGAGATGCTCGAGAACGTGTTGCGCTCCGAGCCGGGGGAGTGAGCGATAGCGAAGGCGAGAGGCTCCAGAAGGTGCTCGCCAGAGTCGGTTACGGCAGCCGGCGGACCTGTGAGGACCTCATCGCCGAAGGGCGTGTGACCGTGAACGGCGAGGTCGCCGTCCTGGGCAGGCGTGTCGATGTCGAAAGGGACGTCGTCGCGGTCGACAGGGCACCGGTGGGGGTCTTGCCCGGCCTCGTGTACTACCTGGTGAACAAGCCTCTAGGGGTGGTGACGACGGCGGACGACCCCCAGGGCCGCCCGAGCGTGCTCGAGCTCGTGCCCGAGACGCCCCGGGTGTTCTCGGTCGGGCGCCTCGACCTTCAGACCGAGGGGCTGCTCGTGATGACCAACGACGGCGCTTTCGCCCAGCTGTTGGCGCACCCGAGCTTCGGTGTGGAAAAGGAGTACTTAGCCGAGCTGAGGGGCGTTCCGGGCCCGGCAGACCTCCGCCGGCTCAGAGAAGGGGTCCGCTTGGACGACGGGGAGACGACCGCGCCCGCGAGGGTGGCGGCGGTCTCGCCGGGCGTGATCCGCATCGTGATCCACGAGGGGCGCAATCGCCAGGTCCGCCGCATGTGCGAGGCCGTCGGCCACCCCGTCGTGAGGTTGGTGCGCACGAGGATCGGGCCCGTCGCCGACCGGTCCCTGCGCCCGGGTGCCTGGAGACCGCTCACGCGCGCGGAGGTGCGGTCCTTGAGCGAGACCGCCCTTCGCTCTTCGCCCAAACGGTAGGTAGGCTCCCGGCCCATGACCGTGGTCCTACGCGCACTCAGGGGCGCCACGACACTCGACGAGGACACGACCGCTCAGGTCAACGAGCGGGTGCAGGCTCTCGTCAGCGCCATGCTGGACCGCAACGGGATCGACCACGACGACATCGTCAGCATCCTGTTCACCGCCACCCACGACGTCACCTCGATGTTCCCCGCCACCGCGGCGCGACTGCTCGGGCTTGGCGACGTCCCGCTCATCTGTGCCAGCGAGCTCGCCATCGAAGGCGCCATGCCGCGATGTGTCCGGGTCCTGATGCACTTTTACACCGAGCGCACGAGAGAAGCGCTCCACCACGTCTATCTCGAGGGTGCGCGCGGGCTTCGCGATGACCTACCCGACTGAGGCCCGCCCGGGGGGCGCCGCGGCCGGTTCGCGGCGCGCCCAAGTGACAGGTCTCGGGCTGGTAGGCACCTCGATCGCCCTTGCGCTGCGCCAACAGGGGTGGCATGTCACCGGGGACGATCTCGACGACGCCCGGGCACGGCGCGCGCGTGAGCTCGGAGCCGTCGACGAGCTCGGTGTGGACCATCTCGCGGCCATCGCCTTCGTGGCGACACCGGTGGCGGCCATCGCTGCTGAGGTGAGCGCCCTCATCGACTCGGACCAGACCGGAGAGCTCGTGGTCACCGACGTCGGCGGGGTCAAAGGCCCGATCGTCTCTCAGATCCCGCACCCGCGCTTTGTCGGCGGGCATCCCATGGCCGGATCGGAGCAGGAGGGCCCCGACGGCGCCGACCCGGAGCTCTTCGACGGTTCGACCTGGGTCCTCACCCCGACGTCGTCGACCGACCCGTCCGCCTTCTCCACGGTGCAGTCCGTCATCGCGAGTCTCGGCGCCGACCTTGTGGCACTGGCTCCCGACCGCCACGACGACCTCGTGGCGGTCGTCTCCCACGTGCCGCACCTGACCGCCGCGACTCTCATGGGGCTCGCCACAGAGGCAACCGACGCCCACACCGCCCTGTTGAGGCTGGCGGCGGGAGGCTTCAGGGACATGACGAGGATCGCCGCCGGGTCGCCCGCCATCTGGCCCGACATCTGCCGGGACAACGCTCCGGCGATCCTCCCGGTCCTCGACGACCTAATTGCCAGGCTGAACGAGGTCCGGCGCATCGTTGCAGACGAGGACCGACCGGGTCTCGTCGCTCTCCTGGACCGCGCACAGCTCGCCCGGCGCAACCTCCCCCCCCGGGCGAGCCGCCCGAGCTCTGTGGCCGAGCTGCACGTCGTCATCCCCGACAGCCCGGGCGTGCTCGCGCAGGTCACCACGATCGCGGGCGAGCTCGGGGTCAACATCGAGGACTTCGAGATCGTCCACTCCCAGTACCGGCCACGGGGCGTCCTCATCCTCACGGTGGCCGCGGAGGCGGCCGAGCGCGTCCGTCACGCCCTCGCCGAAAAGGGCTTCGGCCTGAGCCGGGCCACGGGGCGCCGTCTCGTCATCGCCATCGACGGCCCCGCCGGTGCCGGCAAGTCGACCGTGGCGAAAGAGGTGGCCCGCCGCCTCGGGCTCGAACGCCTCGACACCGGCGCCATGTACCGCGCCGTGACCCTGGGGGCTTTGAGGCGTGGCATCGAGGTGAGCGACGCCGAGGGGTGTGCGGCCATCGCGCGGTCGATGGACCTGAGCGTGGGCGAGCGCGTCGTGCTCAACGGCGAGGACGTGACCGAGGAGATCCGGGGGCCCTCGGTCGACGCTGCGGTCTCGACCGTCGCGGCGCATCCGCTCGTGCGGTCCGAGCTCGTGGGCCGCCAGCGGGCCTGGGTGGCCGCCAACGGCGGGGGGGTCGTCGAGGGCCGCGACATCGGCAGCGTCGTGCTGCCGGAAGCGGACCTGAAGGTCTTCCTCACGGCCGATTCGGCCGAGCGCGCCTGGCGACGCGCGGCCGAGGACCCGGGCGCACGAGCGAGCCTTGCCACCACGGCAGAGTCGATACGGCGCCGCGACGAGCTCGACTCGACGCGGGCGGCCTCGCCTCTTGTGGCCCCGCCGGACGCCATGGTGCTCGACTCGACGGGACGTAGCGTCGAGTCCGTCGTGGAGGAGGTGCTGTCCTGGCTGTGACCACGTCCGGCGCGGTGGCGTCGCCACCGTCTCTCGGGGACATGATTGTCTACCGGCTGTGCCGCGCCATAGCGGTAGGCGTGTCGCGCCTGTACTTTCCCGGGACGGTGAAGGGAAGGGAGAACCTCCCCGCAACAGGCGCCTACATCGTGGCGCCGGTACACCGCTCCTATGTGGACTGGCTCGTCGTCGCCCGGGTGACGGCCCGCAGGCGGCTTCGCTACATCGTCAAAGAAGAGGTGTGGAAGTCCAGGTTGATCGGGGGCGTGATCGAGGCCTGCGGCGGCTTTCCCGTGAACCGTTCCGGTGCGGACCGCGAGGCGCTCAAACGCTGCCAGGCCGTGCTCGCCGGCGGTGAGCCTCTCGTGATGTTTCCTGAAGGCACCCGGCGCTCGGGTTCGCAGGTGCAAGAGCTGAAGGACGGAGTGGCCTACCTGTCCCTGCGCGCAGGCGTGCCGGTGGTGCCCGTCGGTATCGGCGGCGCGGAGCGCGCCATGCCGAGAGGGTCGTCGTTCCCCCGCCCGAGACGCGTGAACCTCGTAATAGGCGCACCGGTCCCGGCCGCGACCGCACCTTTCGCGGGCGGCACCGACGAGCCCGGTGAGACCTCGGACCCGGTCTCCTTGCAAAAGCGCCCCCGCATCGGACGCGAGCTGGTGACCGAACAGTCGGCGCGCGTGCGGGCGGCGATGCAACAGGCCTTCGACGCCGCGGAGGCGAGCGTGCGTCACTAGCCGGGCTGTCGCGGCCGAGCGCGAGCCGTGACGGCCACCCCCGATGTCGGCCGGGCGTCGGGGGCCTGCTAACTTCCCGGCGTGGTCGCCGATGGGTGAGACAAGAAGTGTCCTCGTGACCGGCGGCGCCGGGTTCGTTGGAGCGACGTTGGTGAGACGGCTCGTCGAGAGCGGACGCGCTGTGCGCGTGCTCGACAACCTCACGACGGGCGACGTCGCTCACCTCGAGGGAGTCGACGCCGAGCTCGTAGAAGGAGACATCCGCGATGCCGGCACCTTGGACGACGCTCTCGAGGGGATGGAGTCGGTCGTGCACCTCGCCGCCGCGGGCTCGGTGGTCATGTCGGTCGCGGACCCGGCGACGAACTTCAACGTGAACGTGTTCGGCACCTTCCAGGTCCTCGACGCCGCCCGACGCGCCGGCATAGGCCGCGCCGTGCTCGCCTCGACCGGTGGGGCGCTCATAGGCGACGCCGTCCCGCCTGTCGACGAGGACTGCCTGCCCAAGCCCATCTCGCCGTACGGCGCCAGCAAGCTGGCCGGAGAGGGCTACGCGCACGCCTTCGCGAAGGCCTACGGACTGCGCACGATCGCCCTCCGCTTCGCCAACGCCTACGGGCCCTGGAGCGCCCGCAAGCGCGGTGCCGTGACGACGTTCTTCAAGGCGATCAGGGCAGGCGAGCCGATAGTGATCTACGGTGACGGCTCTGCCTCGCGTGACTACACCCACGTGGACGACATCTGCCACGCGCTCGAGCTCGCCCTCGACAGCGATCTTGCGGGCGGCAGCGTCCTGCACATCGCGTCGGGCGTCGAGACGACCGTGCAGGTGCTAGCCGACCTGTGCCGTGAGGCGGCCGGCGTGCCGGAGCATCCGATCGAGTACCGGCCCAAGCGCCCCGGTGAGGTCGAGCGCAACTTCGCCTCCTACGACCTTGCCCGGCGCGTCCTCGGCTACGAGCCCACCATCAGCCGGGAGGACGGGATCCGCGGGACCTGGAAGTGGTTCGAGGAGTCTGTCTTCGCCGAGGTTTGAGGCCGCCCGAGAGCCACCCGCAGTTACTGTACCGTCTGGACGGTATAGTAACTGCGTGACACGAGGGGAGGACACCCGGGCGCGGATCCTGCACGGCGCGGAAGAGGTGGTCCTTCGCGACGGCGTCGCCCATCTCACCTTGGAGGCGGCAGCTAGCGAGGCCGGCATCTCCAAAGGGGGGATCCTCTACCACTTCCCCACGCGCTCGGCACTGGTCGCGGCCATGGTGGAGCGGCTCGGCTCGCAGTTCGACAACGATCTGGAGCGCCACGGTGCCCTCTCCGGCGGGCCCGGCGCTTTCACGAGGGCATATCTCGAGGCGAGCTTCGGGCCCTCGGACGGCGAGCACGCGAGCCGTGAAAGGCGCCTCGGGGCCGCGGTGATCGCCGGCGTGGCGTCCGACCCGGATCTGTTGGAGCCGCTCCGGGGACGTTTCGCCGCATGGCAGCGCTGCCTCGCCGACGACGGCATCTCCCCGGTGAGAGCCAGCCTCATGAGGCTGGCGGCCGACGGCCTGTGGTTCAGCGAGCTGTTCAGCCTGGCGCCGCTCGACGAGCAGCTCCGTGCAGCGGTTCACGAGGAGCTGCTGGCCAATCTCGGATCGCGCCTGGACGGGCGCGCCAACCGGGGGGCGGCGGGGGCACCCGCCAGGAAAGGGGCCAGCCAGGTCGCTTCGAAGGACCTGTCATGAGCGTCGCCTCGGCGTCATCGTGGCGCGCCGGCGTGGCTCGCGGTCCCCGGCGCGTCGTCGTGGCGTTGTCGATCTCGACCTTCGTCGAGTGGGCAGGGGCCGGCTGCATGATGCCGCTGCTGCCCTTGTACCTGCGCAAGCTGGGCGCACCGGTCGCTCTCGTGGGCGTGGTGATGGCGGCCTTCTTCTTTTTCGCCATCCTCGTGCAGTACCCGGTCGGCCGCCTGTCGGACCGGATCGGGCGCCGCCCCGTCCAGTTGAGCGGCCTGGTGACCTACGCCGCCGCCAGCGCCGTTTTCGCCCTGATCGGCACGCCCATCGCCGCGCTTTTCGTGCGCGGCCTGCAAGGTGCGGGCGCCGGCGTCGTCGACGTCGCCAACAACGCCACGGTTGGCGAGGTCGTGTCCCCGTCCCAGCAGGGCCGCGCCTACGGGGCGCTGTTCGGGTCCCGTACCGTGGGGCTTGCGATCGGGCCGTTCATCGGTGGCGCGGTGGGCCTGTCGGGGATGCGCTGGCTGTTTGTGGCCGCGGCCCTGGCGTCGCTGCTGGCCTGTGTGCCCGTGATCGTCGCGGTGCCCAAGACTGCACCGCGACGCCCGCACTTGAGCGCGCCGCGGGTGGTGCTGTGGCGTGACCGCAGCGTGCTCGGCGTCGTGTTGGGATATGGCGGCACGGGCCTCGTCATCGGTGTGTACGAGGTCTGCTGGAGCCTGCTGTTGCACCTGCGCGGGGCGAGCGGACTCGAGATCGGGTTGTCGTGGACGTTGTTCGCTCTGCCTTTTGCCGTGGTGTCGGTCCCCGGTGGCTGGCTGGTCGACCACTTCGACCGCCGTTACCTGGCAGCCTTCTCGACGCTGATGTCGGCGGCCTTTGCCTCCACGTACCCCTTCCTCCATTCGGTGTGGCTGCTGGTCGGTCTCGGGGCCGCCGAGGCCGTCGCCGTGTCGGTGGCGGGCCCGGCACTGGCCTCCCAGCTCGCCCACAGCGTGCCGAGCCGCCAGCTCGGCCGAGCACAAGGGGCCGGCTCCACGGCTCAGACGGGAATGACGGCGGTGGCGGCGCTCGCGGCCGGTGCGCTCTTCGGGTTGCATCCCTGGGTCCCCTTTGTCGGGGCCGCGGGCGCCATCGTGGTCGTGGTGGCCTTGATGTCGTGGTGCTGGCAAGGCGTGCCGGGACGGGACGAAAGAGCGGACGGCCCGGGTACCGCTCCGGCAGGGCCGACCCCGGCGGCACCCATGCGCGAGCGCCCGGGAGAGGCGGGCGACCCCGCGTCTCAGATGGCCGCGCGCTGAGCGGGGCGCCGGCGGCGTTCCCGTACCCAGGTGTGCAACACGCCGCGGCCGTAGTGCAGGCCGTAGAGCAGGTTCCCGCTCTTCTTGGACTCCCCGGCGAGCCTGGCCCTCATGGTGACGGGCCGTTCGAGGTAGCGGCATCCGTGCATGATCGCCGAGATCAGGAGCTCTTGAGCCTGGTACTGGGGTTCCTCCAAGACGAGCTGGGCGGGCAGTTCGGCCCGGAAGGCGCGGACCGGGTTCGCAGTGTCGGTGACCGGGGTCTTTGTCAGCCACGAGATCAGTGACGCGAAAAAGACGACCCCGGTGTTGCGGACGACGTCGGTGCCGTGGGTGAGCCCGAGGCGCCGGGACCCGTTGACGAAGTCCGCGCGGCCGGACAGCACCGGTTCGAGGACGACCTCGAGGTCGTCGGGGTCGGTCTGTCCGTCGGCGTCGGAGGTCACGATGAAACGGGCCCCGTTCTCCAAAGCGATCCGGTAGCCAAGCCGCAGGGCCGCCCCCTGGCCCCGGTTGACGGGGGCGATGCAGGCGTAGTGACCGGCCTCGCGAACCGCCGCCCCGGTGCCGTCGTCCTCGCCGTCGACCACCACGAGCAAGGTGGCCGGTTGCCCGCACACCTCCTTCGGCATGCCGGTCACGACCTCGCCGATGTTGTCGCGCTCTTTGTAGGCCGCGATCACGATGGCGACCGCGGAGAACTCGAGAGGCCCCTGGGCTCGCGTGAGCTCCTCGATCGCGACACGGTCGACCAGCTCGTCGACCTGTCGCCTGCGGCGCCGGGCTCGTGAGTTCACCTGGAGCGGCCAGCAGGTGAAGTCGCGGCGAGCATGTCGGCAGCGGTGACGCGGCGGTCCGTTGCGTTGAGAGCCGAGCCCTGGGGGCTGGCGCCGAGCGCCAGGCCCGCCGCCGCCTCGAGGCACCTGAGGAGGTCACGCAGTTCAGGCGGGGGAGGGAAGTACTCGTCCTCATCGGTGGTGTGCACGATCTCGACGCCTCGCGTCGGGGCCAGGCGGTCGAGGAGGTCATCGACCAGCCAGTCGGGAGCCGACGCGCCGGCGGTGACGCCCACCACCCCGGCGAGGTCCTCGGGCACCTCGGAAGGGGCGTTGACCCGCAGCACTCTCGGACAACCCGCGGCTGCGGCCACCTTGGCGAGCGCGACCGTGTTGGAGGAGTTCGCCGACCCCAGCACGATCATGGCGTCACAACGGGGTGCCACCTCTTTGACGGCGCTCTGGCGGTTGGTCGTCGCATAGCAGAGATCGGAACGCCCGGGCATCCACAGCTCGGGGTACCGCTCGCGGGCCCGCTCGACGACCCCCTCCCATTCGTCGTGGGCGAGGGTGGTCTGGGCGAGGAGCGCGACACGGGCGTCGGAGGCGAGCTCGATCCGGTCGAGGTCGTCCTCGTGCTCGACGAGATGGGCGGCCCCGGGCGCGACCGCCATCGTTCCGATGGCCTCCTCATGACCTGCGTGACCTACATACAGGATCGTGTAGCCCTTGTTGGCGCGGACCTTGAGCTCGTGGTGGACCTTGGTGACGAGGGGACAGCACGCATCGATGACGATGCGCCCTTTGTCGGCGGCCGCCTGTTCCACTTGAGGGGCCGAGCCGTGCGCCGAGAGCATCAAGGGCGCCGAGGGCGGGACCTCGGCGACGTCGTCGACGAAAACGACGCCCTGGCGGCGGAACTCCTCGACCACAAGGCGGTTGTGCACGATCTCGTGGTAGCAGTAAACGGGCGGCTCGAAGACGCGCACCATCCACGCGAGCGCCTTGATGGCCATCTCCACCCCAGCGCAGAAGCCTCGTGGCTGGGCGAGCAGGACGAGCTCGACGCGACCGGCTCCCGGCTGGAAAGGCTGGTTTCGAGCCGATGTCACAGTAGACCAGGGTAGCCTTTGGAAATGCCACTACCGCAGGTGGTGGCCGTGGCCGCGCATTCGCCGGCTGAACGTTTCGGGGTCCTTCCGGGCGACGAGCTCCGCTCGATGAACGGACGGGTGCCTCGAGACGTCATTGAGTACCAGTTGCTCGCGGACGAGTCGACAGTCGAACTCGAGGTTGTCCGCGGCGGTGTCGAGCTCGAGGTCACGGTCGTCAAGCAGTCAGGTGAGCCACTCGGGCTCGAGATCTCTTCGGCGATCTTCGACCGCGTGCGGACCTGCGACAACCATTGTGAGTTCTGCTTTATCTACCAGCTGCCCAAGAACCTGCGGCGGAACCTGTACGTGAAGGACGACGACTACAGGCTCTCGTTCCTCTACGGCAACTTCACGACCCTCACACGCTTCACCGAGCTCGACCTCGAACGTGTCGTCGATCAGCGCTTGTCGCCCCTTTACGTCTCCATTCACGCAACCGATCCCGACGTGCGCTCGGCGATGTTGCGCAACCCGCGGGGCGCGGTCAGTCTCAGGTGGCTTCGGTGCCTGCTCGACAACGGCATCGAGGTGCACGGTCAAGTCGTGGTCTGCCCCGGTGTGAACGACGCAGCGGTGCTGCACGGGACCCTGGCGGGCGTCCTCGACCGTTTTCCCGAGCTCGTGACGGTGGCAGTGGTGCCCCTCGGCGTGAGCCGCTACTCCAAGGAGGCGGCCATGCGGCCGCATACGCCCGAAGAGGCGAGGGCGACGGTCGAGACCGTGCACGAATGGCAGCAGCGCTTCAGCCGGGCGCTCGGCCGCCGGGTCGTATGGGCATCAGACGAGTACTACCTGCTGGCCGGCGCCGAGTTCCCCGGGCCGGAGGACTACGAGGGCTTCCCACAGCACGAGAACGGCGTCGGGATGGTGCGCTCGTTCGAGCAGTCCTTCGCCGGGGGCGCCTCCGTGCTCGATGGAGGGCGGGCGCCTGCGAGGACCGGCTTTTTCGCCTGGGTCGAGGGTGCACCCGCCGAGGGTTACCGGGCGCCGCGTACCGGGGCGGTCACCTTGAAGGCCCGTCCGGTCCGAAAGACGCCCCCGACGATCCTCACGGGTGACTACGGTTCCCTCGTGCTGAGACCGCTCTTGGACCGCCATGGCTTCGACAAGGTCAGGATCGTTGACGTGCGCAACGAGTTCTTCGGCGGCAACATCGCCGTGGCGGGCCTGATGACCGCGGCGGACCTCTCCCGCACCCTGGCCGACGAGCCCTCGGGCGGGCGGTACCTGCTGCCCGATGTCTGCTTGTCGAAGGGCCGGTTCATCGACGGGCCCTCGCTCGAAGACCTCCCGAGGCCGGTCGAGGTGGTCGCGACCGACGGGGCCTCGCTGCGCCGGATCCTAGAGGCGGCGAGATGACGAGAGGACGCCTGCCCGTCGTCGCCGTGGTCGGGCGCCCGAACGTCGGCAAGTCGACCCTCGTGAACCGGATCGCCGGTCGCCAGCTCGCCATCGTCGAAGCCCGAC
>Ga0181520_10005706_pt1 | contig 19634 bp, 28 predicted proteins | sample PEATcosm2014_Bin_29_FD_132451 | JGI IMG/M metagenome (GOLD analysis project Ga0181520, IMG submission 132451) | Peatland microbial communities from MTU Mesocosm Facility, Houghton, MI, USA - PEATcosm2014_Bin02_30_metaG | ecosystem: Environmental > Terrestrial > Soil > Wetlands > Peat | place...
AGCCTCTCCGACGCTCTTAATCCGTCCTACCTTGGACATTACGCCCGCGAGATTCGGGAAGGTGCTGGTGTTGGAGTCCGTGAAGCGGCAAGAAAGGTGGGGTGCTCCCCGGGCTATATCACGCGCCTTGAGCTTGGGGAAAAATCGTGGAACGGATTCTCCGCGCTTCGATACGCCAAACAGATTGACCGCTGGGCCGCCCCGCCATCCAAGGAGGATTGAAGGAGATGACCACGCTGGACAATCTATGAAATACACTCCCATAAATCATCCCGCCTTGTTGATTTGTAAGGCGTTCAAGCATGGGAATCTTCGCGCCTTGGTGGATCAGGAAGGCGGACGCTGGCACCTGAGCCTTAGCCATCCGAAGCGGTTGCCAACATGGGCAGAGCTTGGGGAAGCCCGGGAGGAACTCTTGCCGGCCGAGATTCACCTTTGCATTCCCCATCCGCCCAAAGAATTTTGGGTGAATCTGCACCCGTATTGCTTACACTTGTACGAGATCCAAGATTCCTACCTCACCGCCATTTGGGAACAGGATGGGCGAGCGGCCCGCCAATTTGGCGTCCAAGGCCCGGATTGGGCGAAAGGAAGCAGATGAAGATCGTCAACCAGAAAAAGGCCCTGGACTATCTGATAGGTGGGGCGCTTGTGTGCGTGACCGGAATAGTGCTCTGCTCGATTTTTGAGGCCGGAGTGCAGAGTGGCCAGATCCAGGGAGCGCATGCGGAATACCAGAATATGAAGTCCGACATGGCGGATCTTTTGATCCGATCCCTCGATGAGGAAGAACATTCATGGGGAAGGATCAGATCCCTTAGGGCGGAAAACAAACGCCTTCTGCAAACGATCCACGGCCTTCACAAGCAGATGGACATAAGCGAGCGTGAGGACGCCAACGGATTTACTCTGACCAAGGATCAGCAGATACAGCTGCTCGAAGAAAAGGTGATCCAGCTTCAGAACGCGGAGCCGAAGCCATGAATCCCGTCCCGAAGCCCCAGCTCGTCACCTGCCCAGGCACTTTGTTGGGGCCTTGCAAAGAGAACCGGGAGTTTTATAAGCGGAGCTGGCAGCACGAACGATGCTCCGAATGCCGCAAGATCAACAACCGTCTCAAGGCCTCTTACGGGATCGGCTTCAATTCCGAGTATTACCGTCAGCGCGAAGCCGCCAAGAACCTCAAGAAGCGTGAACTCGAACGCGAGAAGTTCAGCGCCGTGGAAGAACTCGAAGTGTCGCGGCCCTATTTCGTGTTCAATTGGATGATGCGCCACGTAAGATAATTGTTGCAAGGCAACACTCTGCGAGGTATCTTCCGAACATGAAACCCAAAAACGACTCCCCAAAGTTCCACCGCGGACGCAAACCCGAAGGCCCATCTTCCAGGGACTTGCAGAGATTCAAGGGTTTCAGCCGTTTGATCCTGGCCGAAAACCTGCTTGTCGAAAGGCTGGCCCAAGGTTTGGTGCAGAAAGACGTGGCGAAGCTATCCGGCATTCACAAGTCCGCCGTGAGCCGGATCGAAAAGGCGCAGACGGACACGCCTCTGTCCACCCTGGATTCCCTGGCCAGGGGGTTAGGAAAGGAAGCCCATCAACTCCTGATTCCCCGATGAAACGCCGTGAGGCGTTGAAACGGACGAAGGCCCTGGGCCCAGGAAAGAAGACCCGCCCCCGGAGGGAAGCCATTCATTCCGCCATCCTCAAATATTTCAGCAAGTTCGGATGGCTCCAGGATGATCAGCAGGTGGCCCCGTGCCAGTCCTGTTCCGGGATCATGTACCTTGGGACCGTGCATCCACACCATAAGACGCCAAGATCCGAACTGCGCAAGGCTGGAGCCGAAGACCTGGACCAACCCCATCGGCTTTTGATGGTGGACTTCTCCTGTCACCGCTTCGTCCACAACGGCATGATGGGCCGGCCCCTGGGCGCCGTGGCGGAGGCCAGATTCGACAAGGTCGAAGGCTGCTTGGCCAACAGCGAGAACGGCGAGCAGATTCCATGGAGCCCACAAGAACTCCTGGACCTGAGATCTTTCAATCGCGGATGAATCCACCCACCCCTTCAATGCAAGGGCCTCCGGTGCAAGTCCAGACCACATCCGTCGCCCGCCCAAGCGCGAAGATCCACGAGGCCCCAGGTGCGGACACAGAACAAGGAAACCCATGAGCGACACCTTAACCTGGATCTTCACCTTGCTCACCATGGCAGTAGTAGCCCGGGCAACAACCTCAACAGCGGACGCTTTAACAAAACGCTTTAACGAGAAGCGCAAATCCAAACAGGAGGATCCATGCAGACCACACAGACAGGAACGCAAGGGATCCCTCAGGATCTAAACGGACCCGAAGCCCTGGGAGACTTGGCGCCAGCGGTAGTCATGGGATGCGTCCTACTGCTGATCATCATCGTCTCGGCAATGGCCGCTTTAATCCAAAAGCTCTATCAGCAGAAGGAGAAAGCCATGTCCGTAGATCCCGAGAAGCCCCACGTCCACCATGAAAAGAAACCACACGCCCCGAAAGAGCACCATAAGCACGCGAGAAAAGAGCACATCCGCAAGGCAAGACACCGCCAAGGCCGCAAGGACCGCAAAGGCGGATTCTTCGGCTGAGACCCAAAGGAGACCCCATGGAGCCCCAAGACATCCAACGGCAAGCCGGCTGGCCTGAAGGCTGGACCCCGACGCCCCAAAGCAGCAACATCGACGCCTACCACATCGTTTCCAGCACCGAAGACCCGGAGATCGTCCAACTCCAGGTGATCTTCAAGAACAGGAGCCGCTACCACTACAGCAACCTTCCCAAGGACATCGTCGAAGGGATGCGGACCTGCGAGAGCGTAGGCAAGTACCTGAACCAGCAGATCAAGCCTCTGTGCAACGATCAGGAAATGTCCGCGGCCTTCTATGAGAAGGTGGACATCCTGACCGGCGAGCCCGAAGAAGAAACCTAGGAAGGCTGACGCCGTGACGAAAAGGAGAAAGCCAGGGCCCAAGAGAAAGCGCGGACCCAAGCCCAAGCTCATTGGGCCCGCCCAACTGCGCCTCATTCGGAAGTACGCAAGGCAGCAGATGACCAAGGAGCAGATAGCCTTGGCCCTCGGGATGAGCATAGACACCTACATGGAGAGACAGAAGGGAAATCCCGAAATTTACCAAGCGTTTGAGCAGGGCAAGGCCAAAGGCGTAGCCGATGTGTCCGGCAAAGCTATCGCTATGGCCATGAAAGGGAACAAGGACTTAGTCAAGTTCTACCTCGAACGCAAGGGAGGCTGGACGAACAAGCAGTTGATCGGCTCCGATCCTGAGAATCCATTGCCTGAGGGATCAAACCAAACGGTCCTTGTGATCCCTTCCAATGGCCGGGAGGCGAAGAAGGATGCCGGAACTAAGACCTAATCCGGGGCCTCAGACCAAGTTCCTTTCTTGTGGCGCCGACATCATCCTGTATGGTGGCAAGGCGGGTGCCGGAAAGACCTGGGCCTTGTTGGTGGACCCGATGCGGCACTTGGCATCGAAGACCGCTGACATGTTCAGGTGCACGACCCTCAGGCGCACGATGCCTGAGATCAAGAAGTCCGGTGCCCTATGGGATACCAGCATGGAGGTTTATCCTCTGATCGGAGGAATCCCCTGGGTCTCAACGCTGACCTGGAAATGGCCCAACGGATTCAAGCATGAGTTCGGGACGCTGGAGCACGAAAAGGATTTGCCTCAATACCAAGGCGCGCAGTTTGATCAGCTCCAGTTCGACGAAGTCACGACCTTTACCAAGAAGATGTTCTTGTTCTTGTTCTCGCGCCTGAGAACGACGATTGAAGGACTCAGGCCTTGCGTCCGGATGACCTGTAACCCGGACCCTGAAAGCTGGGTCTTGGATCTCGTCTTCTGGTATCTGGACCCGGCCGGCTACCCGGACCTTAAGAAGTGCGGGACGATCCGTTGGCTTGTCGTGGACAACGGTGTGTTTGTGTTCGCGGATACCCAGGAGGAACTTCGAAAACGGTATCCAAAGAAGCGGTCTTGGAGCTTCACCTTCATCCCCGGTGAGCTTGCCCCGCAGCTCGGCGACGAATACTCGGCCAGCTTGGACATGCTGGAGGAACACGACCGGCTCAGGCTGAAGGAAGGCAACTGGTTTGCCCGTCGCCAAGGGAACATCTACAAGCGCGAGATGTTTCAGATCGTGGATAAGGTGACGGCCAAGGCCACGCACACGACCCGCTTTTGGGACTTCGCCGCCACGGCGGACGAGCCTGGGAAAGATCCCGACTTCACCGCAGGCGTCAAGGTGTCGGCCTTGGACAACGGCCAATACCTTGTCGAGGACGCCATAGAAGACCGCTGGGAAGCGGACGGCGTCGAAACCATCTTCACGACCACGGCCAAGATGGACGGACGCCGTGTGACTCTAAGATGGGAGCAGGAGCCAGGCTCGGCTGGCAAGATGGTTTCGGCCTACCTGGAGAAGCTTGTCCGGGGCTGGGATGCCGAAGGCGTTCCGTCCACGGGATCAAAGCTCGAACGAGGCAAGCCCTCGCTTGCCCAGGCGCGCAAGTCCAATGTCCTGCTTCTCAAGGGCGGATGGAACCAAAGGTTCCTGCAACGGATGGAGGCCTTCACCGGCAAGGATGGGGAGCACGATGACTTGCCTGACGCCTTCCACGGTGCCATGAATGACTGCATCGCCAACGCCAAGGACTTGCCCGTGGACAAGATCCTCATCAATCCCGGGGGCGCTCGCCGCCGCGGGGGATACTCGGAGTGATACAATGACGCCTGACCAACAGGAACAGATGGCCCGGATCGAATCCATGATGATCTATCTGCTGGAAACCCAGCTCGCCGCCCAGGAAGTGAAGCCGACGCTGGAGCAGGCCAAGACGCTCGAAGTCATGGGCCTGCCGCCGTGGCCGACCATGCGCCGGGACACCAACAAGTTTCAAGTGTGGCGCGACATGTGGGAACGTAGGAAACTGATCCTCGCCGCCCAAGCCGCCATCCCCGAAGGAGACGATCATGCCTCGCAAGCCTAAGCTCACCCTCGTCCATCCCGCCGACATCAAGGCCGCACGGGAAGCCAATCGAAACAGGCCCTATGCCCAGGAGACCGGGACTCCCATTGATTACAACCCGGACGGCTGGCCCAAAGAATTCGGGGACATGAGTGAGAAGACAATTACCCAGGAGGAATTTCGTAGGCGGATGATGATCCCGCTGAAGGCGTTCCAAGAGGGCAAGATCCAGGTCCGGGGACGTATCGCCGTGGTCCAGCGTGTCCACAAAGGCCACATGGTTGAGGCCGAACGTTCCAACGATGGCAAGGCGTGGCGGCTCAAGCAGAGCACCCGCGAGTCCACGGTCCACGGCCTGACGGACGGATTCACCGTCGAAGTCCGCCACATTCGCAGTCAGGAACAGGCCAAGAATCTGTTCGCTTCCCCTGAGTGGGCCACGGCCAAGATCCTCGAATCGTGGGACAGCTTCGACTTCGGGGGGGAATGGTACGGTGACGGCTACGCGGGGCCGCCCAACAACGAGTACATCCCTTTGCTCGGCGGTCCGTTCAGCAAGAACCTGTACCTCAACGACTACCTGGACATGCAGGCTAAATGCTTTTGGGTGAAGAACCATCATCCCCTGGGCAAGGCCGCAATCACCATGCTCCGCAACTACACCATCGGCAAGGGCGTGGATGTTCTCGCCGCGAGCCCTGAATGCCAGAAGCTTTGGGACGCCTTTGTTGAGCGGTGCAAGTACAACGCGAAACTCCGGGATGATGTCACGACCCTGATTTGGGGCGGCGAGACCATGACCCTCAAAGGGCGTAACGCTATGAAGTTGGCGAAGATCACGCCCGTTGATCCCAGCACGGTTTGGGAAATCGTGACTGATCCGGTGGACATCGACAACGTCCTGTACTACCACCAGCAGTATCCGACCCAATGGCAGTTGGTCTATAAGTCCAGCGACATCCCCACCGAGTACGTCATCAACGACATCCCCGCCGAGCAGATCATTCACATCAAGGAGAACGTGACGCCCGGGGAGAAACGTGGACGGAGCGACCTTTTCCCCGTGCTCAGTTGGCTGAAGCGATACCGCGACTGGACCAACGCCAAGTCCATCAAAGCGCAGATTGAAGAAAGCTATGGACTGGATATCACCGTGGACGGAAGCCTTGCGGATGTACAGGACATCGCCAGCCAAAACACCGGGACGCGCATCCCTAAGGCCGGGACGGTCTACGTCCACAACAAACAGGTAGAACGCAAGTACCTCCAGCCTACCAGCTCCAGCAACAGCAGTCGGGACGATCTCGGCGAGCTTCTGCGCAAGGACATCGCCGTGGGCATGGGCATCGCCCCGGAATGGCTCGGCGAGACCGGCCAAGGCAGTAGCCGCGCCAACAGCCTCGTCAAAGAGGCACCGGCCACGCGGACCATTGAGGACAAGCAGCTCAAGGTCGAGGCCATGGTCCGGGAAATCTACGACTACGTGATACAGGTAGACGGATCCATGCAGGGGCTTCCGGATACCCAAGTCCGCAAGGCCAGCCTGGGAACGATCAAGCTCGCCCTGGCCCAACGGGACTTCAAACAGGCCATGACCGAGATCGCGTCCCTGCTGACCATGAAGGACGTATCTGAGCCCTTGGACAAGTCCATGGAAGTCATCTTCCCGGAGATAAGCAAAGAGGACCGGACCGGCAAGATCGTGGATGTGCTCAAGGGCGAGATCGCGGGCTTCATTACCCATGAACGCGCTTCCACCATGTACGCCAAAGAGATGGCCATCAACAACTATGATTACGACGACGAGATGAAGGCCAAGCAGGCCGAGAACGATAGCGGCAGGGGCGCCGAGTGGCAGCAGGACGCCATCCAAGCTTCATCCGTCAAGGCGGGTGGCGGCGCTGGCCAGCCCGGGGGCTCGCCCAAGTCCGGGAGTGACCAAGCCAACGCCGGCCTTCGCCAGGGGGACGGGAAGTAAGTGGCGCAGACCCAGGCTGAATTATTGTCAGACATTTATTCCCAGGCCACGGCAGCACTTCGCGCTGACGAGAACGCGAGCGTTGACGTGGTCCTGGGGGCGTACAGCCGAGCGCAGACGGAGATCATAGCCTACATCATGGGCCTTGTGGACGATCCGGAAATTCAACTCACGCTTCCGGACCTTGTCCAGTCCGGAAGATGGTATCAACTCCTGGACGTGATCCATCAGGCATCCTTGAATGCCGCGGACAAAGCGGGGGTCACGATCCACAACGCAACCGTGGATCAGTTCTACAAGTCCTATGACTACAGCGCCTATGCCTTGGACCAAGCGACCCCACCGAACATCGACGTGGCTTACGCGCCTCCCCCGGAAAACGCCGTCCGCCTTCTGGCCAATACTCCATACCAAGGCCGCATGTTCTCGGAACGGATCGGGATTATCACCGACGAGATGGCCACGGGGATCAAAGACGAACTGCTCCAAGGCTTGGTCCAAGGCGAGACCATGCAGGACATGGCGGATCGAGTGTCGGACATCATTGGCGCCAGCGACCCCGACAATCCTAGCGGGATAGCGGCCAGATCCAGGACGATTGCCAGGACAGAGATCATGCGCATCCAGAACTACGCGCGGGATCTGACCTTCGAGCAGAACCAGGACGTGGTAGAGGACGAGGAATGGCAGGTGGCGCCCGACGACAAACTTTGCGATTGGTGCTTTCGCCGGGATGGCCTGACCGATGAAGAAATAGAGAAGACGGATCCAGGGGACGATCCTTGGGGCAACAGCACCGATCAGCCGCTCCATCCGAACTGCCGCTGTGATTCGGTCCCCAGGCTCAAAAGCTGGAAAGATCTCCTGGGCTTGGACATGCCCGAGGACTTCGCCGACGATGAACGCGGCATCCGGGACGAAGACGGAAAGTGGGAAATCGCTCCCGTTCAAAGCTTCGCCGACTGGAAGGAAAGCAGGCAGTCCACATCAGGGGGAGATGAAGGATGATCAGCATAGACACCGACGAAACCAGCGAACTCGTCTTGGTCCATGATGCGGTAGGATCCCGTGTTGTGATCACCATGGGACACCCGGACGGGATCGTGCTCCTGCAAAAGCTCCAGGACTATTACGGCAGCATGGAACTGAGCTTCCCTGAGAACGTGCAGAAAGAGACCACGCAGAAGCAGGGCCTTGTCGAACGCCTTCTCAAGAGGTTCACCCATGGCGGATGAATTGAAGCCTGACCCGGACGAGACGGTGACGGACAGCGGCATCATCCTGCCGAACTTCAAAGGCGAGCAGGAACACGTTGACGATCTCGAACGATACTTCTCAGGCCTGGCCAGGATCGAAAAGAAGATGCCTCAGTTGGTGGACTTCGCTTTCAAGCTCAGCCACGCCCTCAAGGCTTGGTGCGACGAGAAGCAGATTGCCACCCGGGCCGTGAAGTTGGGGACCATCTTCTGGACGCCGACCGGGGACATCGCTTTCGACATTGAATATGATCCCTACGACCTGACGCCCAACGCCGAACAGGAATACCTCAAGACGGGCTATGCGCGCCTTCCCCTGCTGGCCGAGCAGTACCCGTGCTTGGTGGACCTCGTCGATACCCTGTCCTACAGCCTGATAGCCATGATCGACAACAAGACCTTGAGCCCTGCCGGCGCGACCTTCAAGGACTTGAGGCCGTTCTTCAACGTGCTCACCCGCAAGCAGGCCTGGAGCTTCCGGCTCTACGATGCCAAGGGCCACAAGGTCAAATCCCGTATCGGAGGCATAGGCCGATGAAATTGTCTGATGATGAGGTCGAACTGATCCAGACCCTCCGATCCCTTGAAAAGGCCAAGGTCACGGTGATCATTCATCAGCGTAAAATCCGTGGCGTCCATGCGGAATTCGACTTGGCGGGCATCAAAGGCATGATCGACCGGGGACTTGTTCCACGTGGAACAGAGGGGGAGATTCGGACCGAGGAAAAAAGAAATGTTTGACAGGCAAGACGTTTGGCGGGTATAACTGCACCAACACGGGAGCACCCACCTGAGACGGGGCGTTTGCGATGCACGGGCCAATGGTCCCCTGCGCTGCGGACGCCCCTTTTCTTTTTTAAGGACCGCAATGCCAAGCTGGGTCAAGGACGATAAGACTTGGGCGAAGGCAAAGAAGGCGGTCCAAAAAAACTGGAGCGACTACGACGAGCCGTATGCCGTAGTGGCCCACGTCTACCAGCAGATGGGCGGCAAGATCAAGGGCGAGACGATGCCTGCTAAGTGCAGCGCATCCGACCTTGAAGCCTGGAAGTCCAACGAGGCCCTTTGCCTGCCACAGATGGCGGCGCTGGCCCGGGCCGGGAAAGAGGCGCGCCAAGGCTGGACCTTCTCGGCTCTGCGCGAGGCCAAGGTCACGGATGCGGAGAAGCGGGTCATCCGCTGCATTCTGATCACCGAGGGCCCAGGCAACCAAGTTGACAAGCGGTTTTATACCCGGGCTTTTATCGAGGACGCCGCGGTGAAGTACGAGGGGGCCAGGGCCTTCCTCAACCACGCGACCGAGACGGAGCGACAGGAACGAAGCGAAGGCGACGTTCGGCTCCAATGCGGATATTACTCGAACCTGGAAGTCCAGCCGACCACGGATCCCGAGACCGGCAAGCAGGTGGCCGGGGTCTTCGGGGATCTCAATGTGGACGAGAGCGACGCCGGGGACGAGGCTTGGTCCAAGGCCCAAGCTCAAATCGAATACGCCAAGAAATTCCCCAACAGTCCCGAAGTCTATGTGGGGCTGAGCATCAACGGCGGGGGGATACCGGACGGGACAGTCATGATCAACGGCGAACGCTGGACGCAGATGGTTGGAGTTGGCCAGGCGGACAGCGTCGATGTAGTCACCAGGCCCGCAAGAGGGGGCCGCTTTCTCGCTCTCGCTGAGAGCGCCAAACAGGAGACCGACATGAACAAGAAACTCCGCAAACTGCTGGCGAAGCTCGGGGAGTCCAAGAAGGCCTTCGACGCCGAGAAGAACGAGGGCAAGAAGATCCTGCTGGAGGCCGAGATGGAAACCCTCCAGAAAGAGATCGCCGAAGCTTCGGTTGTGATCAAGCCCGGGGCCAAGGACGATGACACGGACGGCGGCGACGACAAGGACGATGAGGACGAGAGCGAGCAGGAGGACGAGGCGGAGGAAGCCGAGAACGAGAGCGAAGACGAGTCCGAGGACGAGGACGGCGAGGCCCCGGTGCCCATGGCGGCGCTGAAAAAGAAGGTGCCCAAGATGCCCGACGAGTCCGACGAGGACCACGAGTCCCGCATCAAGGCCATTCACGGCATCGCCACCAAGGGCGCCGAGTCCCGCCGCGGCCAGGAGTCCATCAGCGGCCTGAGCGCCAAGCAGCTCCGCAAACTGCATCCGACCCTGTTCAACCAGGTCGCGGAAAGCGTCCGCAAGAACCTGGGTGCGCAGCGCAACGACATCGGCTCGCTTAAGGGCCGCGTCCGGGAGTTGGAAGCCCAGCTTGCGGAATCGAAAGTGAAGGAGCGGATCCTCGACGACACCCAGGAAGCCCGGAAACTTCTGGCAGAGGCCAAGGTTCCGAAGGTCTACCTGGACATCAAGGATCTGCTCGGTTTGACCACGGAACAGAAGCGCCGGCAGATCGAACGGACTTTGGCGTTGGTGGAGGCCGCGACCGGTGGGTCCGGAACCTTGCCCGCCTACCGCGCGACCCCCGGAACGGGTGCCACGGAGTTGGACGCCGAAGTGACGCGTCTGCTCGAAGCCAACAAGTAGAAACCCTCCAGGCCTGCTGGCCGGAAAGGAACTGAGCCATGTCCAATTCCACCATCCCCCAATACAGCTACCAGTCCTCGGCCGGTCCGAGCTGGCAGCTTCCGGCCAACTCGGCGGACACCATCATGCCCGGAGACCTGCTCTACTTCGACACGGGCACCAACACGGCTCGTCCGATCACCGCGGCTTCGACGCAGAGCAACTATTTCTGCGGCGTGGCCCTCGGCGAATACCCGCCCAGCTCGAACGTGGACAACAGCGTTTCGGCGGCTCCCGCCTTCATCAGCGTGAGCCTGGGCGGCGTCCACAAGGGCCAGTTCGACACCAACGGCGACAGCTACACCCCGGGATGCGTGATCTACGCGGGCGCCGATCAGCGCCACATCACGACCACGCAGCCCGGATCCGCGCCCGCCATCGGGTACTATTGGGACTTCAACACCCTGACGATCACCGGCACGGGTGCGGAACAGCCGCAATGGCGTCCCGTGGTCCAATGGCCGACCACCGCCCTCAGCAGCCACTAAGCCGATAACGGCAGAAAGGACCAAGCGCCATGGAACTGACCGCACAATCCATTCTGAACGCGTTGCGCGAGGGCATGCCCCAGGCAGGCCCCGCGCGGTTGCAAGAGGCGCGTTCGGGCAAGATCGTCCGCGTGGCGGACATGAAGTACCTCAAGGAGGCCAAGGGCGTCGAAGGCCTGCACCTGCGCATGAATCCCGGCGTGGCGGCGCAGGCCGAGAAGCTGGAGCCCCTGTTCCTCAACGAGAGCTTCGACGATTGGGACTCCATCGCCGACCTCGCCAGCAAGCATTACCTTCGCATGGGAGAAGCTACTTCGGCTTCTGCCTTCGGCCAGCTCATGCGCGCCGGCGTGCAGACGATCACGAACGACTACTACCTGAGGACGCCGGTCAGCTGGACGGAATACTTCAGGGAGTACGCGTCGGACAAGCGCCAGGAATTCCATGCGCCTCTGTTCCGCTCGTCCCTGCCCCAGCTCATCCGCCCGGGCCAGCCCTATGCGGAACAGCCGGTGATCGGCCAGGACATCGAACTCATCAACCAGAAGTTTATGGGCGGTGAGAGCTTCGAGGCCGAGCTCTGGGAAGACGACATGACCGGCCAGATCCGCCAGCGGGCGCAGTCCTTGGGCGAAGCGCAGAGGATCTTTGAGGAAATCTACTGCACCGGCATCATCTTCGGCCTGAACCAGGGCGGATCAGCCGCCCTGAACGTGGCGAACTTCAGCGTCCCGGCTCCGACCTGGACCGGCTACAACGCCGCGGGAACCGCCATCAACACCGTCTACAACAACGCCATGTTCAACACCGGCGTCGGCAACCAGCTCGCGACCTTCTCGCAGTTGGGAGCTTCGGTGCTGAAGCAGGCCATGGCCGGCTTGATGAAGGCCATCGACCCCAAAGGCATCCGCATCCTGGTCCGTCCGAATCACCTGGTCGTTTCGGTGCAGGACGCCCTGAACGTGGATCAGCTCCTGGGATCGGATCTCAACCCCGCCATCCAGGGCACCGGAGGCACGCAGTACAATGCGCAGCTCGGCGGCACCATCGGCGGCATCATGGCGAAGAACGTGTTCAAGGGCAAGCTGACCTTCAGCGTCGCCTACTTCGCTCCGGATTGGGCGTGGGTGCTCGGCGAGAAGGGCAAGGGCCCCGTCTTCCAGCGCCGCTCGCCCATGAGCGTCGTGCAGGAAATCCCGAACTCGGGACAGAGCTTCGAGCTGGACGTCATGCGGTGGCGGACCCGTTCGCGCTTCATCCCGGGTTGGATCGACCCGCGTTTCTGGTTCCGCGGGAACGATGGCTCGGCCAGCGGCCAGCAGTAACAGAAAGGCGACACAAACCGTTGACATCGACACCGAGGGCCAGGGCATCGGCCCTGACCCTCGGTTTCTTTTTGGAGGCCTGACCCATGCAGGCGACCCAAGCACCCTCTGAGATCGTGATCGAGCCGAAAGGCAAAGTCCCGGCCCAACTCCGTTCGACCAAGGATTGGGACGCGGAGGAAAAGAACGAGAAGGACTCCAAGCCCACCCGGGGAGTGGCCGGCCAGATCTTGAACACGCCTGAGGACATCATTGCGGAATCCAATTTCAGGTTCGTGAACTGGAATGATACGCGGTGGCTGGACCCGACCAACGGAGTCCAGTACATGGTGTCCAACTACTACCCCAACACCAAGATCGTCATCGACTACCCGCCCACGGCCAAGTACGTGGAGTCCAAGCGGAACTTCTTCAAGTCCATCAAGCAACTGGCCCTCGTCATCCCCCAGGGGGAATCCTTGGACGCGGAGACGGCCAAGGCGGAACTGGATCGGCAGAGGGCCGCTTTCGAGAGGGACACCCATGCCCCTGCAACAGAAACCCCGCATGCGACTGCGGATCAGAAGGGCCAACAGCCTGTCCAGTCCAAACGGACCGCCGTGGAGAAAGCGCCGGCGAAACACAAGAAGGGGAAGCGACATGTCCGGTAACGCGATCCAGACGGAAGGCGCCAGCGGCGCCGTCTACACGCAGTCCTTCGCCCTGGGCGCTGGACTCAAGCAGCAGCTTTTTCCGGCCTTGTCGGGAAGCGCACCCAACCGCTACCGCATTGTGAGCGCCATGATTTCCAGCGGCGGCAACGGGGCGGTGTACATCTATCACGGCACGACGCAGGTGGCGACCAAGACCGTCATCGCCGGGATCTTCAGCAAGGGGGCCAATCCGGTGCCCTATTACCTCGGCGATTGGGCGGCGAAGATCGGTCAGCCCAACGAGCCGGTGTATTGCGACACGCCGGATTCCAACGTGGTCCTCTGCATCCAATACCAACTGACCGCCTAAACGACGCCTTGAAAAGGGAGGGATCATGTCCGATGAAAAACCCCTCGGTGAACGGGTCGCATCCTTGGAGACGTCTATGGTCCAAGTAAAAGATGACATCAAAGACACAAAGGACGACATCCGGAGCATGCAGAGGGCCCTCTTGGGGACCTTGGTGACGGGAGTAGGGTCGCTTCTGCTTCTCATCATCGAGTTTGCTCTGAACCACATCCTTCAGCACGGACCCGCCATCATGTCCGCGGTGAACAAGCCGTGAGTACGACCGTTCAGCAAGCGGTCCTGGAGGCGCGGACCCTGGCCCATGACGGTTACGCGAACCACTTCATTGTGGACACGCTGACCGCCCAGGCCAACGGCGTCAACACGGTCTTCAAGCTGAACAATCAGAACGTGGTCCAGGTGGCAGACGGGGCGCCGGCCAATGTCGTGTTCATGGTCAACGGGGCGGTTGTCAGCCCGACGAACATCCAAGAGAACGCGGGACTTGTCACGCTAGCCTCGGTGCCCGCGGCGGGGGCCTTGGTCCAGGTCCAATACTATTTCGTGCTCAACCCGGACACGGAATATGTGACCTTCGCCCAAAACGCGGAACGCTTCGCCCTGGGGATCACGCCCACGATCAACTCTCTGACTTCCCTGATGGATGTCCCGGACAACCTCGTCGGGGCTTGCGTTCACTATATGGCGAGCTTGGCCGCAACGAGCATGGCCAGCCTGTCCCATTGGTACTACAACGGATCGAGCGCCGGGAAGACGGCGGACAAGGGAACGATCTCGACCCGCTGGGCGGAACAGGCCAAGGAGTTGAAGGTGGAGGCTGAGGGCTTGCGCGAGGACGTGTATCGGCGCTTTGACCAAGCCAAGGCCCCCGCGGCGATGCAGACAAGTCTCCATGGCACCCGATATTGGGAGCCGAGACGATGATGATCCCCCAGCTCGGGCAGATGGATGGGCAGATGATGAGCGACGCCTTCCAGGAATTGTCCGGGATCCTGGAGGAAGCCATTATCTTGAAGCGGTGGATCAGCACGACGCCGGGGACCAAGTACCTGGGCCATGCGGACACCCAAAACTACACGTCCATCCCCACAACGGCGGTCATCGAAGAATTGACGCCGCTGGAAATCGCAAGCTCGGGGAACCTGTACGCCGCGGGGGATCTGCATGTGCAATGCCTCCTGCAAATCTTTGGAGGGGAGAACGTCGTGGGCGGGGACGGATCGGTGAGCGTTAGGCCTTCGGATCAGATCGTCCGGGCTGGACGGACCTACAAGATTGTGGGCCATCCCTTCCAGGTCCAGCTCGCCGGCCAATCTTGGTGGAAGGCCGTCGCCAGACAGGTGTAGCCATGGCCAACGGGGCAGTCACGATCACGGCCACGATGAAGGTAGGGAATATCACCCTGGAAAACTGGCAGGAGATCCAGCAATGGATGGACGGCCAGCATGAACAGTTTGAGAAGGGCGTCGCCAAGGTCCACAAGAAAAGCGTCTACCAGATCCTCATCTATTGGCTGAGGGTCTGTCCGGTCCTCACGGGCCGTTTGCGGGGCTCCTTGACGCCGTACTTGGACAGGAACGGGAAGCAGAACCTTTACACCAAGTACCTCAAGGATCGAAGCCTCGTCACCGGGGGCCGGAAGACGGACACCAAGCAGGACCGCAAGCTGATGGAGAAGGACGAGACCGAGGCCGGGAAGCTGGAAGGTTTCGTGAGCGAGGGGATGGAAGGGCTCTTGACCACCGTGGGGACGAACGTGGTATACGCCGCAGCGGTGGACCGAACGACCCAGCACTTCACGAAGACGCTGGCCCGGGGGCAACAGATCTACAACAAGAACTTCCAGAACTACCTCGCCGCGGCGGCGGAAGCGGGATGGATTCCCAAGGCGGAATCAGTCCCCGAAGACCCTGACGAAGACGATGGAGACGGCGGATGACAGTCAACGTCAGCACGGGAAAATTCAACGCCTTGTCCAGCTTCAGGTATTGGCTGGAGACGAACGTGCCTCCAACTTCGGTGACTCCGAATTGGACCTACACGTTCCTCCAGCAGTTGACCAATACCAGTTTCCCCATAGTCCAGGTGACGGAGTACATGTCCCCGGATCCAGGCTCGGACTCCCTGGGGATGATCGTCGCCCCCTATGCCGTTTATCCCTCGTCGGCGCCGGCCACGGAAGGATCCCCGCAAAGGATGGGGGTCAAGATCAGCATCCAGGACGATATCACCGTGGATGTGAACGCTTTGCAGACGATCTATCAGATCAGGGATCAGATCCGGCATGCGCTGATCCTCGCAGGGCAGGCGAACGACGCAACGGGGGCCGTGGCCATCCCCAACGTGGAGATCATGGACTACGCGCAGTCTCCCGCCTTGGACACGGGATTCAGCGTTGAGATCGAGGATGAAGCCGGAAGCATCATCGAGCGGTACATTCCGCCCGACGAGACAACCCCCAACCTCCATACCGTCGAACTTTTGGTTCGGCTGGGATGGATGGAGATGAACTAACCCAGGAGGAATGCCATGAGCAGCAACACCCAACAGCCCTACAGCCCATTTCTCGGCAAGAAAGCGAGCCCCAGGATCCTGACGCGGAGCCATGGCATCATCCGGCCCAACCTCGTCATGGACTTCTCCCTGACGCCGAAGCTGGAAATCAAGGTTGTCGATGAATTCGACAACAAAGTGCCCGGGCTGATCTACCAGGTGACGGGCGAAGGCACGGGCAAGTTCTCGTTCACCGAGAACAACCAGCCCGCCATCGCCGCCGCCATGGTGGATGCCGATCCGACCGTGGCCACCTTCCAGTACAACCCGAACCTGCTCCAGCCCTTCGACGTGTTCACGAACTACCGGGGCGTGGATGGCAAGGTCAAGGCTTCGTCCTTGGCCTACGGTTGCCAGCTCAGCGGCAACGCCTTCTCCCAGCCGGTGAAGGAAGGCGCGAAGCGCACCGTGGACTTCACGTGCGAGAACATCGTGTTCTTCTACGGCATGGGCCTGGCCTACAACCGTGTACGCGGCACGGGCGTCCAGCAGGCCGTCCCCACGGCGCCGAGCACGGACGCCAGCACCCTGGCCACTACGAGCACGGGCGGCTATCTGACCGCGGGCGTGTACTACGTCATGATCACGGCGACTACGGCCAACGGCGAGACCCTGCCGAGCATCGAGTCCTCCATCTCCGTGCCGACCGGGACGAGCACCAATTTGATCACCGTCACCTGCCCCAATGTGAGCGCACCTGTCACCGGCTACAACGTCTACGTCTCGAACGTGAGCAACGGCGAGGTTTACACCGGGGCGGCGACCGCCGCCACCGCCAACACGCTCGTCATTACGACCCTGCCCCCGTTCACGGCGCAGACGCCCCCGGCGCAGAACACCAGCGGCATTTGGGTGAGCGCCACGGATCTGGTGTTCAGCACCGACGCGGCGACCCTGAGCCAGGTGGCCACGGCCCCGGCCGGCAGCTCCCTGCTCTACGCCCTGACCAAGCTCAACGGCGTGGTCATCGGCACCGTGGACAACCCCGCGCCCCAGGGGACGTTCTACATCGACGTGAACGGGCAAACCTTCACGACCACGGGCACCAGCACCTATCAATGCTGGGATGTGATCTACCCCTACCTCCCGTAATTTTGGAGGTCCAAACTAACGCGGAGAAGCGAAAGGAGACCGTACCCCATGACGGTTGACGACGATCTGGAGACTGGCCTGGCCAAGTTGGCGGGCCGGGAAGTCCCCATCAGGATCCTCAAGGCGCAATATCAGTTGCCGGCCCTCAAGCTGCAACTCGACGGCGTTTCCCAATCCGGGAAGCGCCGTTGGCTTTTCGGCTTCTTGAAGACGAGATCCAAGTCCGACGAGGCGGAAGACTTGCGTCGGACCATCGCCAAGGCGGAAGACGATTGGCTTGTGGGGATCCTGACCCCGCTGACCGTGGCTGACGAGCAGGAATGCGACGCCCACTACATCTACGCCATGCGGCGGCTCTCAAAGCATCCGCCCGAGTTGAGCACGGTGGAAGATCGGGTGGCGTGGGCCGAAGCCCTGAACATGACCGCCAACCATTCGGTCCTGGCAAAACGGATCGAGTGCGCCCTCAAGGTGCGCAACAAGGAAGGCCTTCGGCGTGTCCTGACCTACGGCGAAGCGAAGGCCTTGGATCCACGGATCCTTGTGGACTTGTGGAACACCTACCAGAAGGCATTCGCCTTGACGGAGTCCGAACTGGGAAAATCACGGGCGCCGATCCCGGCCACCTGAGCCCCCTGGGAGCTTGGGTTGAGATCGGCGCCTACGGCGGGATGAAATTGTTCGACGGCAAGGTGCAGGACTGTCCAGCGGAACTTTACAGGGCCCTGCGCACAGTCTGGAACAGCAGGAATACGAAGCCAGATGATCCCGCTCCGTGGACCTACCAGAACGAAGAATACCAGGAAGACGAGACGCCCAATCCCAATCCTTACGAGTGAGCCGTGGCTGGATCCACCCTATCCCTGACAATCGCCTCCCAGCTCCAGGATCAGGGATTCCCTGAAGCCGCGGAGGCTATGCGCGGACTGAGCGCGGCGGCGGGGGAAACCCAGGCCGCATTTGAAGGCATGGGAGACGCCATGGGCGTCATCGGAACCTTGTTGCCCGCCTTGGGACTCGCGGAATTCCTGAAAGAGGCCATCAGCGGATCCCTGGAAGCGGAGGAAGCGCAACGCCGCCTGCAGATCCAGGTTGAGGCGTCAGGAGTTTCGTGGGCACAAAACAAGCAGACCCTTTCCGATTACGTCACCGGCCTGTCTGAGGCGAGCCGCTTTTCCAAGGTGGAACTGACGGACGCCTTGGCCCAATTGATCCAGAAGACGCATGATGTGACCATGGCCCAACGGGATCTTCAGTTGGCAATGGGTCTGTCCGTGGGGACCACCAAGAGCCTTTCCGATTCCGTCAATTTGATCGGCATCGCCGCTGAGGGCGGGAAGAATTCCACCCGGGCCCTGATGATGGCCCAAAGGGAATTTGGATTCACGGCCACCGACAACATTGAACTGCTCAAAAAAATCAACGAGCAGTACGGCCACTTGGCGACTTCCGAAGAAAGCAATACCAAGATCTCGAAACAGTATTGGAACCAGCTCAAAGAGGACATGGAGGGCGCGGGCAACGCCATCATGCCCACGTGGAATGTCCTGCTGGAATTGCTGGGAAACATTGAACGGCGTGTGGTCCTCGTCGCGTCCGGGCTTAATCAAGCCCTTTACGGGATGATTGCCAGCTGGAAGGACTTGGGGGCGGGCCTCCACAAGATCTTCAGCGCCTTTGATTTGGTGCTTCCCGACACCAAGAAAAAGGTGGAGGACTTCAACAAGGACATCCTCAAGGGAACGAACGACCTGGGGAAGAAAGCCCCCGAGGACATCAAGCAGTTGACGGACGCCTTGGATGAGCTGGGCAAGAAGACCCGCGAGAACAACACCAAGGGCATCATCGACCCGGAGCACAAGATCCAACAGGAAGTCCAGGAGATCACCCGCGAACTGATGAAGCTCCCGGGCGCTGAAAAGCACATGCAGGAGATCCGCCTCGCCACGGCCAACTATTACAAGTCCCTTGAAGTGGACGAGGCTAAGGACGAGGCGGTCAAGCGGCATGAAGCCTGGAAAAAAGAAGATGACAAGATGCGGGAGGAACAACAGAAAAGCCTCAAGGAGATGGCCAAGGCGGACGAACAATATGCCGAACAGGCCGTAAACGTCTTTATAGAGATGGGGACCACACAGAAGAAAAACGCGGCGAAGTTCCTTGAGGCCCAACTCCTGATGATGGCCACGAAGGCGGCGGCGGGCATCCTCATGAATTACGCCGAGGGAGCCTCAACGCAGGTCGCCCTGTTCGGTCCGGCCGGCCTGGCCTCCGGCGCGGCCCTCCAAGCCCTGGCCGCGGGCGCCGCGGGCGCCGTGACGGCCTTGGGCAACGCGGCGGCGGA
>Ga0181520_10005707_pt1 | contig 19633 bp, 22 predicted proteins | sample PEATcosm2014_Bin_29_FD_132451 | JGI IMG/M metagenome (GOLD analysis project Ga0181520, IMG submission 132451) | Peatland microbial communities from MTU Mesocosm Facility, Houghton, MI, USA - PEATcosm2014_Bin02_30_metaG | ecosystem: Environmental > Terrestrial > Soil > Wetlands > Peat | place...
CTGGCGGAGAGGGAGGGATTCGAACCCCCGTTGGCGGTTAAGCCAAAGCGGTTTTCAAGACCGCCGCGATAGACCACTCTGCCACCTCTCCGTTACGCAGACTGGCTTGCCGAGCCGAAGCTCAAAGCACATCTATTCGTCCCGCCTGCGCGCTCGCGCTTCGGCGCGGCGCTTCGTTCCAGCGAAGGCTGGCACGGCAGGAGGGACTTGAACCCCCAACCAACGGTTTTGGAGACCGCTACTCTGCCAATTGAGCTACTGCCGTATCCGCCCAATCTCGCTTGTCTCTTGGACAACAAAGAAGCCGCGGGGGTTAATCCCCGCGCTCCTGAATTTGAAAATGAGTTAAGAAATAACCTCCGTCACACGACCGGCACCAATCGTGCGACCACCTTCGCGGATCGCAAAACGCTGGCCTTTTTCCATCGCGACCGGCGCGATCAAATCAATTTCCACCGAGACATTGTCGCCGGGCATCACCATTTCCACGCCTTGCGCCAATGTCACCGTGCCGGTCACATCGCTGGTGCGGAAATAAAATTGCGGACGATATTTCGTGAAGAACGGCGTGTGACGGCCGCCTTCCTCCTTCGACAGCACATACACTTCCGCCTTGAACTTCACGTGCGGCGTGATGGATCCGGGCTTCGCGAGCACCATGCCGCGCTCGACTTCGTCCTTCTTGGTGCCGCGCAGCAGCACGCCGACGTTGTCGCCGCATTGCGCTGAATCAAGCAATTTGCGGAACATTTCGATGTCCGTCGCCACGGTCTTGCGTGTGTCCTTCAAGCCGACGATTTCCACATCGTCCATGCGCTTGAGCTGGCCGCGCTCCACGCGCCCGGTCACCACCGTGCCGCGGCCTTCAATATTGAACACGTCCTCAATGCACATCAGGAACGGCTTGTCCACCTCGCGCATCGGCAATGGGATGAACGCGTCAATCGCATCCATCAATTCCTGGATGGATTTCGAGGCTTCGGGATCGTGCGCCATCGCCTTTTTCGCGCTGCCGCGAATTACGGGTGTCTTCTCTCCCGGAAATTCATATTTGGTCAGCAGGTCGCGGACTTCCATTTCCACCAAGTCCAACAGCTCCTTGTCGTCCACGAGGTCAACCTTGTTCAGATAGACCACAATGGCCGGCACGCCGACCTGGCGGGCCAGAAGCACGTGCTCCTTGGTTTGCGGCATCGGGCCTTCCGAGGCGTCCACCACGAGGATGGCACCGTCCATCTGCGCCGCGCCGGTGATCATGTTCTTGATGAAGTCGGCGTGGCCGGGGCAGTCAATGTGCGCATAATGCCGCTTGTCGCTTTGATACTCGACGTGCGAAACGGCAATGGTCACGGTTTTGGTTTCGTCGCGCACCGTGCCGCCCTTCGTGATGTCGGCATAGGAAATCGGTGTCGCCAAACCCTTTTTCGCCTGCACTTCGACGATTGCCGCCGTGAGGGTGGATTTGCCGTGGTCAATATGACCGATGGTGCCGACGTTGACGTGCGGCTTGGTTCGTTGAAATTGCTCTTTAGCCATTTTTGTCTCCGGTGTTGTTCGGTTTTGATGTCGTTTGTTTTATTTGTCAGCGTTATCAGCAAATTGTCTGGAGCCCATGATCAGGGTTGAACTGATGACCTCGTCCTTACCAAGGACGCGCTCTGCCAACTGAGCTACATGGGCGCACGCAAATTACTCGTCATCATTAGCCCAAACCCAAACACGCAAAACGACAAAAAACCGATCCCCTCGATTTTTATCGAAAATCCGAGGAGCTACCGGCTTCAGTCATTTTACTACACAGCTCTGACGGCCCGAAAAATAACGGCTGGCCATTTCCCTGTCAACAGATAATTAACATTTTTTTGCAGCCCGAATTCCGCGCTGCGGTTGGCGACGCCAGACGGGCAATCGCGGAACCAGGATCAATGCCCGCGGCAACTGCCGCCGCAACAATGATGCCCGCCGCCGCCGTTGCCGGACGGAGCTTCGCCGCCGCCGCCGGCCGAGGCGAAGGTGGAAAATTTCTTGGACAACTTCTTCGAGCCGCAATGCGGACACCCGGTGTTTTTCCAATCCGTCGAGCGGACGAGGATTTCGCTGTCGCGCCCGCACTTCCCGCAATGAAATTCGTAAATCGGCATGGATGGACATTATTCGGTGGGGCGAGACTCCGTCGAGCCTAAATTTCATTCGAGGCAAAGTCAAAGCTCGACAGAGTCTCGCACCGCCAGACGGGATCACGGCGATAATTTTTCGCGGTGCGGCAAATGGTCGCGATTCCAGCGGACCAAGGCGGCGTCGCTGGTGTCTTCAAAAAGAAATTGCAGCGTCGGCGATTCGACGTGGCCGTCGCAAAATGCCACGTTGGCGCGGCCTTGGTGGCGCGCATAGCTGCTTTTGGTGCTACCCAAATAATCTATGATGCCATAAGCGCGCGATAACTCCCAGCCTTCCTGAAGAACGCCGTTTCCGCCACAAAATCCATCACCAATTGCCATCATATCGCTGGGACTGGCAACTTCCGATTCGCTCACTGGCGGAGACAACGGAATATGTAGAGTGCCGTCGTTGCTAAAACGATGTCCACCAAGCCCGAGTGAATTAGTGTCCGTCAGGGTAGCTAATCCAAAACCATTGTAACCATAGCTGAGATAGTTGTGGAATTCTCCTTCGGTTTTGAATTCCTGTGGCCTGATCGCCGAAGGGCATTGCCAAACACCTTGATGAATCCAAATGCTGTCGCTGGAACCTGTCTTGGCCAACAATTCATTCCGAATAGAAACCGGCCATTCAATTAAGCCTGCGCGATAACTTCCGCCTGGCTGCGTGAAAAAAAACGGATAAGTGCCATTGTCTGCAACAAATTCCTGCAATCCCATTCCCAGTTGTCGGACGTTGTTGGCGCATTGAATTCGCAACGATCTTCCTTTGGTTTGAGAAACCGCCGTCAGCAAAAGCGCGGCGAGAATTCCGATGATGCCGATGACGACCAGCAGTTCAATCAGCGTGAACGCGGAATTTGTATTCTGGCGGCGGCGGGTCACGCCCCAGCAATACCGCATTTCGCCTTTTCTTTCAACGGCCAACATTCAAGCCGTAGCGGCGACTCGGCAGAGCGCCGCCATTCTCGTTTGTTTGAAGAAATACGGCGCTCTGCCGAGACGCCGCCACGTCCGCTTTGCAAAGTCTCATTTCGTGGTTTTCTCGCCGAATCCGTTCGGCTAAACTTCGCGCATGGCACATTTGCAAAAGGCGATTGACAACGCCGTCGCGACGTTTCGCGGATTGACGGCTCTGGAAAAACCGCTGGATCGCGCGGCGAAAATGGTTCTGGCCTGCCTGGCTTCCGGCCACAAGCTGCTCGTCTGCGGCAACGGCGGCAGCGCGTCGGACGCCACGCACTTCGCCACGGAATTTCTCTGCCGCTTCATGGGCGACCGCCGGCCCTACCCGGCCATCTCGCTCACGGCCAACGGCGAGTTCATGACCGCCGTGTGCAACGATTACCGCGCCGACGAAATTTTCGCACGCCAGGTCTGGGGTCTCGGCCAAAAAGGCGACGTACTCATCGCGTTCACCACCAGCGGCAAATCGAAAAACATTTTGCGCGCTTTGGAAGAGGCGAAGCGCAAGGGCGTCAAAAGCATCTGCTTTCTCGGACGCGACGGCGGCTTCACGAAGGGCGTGGCGACGATTGATTTGCTCGTGGCCGGCAACAACACGGCGCGGATTCAGGAAGCGCAAACGGTTTTGTTCCACGTGCTCTGCGAAATGGTGGATGAAAAACTGCCGAAGGTGTAGGCTGCGCTCTTCAAAAGCCCTCAAGAAGAAATATAGCGGCTGATTGAACCGGCGATGAGAAGCCCGTCCACCACGCTCCAAACTACCGCGCCAATTGCAGCGCAGACCACACCCCAAATCCGGTAATGCCGCGCGGCGTTCCAAAATTGTTTTTCCTTCACCCGGACGCGGCCGGAAATCCACAGCGCCGCGAGCGCGAACGGCAGGCCAATGATCGGCAACAAGCCCAGCAGCCCGAAGGCGAAGCACTTTATCGAGCTTTTGATCATCTGGATTTTGGCGGCGGCGGTGTTCATTTTGAATCACTAAATTGGGTAGGGACGCGCTGCTGCGCGTCCTGGCCGAGCGGCAGCTCGGCACTGCCGATTGAATTGGTCTGCGAGGCGTCCAGCCGCTTGATCTGCTGCTGCTCCAGAAATTTCACCTCGCGATGCAGATGAAACAGCGCATCGCTCTCCGCCGTGACAAGAATCATCATGATGGCCAGCAACACGATGAAAATCAACGTCGCCATGCCGTCGTCGCTTCGCTTTGGCGCGCCGGGGCCGCGCTTGAAATTATCGGGTTGAATTTTCATGGTTGTGCCGGGGCCGCCGCCTCGAACATGAACAGCAGCGGCAAATGCGCCTCCTTGCGGCGCGGAAGCACTTCCACTTCCCAGCGCCACGCGCTGACCGCGCCGCGCGCGTCCAGTTTCATTTCCGATGTTTTGACCTTCGCCAGCAGCACTTGCGGATTGCCCGGCGCGGAAGTCTGGCGGCTGACTTGACCGGACTCAAATCGGTAGGAAACCATCCGGGTGCCTTCGGGAATCCGCGCCACTTCGCTGGTCGCGGTGGTTTCGACGGTGATTTTTCCCGTCGCGGCGCGCACGTCCGCGCGCCACCGTTCGCCCGCGTGCAGGGCGGAGGAGATGTCGTCCGCCGTGAAAATCACCGCCCGCGAATGGTCCCAGCAGAAATAAAACACCGTCGTCGCGCCGCCGAGCAGGATGGCGAACACGACAATATAGACCAGGCACTCAATCAAAAGCATTCCGGCGTGGCGGCGTTCCGGCAGAGCGCCGCAAATGGCCTTTTCGGCAGGCAATCCGGCGCTTTGCCGGGACGCCAAAATGTTTCGTGGCAGTTTCATTTGACGGTGACTTCGCGGGCGACCGCGCCGATGCCTTCGCGTTGGTCGGGCGTCCATTCCAGGCGCAGATGGTTTCCGGTTTTGGTCAGTTGAAAATGGCCCGCCGGCAGATTGGCGGCGGTCTGTGAATGGATCGTGTAGGTTTGCGCGCCGTCCGGGAAATTTTTCCAGTCGCCGGCGGTGAGGATTTCCGTCTCGCCGTCCACGATTTCATCGGCGGCGGCGCGAAAATACTCCGCCCGGAGCGCCCGCCGTTCGCGCGCGAACGAAAAGCCCAGTGGCACAATCGCCATGGAGAGAATCGCCATGGCGACCACCGCATCCACCATCAGGAATCCACGCCGGGAGCGGGAACCTTTCCAAAACGGCTTTGAAAAATTCGTTTTCATTCTGCCGCCAGCATTCCTTTCAAAATCATGATCAACACGCCGAACATGGCGGTGGCAATCAGCGCAACCACCACGCCGTTCAAAATGACCAGTCCGCTGGTGAGGGCGTGCGTGGCTGTTTCCTCCTGCTGAAAAGCCTTCGCGTCGAGCGCCTCGTGCCAGCCGCGCAGCGCGTTGAGAAATCCGCCGTGCGCGTGCGTCGCGTTCGTCAGCCGCCAGTGGAATTCGCCGCTGTCGTCGAATGCGCGAACGGCTTCGTCCAGCTTGACGCCTTTTTCGAGCGCGGCGATGACGCGCCGGGCGCGCCGGCGGCAGATTTCATTCGCGGTGGAATCGCCCGCCAGCCGCACCGCCACGGCTTCCGGCACACCGCCGTCCAGCAGCACGGCCAGCATGGCGGAGAAGGTCCGTTGCAGCTTCTTTTGTTTCCACGGAATGCGCCAGGCAATCCAGTCCACCACCGGAACGCTGCGGAATTGGAACCAGCGGACAAAACCGGGCCCGCCGATGTAAATCACCGCCACCGACATCAGCACCAGAAATACCAGCATTTCAAAACCGACAAGGATGTGGGAATCGTTGAGGTGAAAGACGAATAATGTGATCGGCCAGATTGGGACATTCATGCCTCCGGCCACCTCCTTGAATTTGGGAACGACATAATCCGACAGCAGGCTAATCATGCAGCAAGCAACCGGCGCAAAAATCAGCAGGATGGCCACCATGTAATGCGCCGTGCAGCGGACGGTGTCGGGCGCGACGCGCAGCACTTCGCGGCAGGCCGGCAGGACTTTTTTCAGGTCGCCGAGCTGTTCGCCGGTTTGCAGAATGGCGGTGATTTGCGGCGGCAGGAAGCCCGGCACCTTTTCCAGCGCCTCGCCCAGCCTGTCCCCGTTTTCGATATGCGCGGCCACCATGTAAAAGTGGACGCCGATGGCGCGGTCGTGATTTTCCGCTGCGGCGAGAATGGCCTGCTCCACCGGCTGGCCGCGTTGGAGGACGGTTTCCAGCAAATCAAGAAAAAACAGCGCGCGGTCGCGCCGGTGCATCGGCAGCGAGAGCAAATAATGCATCAGCACCGAAAACGCGCCGCCCGGCAGCAGGATGAACAATCCATACCAGAACAACGCAAATACAAATGTTGCAAAATCAGTCATAATATTCCGTATTCCGGCTGCGAAAATCCGGCGACTACCCGCTCATGATCACTGTCATTCGAACGAGCGGCAAAAACATGCTGATGACCAAAAACGCCTGCGACAAAACGACCGCGCCGAGAAACAGCGAGGCAATCGGCAGCACCGAATAAAGCGCGACCTCGGTGCGGTAGATGGCGCGCGAGTGGTAGATTTCCGCCGCGCGATTGAACCCGGCGGTGAGGTCTTCGCCCGCGCTGGCCACCACCCAGACAAAAAGCGGCGGAATCAGCCGGTTGCCGGCGGCCACGTCGGAAAATTTCGCGGTCCCGGCGGCGAGTTTTGTTTGCCACCGTTTCAAGTCGGCGGTGGCGGCGGTGCTGGTTTCAAGCTGCTCCACCAAGCCGATGGCGTCCGGCAGGTTGACACCGTTTTTCAACAGCAGGGTCAGCGCCGCCGCGATGCGCGAAATGGTGGCTTCCTTGAATGCGGGCAGCCGCCAGAGATATTTTCCGCGCAATCCCGGCAGAAAAACAACTGACGCCACGAACAAAAACAGCAAGCCGAGCACCACGGGAAATATCCAGATGGTTTTCAAGGTCTCAAATGCAAAAAGTGTGGCTGTGGGAAGCATCAGGTTCATGCCGCCAAATACTTCTTTGAAAGACGGGCCGATGACACACGTCCAGGCAAACGCTATCACCGCCGAAATCAAAAACGCGGCGAACATCACGATGAGCGGATAGGTCATCATGCTTTTCAGCCGCGTCCAGACGTTGTTCTGGCGCTGGAAATAATCCGCCAGCATCGTCAGCGCGCCGGGCAGGTCGCCGCTTTTGACGCCGACCAGAATCATGCGCTTGTAAAGCTCCGGCAACTGGCGCGGCGGCAGCGCGTCGGCCATCGGCACGCCCTTGGCGAGGTCGGCTTCGAGCGTTTGCAGTTCGTCGCGCAATTTGCTGCGGCGCATTTCCTGGCAGAGCCGGCGCAGCGCGCCTTCGAGCGGGATGCCGTCGCGCAGCATCGCCGCAAGCTGCTGGTTGAAAAAGGCAAATTCGTCGTATTTCATAAGCCAAAAACCCGTTTGAATTCCGTCTCGTTCGTCACGCCCTGTTTCACCAGCAAACGCGCCGAGGCTTCGAGCGTTTGCATTGGCACTAACGCAGTTAGTTCGCGCCGCCGGATTTGTTCGCGCATTTTTTCATCCACGCGCAGCCATTCCACAAGCGGCACACGCCCGCAATAACCGGTATGCAGGCAGCTTTCGCAGCCGCTGCCGTTGCACGTGGAACAAACCTTGCGGATGAGCCGTTGGTTCAAAACCAGTTCCACCGCGCTGGCAACGGCGGAATGGTCGGCGCACATGGCGAGCAGACGCTCAAAAACGCCTTTGCACGAACCGGCGTGCAGCGTGGAAATCACCAGATGCCCGGTCAGCCCGGCTCGGACGGCAAGCTGCGCGGTCGCTTCGTCGCGGATTTCGCCGATGATGAGCACCTGCGGGTCCTGCCGGAGCAAATGCCGCGCGGCGCGGGCGAAATCGAGGCCGATGGCTTCGTTCACCTCGGTCTGCATCGTGCCGGAAACCACCTGCTCCACCGGGTCTTCGACGGTGATGATGTGGCGACCGCCAAGCTCGGCCAGATGGCGCAAACAGGCGTAAATCGTCGTGGTCTTGCCGCTGCCTGCCGGGCCGGTGAGCAACAATAGGCCGGTGGTCTGGCGAAGAAACTTTTCCAGTTCGGCGTTCGCGGCGGCGGGCAGGGACAATTCGCCGAGCGTCTTCGCGGTCTCGGAATTGAACAGCCGCAGCACGATTTTTTCGCCGGTGACGGTCGGGTAGGTGGCCACGCGGATGTCGTTTTTGCTTTTCAGTTCGTCACGGGAAATGCGCCCGTCCTGCGGCAGCGATTCCTGATACGTTTTCAGCCGCGCGAGAAATTTGATGCGCCCGAAAACCCGGTCCGCGACTTCGGCGGGCAATTCGCGTCCGGGCGTGATGATGCCGTCGAGCCGGAAGCCGACCTCGGCGGATTTGCCGCGCATCTGGAGATGGATGTCGCTCGCCCCCGCGCGCTCGGCGAGGCGGACGAGATTTTCCAGAACTTCCGGCGCGGAAGCGGCGGAAACTTTTTCGTCAGCGGCTTGGGTTTTTTGCACCGGCATAAATCAAATTTAATTCGCCTCGGTCAGCAGATAACCCATGCCGTCGGTATTCAGCATGAGCTTGTGCAACCCGACATCCAACTTCGCGAGCTGCGTGTGGAACTGCCGCTGCTGTTTCGTGATGGCGAGCGACACGGTCTGGAGCGGATGAAACTGGACGCAGGCAAACACCAGCGCGACGGCCAGCGCGAAACCGCCCGCCCACGCGAGCCGCGGACGCCAAACATTTTGCGGCACGAATTCCTGGCGTTCACCGCGCAACTGCACGCGGACGCGCGACGGAAAATCATTCCAATACTCATCCGGGCGCTCCGGCACGCGGACGCTTTTCAATTTCGATTCCAGTTCAAAATCGTTCATTTTTTTGGTAATCAATTTGCGCTCCATTGATAATCGTAATCAGCAGGAGGGTCGTATAGCGCTGCATATGATAAGGTCCCGCTGGGATGCGTGCTTTTCCAATAAATTTTGATGTAACTGACATGACCATCCACAAAACTGACAACGTTTTTAGCGTCATTAAATTGCACAAGGGATGATGGTTCATGCCACGACCAAGGCCAGAGTGCCGAGACTTCTGCAATTAATAACGTTCTGCTGGGATGCCTTACAGAGATCATCTTCACACCGGTGAGCCCGGGGCGTGTTATGGGGATGGACTTCGATCCAGGATTGAACATATGCGTGGCATTGTCTCCGCCATTAAAGGCGTAACTCGAGAAATCAAAATAAGACTCGTCGTGAAGACTCTCTTGCACATATCGCCGAGAGAAGACATTTGTATAACAAAGGTCGGTCGGGAAAAATGTATCAGCCGGGCAGGCAAATAGTTTGTCCTGCGGCGATGACGCGCCATTCAAACCAACGTAACTTTTCATGAGCGCCTTGTAACCTGAATAAAGAGTCACAGGGTTGGTCGAGGCTGCCGCTTCTCCAGGAGAAGGCGAAACATCATTTGAATCACCGGAAAACATTCGCACTCCCAGACTAATTTGGCGCAAGTTGTTCAGACAGGTCGTTCGCTGGGCCTTGCTTTTTGCGGCGCTGACAACCGTTAACAACAGGGCGGCAAGAATACCGATGATGGCAAAAACCACGAATAACTCGATCAACGTGAATCCGGCGTCTTTGGGATAATTCCAATTCATCGCGTCTGATGGGGTTCACAGTTTTCAGCGCACGGTTTTTGCCCAGACTGTGGCGCGCACTGCATGGCGCGCCCTGCCGTCAAAAGCCGTTTTAATTTTCGTTTTGCGGCGAACACGCGCCACGACACGGTGGTTTCCGAACAGCCCAAAACCTGCGCGGCCTCGGCGTGATTCAGTCCGTCGTAAATCGTCAGCACGATGGCGGCTCGCTGCTTGGCGGGCAGTTTGAGCAGCGCAGCCTGAACTTCGTTCGCCTGCCCGCCGGGCGAATTTTCCGCGTCCGCGTGCCGGGCGGCAAATTCCTCCGCGCAATTTGTCTGCAACTGAAACCGCCGCGCCTCGCTTTGACGCCAGTTTAGACAGATGTTGACGGCGATGCGGTAAAGCCAGGTGGAAAATTTCGATGCGCCGCGAAATTCGCCGATTTGCTCGTAGGCGCGGATGAAAGTTTCCTGCGCGAGATCCTCGGCGTCCGCGAGCGAGCCGGTCATCCGAAATGTCAGCGAATGAACCATGTGTTGATGATTGCGCACCAGTTCTTCAAAAGCCGCCGGGTCGCCATTTTGACTTTGCAACACCAGTTCTGCGTCGGCGTCGGCCATGCGGCTTTCTTTTAACCGGTCAGACAAACGCCGAGGCGGAATCCTTTGAATTATTTTCTTGCCGGAGCCGGGAGAAATCGAGTCAACACCGCCGCCCATCGGGATTGAGGGCGTCAATGCGTTCATGACGGGGAAGATTTAGCGGATGTTCTTACCCGTGGTCAAAACTTTTCAGCAATTCCTCCGGCGTGGTCGTCGCCGTGCCGATTTTGCCGACGACAATTCCGGCGGCGTGGTTCGACAAAATCGCCGCCTCAACCAGCGACGCGCCCGCCGCAATTGCCAGCGTGAACGTCGCGATGACCGTGTCGCCCGCGCCGGAAACGTCGAAGACTTCCTGCGCGACGGTCGGAATGTGAAATGGCTTCTGCCCGCGCTGACAGAGCAACATCCCGGATTCGCCGAGGGTGACAAGCAGAACCGCCGGGCGCAATTCGTTGAGCAATCGTTCGACGGCGAGCATGAGATTTTTGTCCGCGAGCGGATCGGCGTTTCTGGTTTCGTCCGGCAAATCCGCGAGTTCAAATGTCTCCTTGCGGTTGGGCGTGACGAGCGAAAGCCCGGTCAAATTCAACTGATGAACCGGCTTGGGATCGAGGCTCAACCACACGCCGCGCGAGCGGCAGAGCGACTTGATTTCGTCCAGCAGCGGCTGGGTCACGACGCCCTTGCCGTAATCGCCGACGATGACGGCGTCGGCGCGCGTGAGTTTTGATTTCAACTGCGCGAGCAACTGGCCGGCCAGCTTCGCGTCCAGGCCGTCACGCGTCTCGCGGTCAATGCGGACGACCTGCTGCTTGTGCGCCACGATGCGCGTCTTGACGCTCGTGTGGCGCGCGGTGTTGGCGACCAGCCCGCCGCAGCCGATTTTTTGCCCGGCCAGCAATTCTTTCAGCCGGCTTGCCGCGTCGTCACGGCCAATCGCGCCGAACAATTCCGTGGGCACATGAAGCGCAGTCAGGTTGCGCGCCACGTTGGCCGCGCCGCCGGGCATGAAGCTTTCGCGCTCGAAATCCACGACCGGCACCGGCGCTTCCGGCGAAATGCGCGACACGCCGCCCCAGATGAATTGATCCAGCATCACGTCGCCGAGGACGAGAATGCGGGTTTTTGCGGCGGCGGCCAGAATCTGCCGCGCACGCGAAACGGACAAGGTTTTTGCGCTCATAATTTTATCCGCGAATTACGCGAATTTTCACGAATTGTTTTTCTTGAATTGAATTCGCGTCAATTAGCGTAATTCGCGGATTCATTTTCAATCCAAAAATGCGGTCAGCGGACTCGTGGCGCTGGCGGTTTGCTGCGTTGCGCCGAGGCCAGCTTCAAACGCCGCGCGTCCGGCTTCCACGGCCATTTTGAACGCAGCGGCCATCCGGTTCGGGTCGCTCGCGACCGCAATCGCCGTGTTCACCAGCGCGGCGTCCGCGCCCATTTCCATCGCCTCGGCGGCGTGGCTCGGCGCACCCAGCCCCGCGTCCACGACCACCGGCACGGTGGCTTGTTCGATGATGATGCGGATTTGGTCGCGCGTCTGGATGCCGCAGTTCGAGCCAATCGGCGAGCCGAGCGGCATCACCGTCGCGCAGCCGCAGTCCTGCAACCGCTTCGCCAGAACCGGGTCGGCGTTGATGTAGGGCAGCACGGTGAAACCTTCCTTCACCAGAATTTCCGCCGCGCGAAACGTCTCAATCGGGTCGGGCAGCAGGAAGCGCGGGTCGGGATGGATTTCGAGCTTCACCCATTTGGGCAGGCCGGCGGCGGCGGCGAGGCGCGCGAGGCGGACGGCTTCCTCGGCGTTCATCGCGCCGCTGGTGTTGGGCAGGAGCAGGTATTTTTTCGGGTCAATGAATTCCAGGATGTTGGCGAACGGGTCGCGTTGGCCGGACAAATCGGCGCGGCGCAGGGCGACGGTGACCATTTCCGCGCCGCTGGCGGCGAGCGCGTCGCGCATGGCTTCCGGCGACGAGAATTTTCCCGTGCCCATGATGAGGCGCGACCGGAACGTTCGTCCGGCAATGACCAGCGGTTGAGACGACAAAGACATTCCTGTTAATTTAGGAAAAAATCCGCCATTGTCGAGGCGGGAAGGGGAGAACGTCCGATCGAAATTGAATTACTCTTGGCCGCCGTGCTGGCGAAGCAACTCCGCCAGGTCTTGGTGGCCCGATGTCGTCGCATAATGCAAAGGCGTCTCCCCGTATTTGTCCCTGGCATTCGCATCGGCTTTGTTGGCCAACAACAGTGCTGCTATGTCCATGTGGCCCTCCCACGCCGCCCAGTGCAAAGGCGTCGTGAAACCACCGGCCTTGTCCTTGGCATTGACATCGGCTTTGTTGGCCAGCAGCAATTCCACCATGTCCTCGTGACCCATCTCCGCTGCATTGTGCAGAGGCGTCCTGCCGAATGCGTTCTTGGCATTGACGTCGGCTTTGTTGGCCAGCAGCACTTCCGCCATGTCCTTGTGGCCATCTTCCGCCGCCCAGTGCAAAGCCGTTCTGCCGTCGCTGGCCTTGGCATTGACATCGGCCTTGTTGGCCAGCAGCAATTCCACCACGCCCAGATGGCCTCCTTCAGCCGCATAATATAAAGGTGTGATGCCGCCTCTAGCCATGGCATTAACCTTGACTTTGTTGGCCAGCAAAAATTCCACCATGTCCTTGTTGCCGTTACGCGCCGCGAAATGCAAAGGCGTCATACCGTCGGTGTCTTTGCTGTTAATCAAATCAGGATGGGCTGTGAGCAACGCCTTGACCTTTTCCAAGTCGCCTGCCGCAGCCGCGTCATGAATCTCGCCGCAGAAGGCGAGACTGCTCCAAACCAACGTGACCAGTGTAACCGTGGCAAGCTTCGGATTCATGGCTTGGGAATAGCCCGTTTGCGGGAAATTGGCAAGCCGGTTTTGGCGTAGCGGCGTCTCGGCAGAGCGCCGCACTATTTTCATTTTTCAGATGGCGGCTTTCTGCCGAAAGCCGCCACGGTTTTCCGGTTTGCGATTTGCGAACCGGGTGACAAAATTCTCGTCAATCGCAAATCGTCAATCATAATTTGGAAATGTTTCGTCCCTGCATTGACCTGCATGAAGGCAAAGTGAAGCAAATCGTCGGCGGCACGCTCGGCGACGCCGGCTTGCGCACGAATTTTGTCTCGACCCAACCGGCGGCATGGTTCGCGGAGCTTTACAAGCGCGACGGTCTCACCGGCGGCCATGTCATCCAGCTTGGGGCCGGCAATGAAGCCGAGGCGCGCTCGGCGCTGGCGGCGTTTCCGGACGGATTGCAAATCGGCGGCGGCGTGAACGCGCAGAACGCGCGCGGCTGGCTGGATGCCGGCGCGTCGCACGTCATCGTCACAAGCTGGGTCTTCCGCGAAGGCCGGGTGGATTGGGTGCGGCTGGATGAATTGGTGAAGATCGTCGGCAAAACCCGGCTGGTGCTGGATTTGAGCTGCCGGAAGAAGGTCGAGAGTCGAGTGCCGAGAGTCGAGAGCGGGAAGGCGACCGACCGGCAATCTCTCGACCCTCGACCCTCGACCCTCGACTATTTTGTCGTCACCGACCGGTGGCAGAAATTCACGGAGCTGGCCGTCAACGCGGTAAATTTGCAGAAGCTTGCCGGAAGCTGCGCGGAATTTCTGGTCCACGCGGTTGACGTGGAAGGCTTGTGCCGCGGCATTGACCGCGAGCTGGTGGAGAAACTTGGCCGCTGGACGCCGATTCCGGTGACTTATGCCGGCGGCGCGAACTCCATTTCGGATTTGAAGGAAGTCACGCGGCTGGGACAGGGGAAAATTGACCTCACCATCGGCTCCGCGCTGGACATCTTCGGCGGCACCGGCGTGAAATACGAGGACTGCGTAAAATTCAACCGACGCCAGATGAAAAAATCCGGCGGCGGTTAAGCGCCGGAAAATCAGGATTTGTCCGCGACAATCTTGGTGGGTGTCATCGTTTCCTGGCCGTCCTTTTCCGTGACGGCGCCAGTGACGGTGACTTTTTCCGAGCTGCCGTCGCAAACCGGCCCGTGCGCGGCCTTGCTGGCGTCATTCTGCGTCAGAAAATAGTTGATCGTCTTGCCGTCCTTCTGGACCTGGACGACGTTCTGGCATTCCTTGGTGAGATGCAGCGTGCATTTGCCGCAGACCATCGTGCCGGTGACGGTGACTTCCTTGTTCGTGCTGTCGTCCGCGAAGAGCCGCGGGGCGGCGATCGTCAGCAACAGGCCGGCGGCAAGAACTGGAATTAGTTTCGATATTTTCATGGATTAATCTCCTTTGTGCAGATAAGAAAGCATATCCGCCATTCGGGTTCAAGCAAAAAATGGCAAAAAATGGCATTATTGCGCCCGGGCCTCCGTCGCGAACAGTTCGGCGATGACAAATTGGAATTCGGGAATCAGTTGTTCCGTCAGCACCTCGCTGCCGGCCAGGATGCCTTTCAACTGCAACCCGAATTCCATGCTGTGATAAATTTCCACGTTGTCGTAGCGCGGATCCACCATCCACAGCCGCGGCACGCGGATTTGCTCGTAGACCTCCTTTTTCACGACGGTGTCGGCGCGATGGTCGTCGCGGCTGATGATTTCCGCCGCGAGCCAGAGTTTGCCGGTGGCCACGGTGACGAGCGCAAGGTCCGGGCAGATGGCGGTCGAGCGGGAGACTTGGATGCGGGTGCGCGGCGCCAGCAATTGCGTGCCGGCCAGGTTCGCCACGCTGGCGGTCATCGCCGCGTGCAGGCGGCCGCAAATTTCTTCGTGCCGCCCGCCCGGCGCGGAACGCGGCAGCGTTGCGCCATCCAAGATTTCCTCATACGGCTTGCTCATCGCCGCACAGCAAACCAGCGTTTGGGGCAAACGGCAAGCGCGCATTGATTCACAAATCCGTTGCTTGCCGAAAGGCCGGTGTCAGTGCTATTGTTCCGGTAAATAGCAGCAAGTTGTTATGGCACAAACCAGCCGCCAATCGCTCAACACCAGCAAGGTCCTGTGCGTCATCATGGGCGGCGGCCAGGGCACGCGGCTCTTCCCGCTGACTAGGGAGCGCGCCAAGCCCGCCGTGCCGCTCGCCGGCAAATACCGGCTGGTGGACATTCCCATTTCCAATTGCATCAACTCCGGCTTCCGGCGCGTTTATATCCTGACGCAGTTCAATTCCGCCTCGCTCCACAGCCACATTTCGCGGACGTATAAGTTCGACCAGTTCACCACCGGCTTTGTGGAAATTCTTGCGGCGCAACAGACCTTCACCAACACCTCGTGGTATGAAGGCACCGCCGACGCCGTCCGCAAAAACCTCGTCCACTTCTTGAGCCACGACTTTGAACACCTCGTGATCTTGAGCGGCGACCAGTTGTATCGGATGGATTTTCGCCCGCTCATCGCGCAGCACACCGAAACCGAGGCGGATATCACTGTCGCCACCATCCCCGTCAGCGAACGCGCGGCGCAATCGCTCGGCATCCTGCAAATCGCCGACGACCGCCGCATCACGCGCTTCGTCGAAAAACCGAGGGACGCCGCCGTGATTGACTCGCTCAAGCTGACGCCGGAAATGCAGGCGAAACTTGAAATCAAGAACAGTGACGAATCCTGGCTCGCCTCGATGGGCATTTACGTTTTCAACCGCAAGCTCATCTGCGAACTGCTCGACAACCCGCACTCCGATTTCGGCAAGCACATCATCCCGCAGGCCATCCCGACCCGCCGCGTTTTCTCCCACGTCTTTCAGGGCTACTGGGAGGACGTTGGAACCATCCGCTCCTTTTTCGAGGCGAATCTTGACCTCGTCTCCGAACTGCCGCGCTTCAACTTCTTCGACATGAACGCGCCGGTCTTCAGCCGCCCGCGTTTCCTGCCCGGCTCGAAAATCAACGGCGCGCAGATTGACCACGCCGTCATCTCCGACGGCTGCATCATCAACTACGCGCGCATCTCCCGCACCGTCGTCGGGCTGCGCACCATTGTCGAGGCCGGAACCGAATTGAACCGCGTCGTCATCCTCGGCAACGACTACTACGAATCGCACGAATCGGTGGAACAGCACGAGCGCGAAGGCAAGCCGCGCATGGGCATCGGCGCCAATTGCAAGATCAGCAACGCCATCATAGACAAGAACGCGCGCATCGGGAACAACGTGACCATTTCGCCAGCCGGCAAGCCTGAAACGGCGGACCATGAACTTTATTTCATCCGCGACGGCATTGTCATCGTTCCCAAGGGCGCCATCATCCCGCACGGGACGGTGATTTGAAATTCGCGGACCGCCTTTTACGGCCTCAAAAAATAATTCCGCTGCTTGTCGCTGACGGGCAGTTCAAGTATTTCCATCACGGCCAGCATGTCCTCCCACACCTTGCGCTTCTCGCTCATCGCCTGGTTGCGCAGCAAATACGCCGGATGATACGTCGGCATGAGCGGCGTGCCGCGATACGTTTTCCAAGTTCCGCGCAGTTTCGTGATGCCAAGCGTCTTGCCCAGCAGCCCTTCCACCGCCGTCGCGCCGAGGGCGACGATGACCCTGGGCCGGATCAAATCAATCTGCGCGTGCAAATAGGGAATGCACGTGGCCATTTCGTCGCCCGTCGGCTTGCGATTGCCGGCGGACTGGCCGGGCGTGTCGGGCCGGCATTTCAAGATGTTGGCAATATACACGTCCGCGCGTTTCAATCCGGTGGCCTGGATGATTTTCGTGAGCAGTTGTCCGGCCTTGCCGACGAACGGCTCGCCCTGTTCATCCTCGTCCGCTCCCGGCGCCTCGCCGACAAACATGAGTTGCGCGTCAATGCTGCCGACGCCGAACACGACGTTTTTTCGCGACGAGGCAAGATGCGGGCATTTCACGCACGCCAACGCGCGTTCGCGCAAGGCGGCAAAGGCGGCGGCCTTTTCGATTGGCGATTGCGGATTGCGGATTGCGGATTGGGTTTCGACAGGCGAGGCGATCAAGGCCGCCTGTTTGGCGGCGGGCGCCGGAGCGGCGGGTTTTTCAAGTTGGGGTTTCACAGTCGTGAATTGAATTGTTTCGGCGCGCGGCCGCGCCAGGGCGCGAAGCGTTTCTCCGGAGACGGCAACATTGCAGACGCCGCGCGATTTCAAATCCTCCAGATGCCGGATGGTCGCGTCAAGCAGTTGGTTGTAGGCATCGGACATGGCGTCATCGTAGCCTGTCCCATGTCGTCCGCACGAAAAAATTCATCTTCATGAGCCGGCGGCATTTCACTTCTGTTCCAGCAGAAAAACCTTCGACGATTTCCGGTCCAGGGCGGATTCCATGTTGAGCATCGCCTGGTAACCAGCGGGGCTGATGATGGCCGGCGCGGTGTCAAAATCGCCGGTGACAACGCATCCGCCGGGCGTGTCCTGCGTGGTCAGGCGAGCCGTCCCGGCTCCGGCCGAGTAATTTTCACTTTTCGGCGCAACGAGAACCTTTGGAAAATCCGGCGGCAAATTGACCTCGACACGGACGGTGTTTTTATTTCCCTGCGGAACGAGCATGGGCAGCGCGCGCTGGTCGGCGCCAGCCGCCATCAGCAGCGGAGTCGCGGGCAGGGTGAAATAAAAATATTTTCCGTCCGCGATTCCATAGTTGTCAATGACCACGGAGAATTGTTCCAGTCCCGGATAAGTGTCGAACGTGGTGGTCAAATTGCCCACCGCTTGCGCGCCCTGGGCCACCGTGGAAACGGTTTCCTGAAAATACCGTTTTCGCTCCTCGGGCGGCAGCTCGGAGAAATACCGGTTTCTGTCGTTGAAATTTTCACCGTAATACCACCGCGAAACTTCGAGCAGCGTCCGTCCGCTGTCATCCAGCAGAAGCGTGTAATCCGTCCGGGTCGCGTCCCCGCAATTTATGGCGGCATGGATGATTTCCCACGCACGGGTGGAAAGCTCGATGCCCAGCGCGCCGTCACAACCCGTCGAACCCAGTTGCGCATATTGATCCGTGTCGTTCAGATAATAATTCACGCCGTCGAGCGTGATTCTGACGAGCGGCGTTTGAAACGATTCCGGCAGCGGAAATGACATCGCCACGTTCGTGATGCCGGCGATGGCCGGAAGTCCCGAGGCCAGCACAAATTCCGGCTGAAAACCCGCTGCGCTCAACATCGCGTGAAGCAGAATGGCGCGATCCGCCGCGTGGCCGTATCCATCCGCCAGCGTTGTGTCGGCATCGGACAGTTCGCTCAACGGCAGTTCGGTGAAGGACGGCCCCGCCTCGCGGATGGTCTTGGCGACAAAATCGCGGATGGCCTTCACCGACTCAATTTTGCCCTTCGCGTTTGCTGCCAGTTGCCGCGCCAGTTCCGCCGCCTTCGCGGATTTGCGCGAACGATCCAACATCGTTTTGTCTAATTCCTTGAAGTAATCCGCCGCATCGCCGACAAAATAGCCCACGCCTGCGGCATAAACCCAATCCGGCGGAAGCTGGGTTTCGGCGGGCAAAGCCGCGACTTTTCCCGACTGCCATTTGAATTCCTGTCGGTTGCCATCCTTTTTGTCCTGCTCGCCAACAATTCCCGGAGCGCCGCTGACCAGCCGCTGAATTTTCACGCCAGCCGGCGCGGTCAGCGCAAATGATTTCTGCTCCAGCTCGTCCGGCAATTGAAACGACTCAAACCCCGACACGAATGGCTTGTTGGTGTAAATGATTTCAAATTCAAATTCGATGGTGGAGCCGACTTCCACGCCCGGCAGGCTCGCCACCAATATTTTCCCGCCGGTGTAACGCTTGGCCGACGCGTTCCAGCCCTCGTCCATCACGTTGATTTCCTCGGTGGAAATTTCCTGGCGCGCGCCGGTCGGGGAAGTCACGGCGGCACTGACGAGCCGGGCCTGTTCGCAGGCGGGATTGTAGGGAATTTTCACCTCGGATTCCCGGATTTTGCCGTTGTAAGTCAGGATGCGTTTTGAATATTTCACACGGTAAATCGCCGTGTGCGGATCGGTCACGTCGAGTTCCTTCCGGCTCTCCATAATCTGCGCATTGGATTCCACCGGCGGCAATTCGATTGCGGATTGCGGATTGCGGATTGCGGAGTCGGTTTCGCCGGCAAGGGCGAGAATCGGCGTCAAGCGGCTGTCATCGGCCAGCGTCTTCAATGTCTGTTTCAGGGCCAGATATTGTCCGGGCGAAAACTCGACCGCCTTCAAATTCAATGCGCGGGAACATTCGAGCGAACCATCTTTCGCGTCAAAATGCTGCTGATATCTGACGCAATCGTCGTCCACCGAAGAAGGCGGCGGCAGCGACGCCGTTCCCGTGAA
>Ga0181520_10005712_pt1 | contig 19614 bp, 15 predicted proteins | sample PEATcosm2014_Bin_29_FD_132451 | JGI IMG/M metagenome (GOLD analysis project Ga0181520, IMG submission 132451) | Peatland microbial communities from MTU Mesocosm Facility, Houghton, MI, USA - PEATcosm2014_Bin02_30_metaG | ecosystem: Environmental > Terrestrial > Soil > Wetlands > Peat | place...
GCCAAATTGAATTGTTCCACCTAGCTGACGTATAAGATATGCATATTTTTGGGCAACAATCGAAAAGTCGGTAATCGCTGTCTCCGGAACAAGAATTCCACAGATGCCCAATGCGTGCGGCTCTCGTTCGCGGATTTCTTCCCTTGAGATGATACGGAGGTCCGGAATACCATTAGCGATACCACGACGGTAAAGCTCCTCGACTTGCAGCAATTCTGACTGTTTCGTCGCAATAATTACCTTGCCACATATATTGAAAGGTATCTCATGCTCTTGGCAAAACCTGCGCATGGCATGCGCCCCTCTTACGCACAGACGCGCCTTTAGTGAACCGGGCTTGTAGTAAATGCCAGAATGAATGACTCCGCTATTATGTCCGGTCTGGTGTTTTGCAACCTCTAATTCCTTTTCAAGTATGATCAAATTAACATGTGGATGGCGTAACTTAAGTTCAAGTCCCGTGGCTAAACCGATAATTCCTGCACCTATAATGATAACGCGCGGCTGGGTCATGCATGTCTCCGGGCAACCTGAGAATATATCTCAATGCCCAATGCATTTTGATTGGAGTAGATAGTATGCGGCTTACTCGGCCTCGAGACTATTAATGCTACAACCGGGATATCAATGCTCATAATCACTCCAAACCATGTTTTATGACAAGTTCATTGAATAATAACGTTGTTGTTGCACGCTTCCAGGACGCCACGTGCCCAGCGCAGTTGAGACACCATCCGTAAAGACTCAGGTCCGATCTCTTCAGATAGAAATCTGACATTGCTATAGATGGGATTTTTGTAATTCTTAATTTGACCGTTTCGGATCGCAGTAATAATTTGCTGGATACCATCTTCAGGCTGCCACTTAGGTTTAAAATTCAGCTTTGTACGTATACGAGAAAATTCTACCCGGTAGTTACGTCTATCGATATTAGGATTATCAAATAGCTGAAGTTCAGCGGTCGGCACCATTTTTTTAATAAGCCGGCCAATATCGCCTAAGGTGTAGTTCTGGTCATCTGAACCGACATTAAATACCGTCTCGTCCACCGCTTCGTCCGAGGCTTGCAAAGCATACAGGACTGCCAGTGCGGCATCATCGACATGTAGAAAGGGACGCCATTGGTCACTGCCGAACACGGTAATGACCCTATCGATCATTGCCTTGGCGGTAAGCAAATTGACTACGAGGTCGAAACGCGTACGACCGGATAGCCCGTAGATGGTACTGAATCGCAGAATCACCGGGAGAAACGTGGCGCTCTTCATGCTAAACAACACGTCTTCGCATGCAATTTTGCTTCGCGCATAAAGGGAAACAGGGCGCAACTCCGAATGTTCGTTTAGATATTTGTCGCTGGCTCCATAAACTGAACAACTGCTTGCAAATATAAACTTCTCAATCCCTTCCCCTTTAGTCACTTCTGCAATCATGCGGGTTGCTATAAGGTTTGTCTCAATGGTCAGTTCTTCGTCAAGCGCACATGCAGGATCTCCGACGATAGCTCCGAGATGGATAACGGTCTTAACTCCCTGCATGGCGCGAACGACCACATCAACTCTGCGAAAGTCGGCCTCGACTATTTCCAGACTCGGATGGCCTTTCCATTTTGCGATTGGTCCATCTCCATATAGAAAAGTATCGAGAAGGCGAACTCTATAACCATTGTCTAACAACTTTGGTAGTAGCGCAGAGCCAATATAGCCCGCCCCGCCGATAAGCAGCACGAGATTGCGATCCGAGCCATTATTAAGACGGCTCATTATATCTTTTAAGGTGACCCTCCCGCTCCGGATATATTTCCCAAGATCCGGCTCGTGGATCATATTGCCTAACCCCGGAATGGTGTTAAATTCCACCCCGGCATCCAGAGCCAACATCAGTATTCTCTCCATTTGCAATTCCGTCGCGGAAGGAATAGCAATGAGCACTCGTTTGATGGCGTGCTTGCGCACCATCGCTTTGAGGGATATGCCTGTTCCCAACACCCGCTTTCCATTCAGCACAAGCCCAACTTTGCTTGGGTCGTCATCGATAAGTCCTATGACATCGCACATCAGGGTGTGGTTCTGGCGCAATTCCCACAGCAGCGCAAGTCCTGCATCGCCGGCGCCGTAAATTAGCGTCTTCATCCGCTCACCCTCGACGCTATTCCTGCCGTTGGCGGAGAGAACTATGCGAACTGCCAATCTTACCGCAAAAATCAGCGCGCAAGATATCAGCCAATCAAGAATGTAAACAGAGCGCGGAATGCCTGTTGGCCCGACCAGAAGAAATATGACCAACCCACCCAGAATCGATCCAGCCGTAATAGCCAAAACAAGCCGTAATACATCGTAGACTGAGGTATGCCGCCAACTTCCCCTGCTTACCGCGCCAAAGATGAAGGATGCGGACTTTGCCGCAGCCCAGATGCACAGTGCCACTCCCATAGGACGAAAGTATTGGGCAGGCAATGCGCCGTCGAATCGTAGTTCGAATGCAAGGAATGTAGAGAGGCCAAATGCTGACACGTCCAATGAAATTGCGATAACTCTACTCCAAAGATGTTGCGCCCTTTGCTGTCGTGCCAGCTTTGATATCGGAGACATATCCTACCCTCCAGGATTCCGTACGTTGTGTTTCTCTTGCAGTTATCGGGCCTCTGTGACCAATTGAATGCGTCACGCAGCAGGCGCTCCCGTACACCCATTAGTTGTCAGGCTGCACAGTATTAACTGACAAGGATGTAAATACAATCTGGGAATCGAGATGACATCAGGTCCCGTAAGTCGCCCTAACACCATTCGCAAAGGTAAGTTACATAACATGCTACTTCCATCCGGTACTGGAATAAAAGCTAGTAAAGATATATTGGGCTTCAAAAAATCAAATTCATCCTGAATACTCCCCACCTATTTGGGCCATTTGCGATGTATCGATCGGCATACCTGGTATGGTTAACTCCAGCCAGAACTTGGCGTATTCACTGTGCGCTTCAGGGCTAGTGGTATATAAGGGATTTATGCCGCGGATCAGGTTGTATATCCCCGGATGCATCAGCGCTGTCATGATTAATACAGATGTTAGCATTGTCGAATCCATATCACGTATTTTCCCACTTCTAATGTTCATCTCTAAATAGTGATTAATTGACGAAAATACAGGCGAGAAGTACTGCAAGAAAAAATCTTCCGCCTTCATGGGCAGCTCGATATATGCGACTGCAATCAACCGAATTAAATCCGGCCGATAGTCGATTGTATCTGTGAGCATGCCGATAATTTTGGGCAAGATTACTTCCGGAGAGTCGTTTTGCGCTATGCCCTTCAGTAAATCACGAGTAGGCTTAAGACTTGTAAGATGCCAGCGTATCGCCGCCCAAAACAGATCTTCCTTATGATCGAAGTGCCGGAAAAGTGTGTTTTCACTCACTTCGCCAAGTTGGGCTATCTCACGTGTGCTCGTGCCGTGATATCCTTGGCGCGCAAACAGTTTGCCCGCCGCCTGGACAGCTTTTTCAATCTTCTCTGAGTGTTTATATACGTATGGCATGCTACCTCACACGACGGTTGATAAGTTCATCGAAGACTCTGCATAACTCCGCTTTTAAGGCAGTGGCAAAACAAGCTTTATCGTTGCCGGTTCTTCCAAGCTCGGGGGGTATGATGTACAGGGAGAAACGATTCAACCTCTTGCGGTTCAAATTGTTTAAACGCGAATTATTCATGTTGCGCAACAGTGCATGCCGCATATTGAGTGTATATACAGGATAAAGTGTATAAAACTTACTTCCTCGTTGTGCGTCACAAAGCACATAGCTTCGCTATACTGACTTAGCAAATCAACCTGATGCTAAGCCTTATATCCGGTCTCACAAAACCCGATCTTCGATTCACAAGAGCTAATGAAGCCGCAACAGGACGCATTCTCCCGAAATCACTCGTGAAAAACTACTACGTGAGGAGAAGTTGTGTTTGAGAGAATTGCCGACCTTGGTCCTTAATTAACCATTAGTAAGTCAATGCTGCCATTTGTCAAGCGTAAAATTGTCAAATCATCATTCATTAATCGTTAAAAGATTGTAATCTGGAGCTTCTGCCGGTTGATATTTCAAATGTCCACGAGAATATATATATTGTGAAATCAATAATATACGTCTAATGTAGTGGTTTATATCCGCAAGCAGACAATGAGTAGATCCGGCTTTGTGCCTACAATCAGAAATTCAAAGTCTCTTCATGCCTTGCCAGTAAGCACCCACTGCCATTTCCTTCTTTCAGCACTCCCTACATTCCGGATAATGACCTACTGAAGCGGCGTTCGGTTACGTCTACGACGTGTCTAGCCAGGGCGAAAGAAACACGAACTTCTTTATACAACGACAAATCAGAGAGAACACAATATGTGTCACTAATCTTACGCAGTAACGCTTGTCCTGATTGGCCTAGATCAGATGCAGGTTGCAGTGAAGCAGTCGGAGCAGCCCTATCACGATGAATCGCATTGCGGCCTCGGATTTCTTTTGGTTCGTTACTGACATCCTTACGCAACGAACCACTCTACTAATCCGAAATACACGATCCCCAAGGAACAGGAACTATTCCGAAACAGTCCCACGTTTGATATACTCTTATAGTTCACCACTGTGCGGAGGTGGCGAAATTGGCAGACGCACCAGCTTGAGGTGCTGGCGCCCAAAAGGCATAGGGGTTCAAGTCCCCTCTTCCGCACCAAATTTCTCTCGTACGGGTCTGCTGAACTGACCTGGAAAGCAGCTTTCAAGATGAATTTTCTTCTCATTTTCGTTGTCGTCGTGCATGTTATCGTATGCTTTTTTCTGATCGGCGTGGTTCTGTTGCAGCAGGGCCGCTCGGCCGACTTGGCAGGCGCCTTCGGCGGCCAAGGTTCACAGACCGCTTTCGGCCCCCGCGCCGCAGCCAACGTACTCACCCGGCTCACCACATGGTCCGCTATCATCTTCATGTGCACTTCCATAATCCTGACCGTGCTCTACAAACGCTCCACCGTCGGCTCTAAGTCCGTGATGGATAACTCCTCCCAATCCACGCCCGCCAAATCCGGCAAGTAAGTTACAAGCCTTTTATTTACATCCAGATACGCAAGAATGGCAGACCACATGGCCTGCCACTCTTGCGACTGCGCCTTTTCCGCAATATTTTCTCGAAGATATTTCTTGACATTAATATCTACAAGATATATCTTATAGATATATGAAGAACAACCGAACCGCCTATGTCATTCTCGGCATGCTCTCCACCGCGACTAAGGCCTCCGGCTACGAGATTCATAAGGCCATCGAAGACAACTTCGGTAGCTTCTGGGGCGAGAGCTACGGACAGATCTATCCCACTCTGAAGCGGCTTGCTGCCGAGGGCATGATCGAGGCGTGCAAACCGGACTCGGCGCCTAAAAAGCGTCGGCAAGAGTACGCACTGACCGATACAGGGCGCGCCAGCCTTCGGGAGTGGCTTGCCCTGCCCTTCCAAGACGATCCGCCGCGCAATGAATTCATGCTCAAGCTGTTTTTTGGCCACGAGGCAGCACCGGGCGTCGCACTCTCGCATGTTCGAGAGTTGCAGGAACGAAACCGGCGTACGCTCGCGACGCTGGAAGGAATCGAGAAGATGGCGTGCAAATACCAATCGAAGGATCCAAATTTGCCATACTGGATGCTCACGCTGGGACTCGGTTTGGCGATGACTCGCGCCGCCCTCGACTGGGGCGAATCCGCGTTGGCCCAGCTTGCAAGTATCGAGGCTGGCGTTGCCGAAGGCCCTCAGCCATCCGGAATCATCCACATCATCAGCAAATCCTGAACCTGGACGCGAGGCCAGCAACCAGCGCGTACAAACACTGAATATGCAAAGAAAGGAAGACCTCAAAATGCCTACGAACGTTAAAATCAACCGCGGCTCGCAGATCGTCGCCTGGGCCGTCGCCAGCCTCTTTATTCTCGGCTTATTCTTCTCGCAAGTGGGTGTGTGGACCGGCCCCATTCTGGGCGCGTGGTTCGTGGGCACGCAAAAACTCCGGCGCGGATTTCTGTGGATGGTGGCTTTCAGCTTCATTCCCAACCTGCTCTTCGGCTGGCGCAAGATTCCGCTGACCAGCCCGGAGCAGGCGCTTAAATACCTGGCCTGGACGCTGCTGGTCGCCGTGCTCGGCGTTCTGCCATTTACCTTCCACAGGCTGGTCAGCCCACGCCTTTCTGGATTCCTCTCGACTCTGCCCCTCCCTCTCGCCGCAATCGCGATTCCCGCGCTTGCTCTGGAACTCCATTTCGGCGCGGTAAGTGACAAAGGCATCTTCTCCTTTCTCCTCTACTGGTTCGCGGCCACTATCGTCTGGTTGTGGAACCATGAATCGCGCGCCACAATCTTCGTCTTCGCCGCCGGCTTCCTCCTGGCCAGCGGCCTCGAGTTCTATCACCAACTCAGCGGCGCCGCTCTGCCCCTGTCCTTCCACACCAACCTGTTCTCTAGTTGGACTTGCCTTGGCGCAGCTCTGTTCCTGGGCGTTTGGGCGCTCTTCCGCCCATTCAAACAGCGGAGCTGGGCCAACCGGCCGCAGACCGTCGCCCTGCTGCGTAGCCCCTTTACCGGTCAGCCATTGCACGTATCCGTCGAAGAGGGAAAAGAAGCTCTGGTGAGCAAAAGCGGAGAGCGATTCCCTGTGCGCGATGGAATTCCGGCCTTCCTCAAGCCGGAAGACCTAACCGGCGACAATCTCAAATACAACCACCAGTACGAAATCATCGGCGGCTTTTACGACGACACCCAGCGTGTCTTCTTAGCGCTGAGCGGATCCGACCGCGCCGCTTTCTTTCTCGGTCATCTGCGTCTGCTCGAAGTCAAACCCGGCGATTCCGTACTCGAAACCTCCGTGGGCACCGGCCTCAACTTCAAATATCTGCCTCATGGCGTGAAGCTTTCCGGCCTCGATCTCTCTCCGGAGATGCTGGTCAACTGCCAGTCCAACCTGCGCCGCTGGGAGCTGGACGCTGATCTCTATCTGGGCAACGCTGAGAGCCTGCCCTTTGCCGATTCCAGTTTCGATGTTGTCTATCACGTGGGCGGCATCAACTTCTTCAATGACCGCGCCAGAGCCATCCAGGAGATGATTCGCGTAGCCAAGCCGGGCAGCCTGCTGCTCATCTCCGACGAGACCGAGAAACACGTCAAGAGCGTGTATGAAAAACAACCCGGCGGCTTATACAAGAACCGCAATAAACCAGTCAGCGCGCCTATCGATCTGGTGCCGCAAGAGATGCAAGAGATCCATCTCGAAGAGCTGATGAATGGCAATGTCTACGCGCTCACCTTCCGCAAACCGGCGGTTGCATAAGGACGCGCCGCCCCTGGGCCAGTAGCCACTTCACAAAGCCTCCGGCCTGCGCTACGCTCAAAGTGCGTAGGCTGTCGCTTCGACTTCTATCGCTCCGGGGTTCCCATGTCCTTTCGCTCTATTATCATCGCTGTCTCCGTCGCCTTTGCGCTGATATTGACTGCCTTTTTCGTCAACTACGCACGTCCTAAAGTCGAAACCGATCAGCCCACCGCGGACTTTGTGCGAGCCAGCGGCAAATGCGCCGAGTGCCACGCGCGGCTCCAGTACTCCGTCGTCCATGAGTATGAGATGAGCGTCCACGCCAAGAAAGGCGTGAATTGCCTGGACTGCCATCAGCCCGCCGAAGGACAACAGAAAGAGGACCATCATGGCTTCGTTATCAGCACGCACCTCACCGCGGGCAATTGCCGCGGCTGTCATGAGGGCATCTATCAGGAGTTTCTTCACAGCCGCCATGCCGCGCCCAGTTGGGCCGCCATCTACGGCGAAAAGGGCCTGAGCGCCGCGCAGGTGGCCTTCAGCGAGCAGTTCCAACCGGGAGGAACAAAGCGTCCGCCGCATCCGTTTGTAACAGCCGAGGGTAATTCGGCAATGGTATCCGGCTGCGAACAGTGCCACTCGGTCGGCAAGCCGAACGACGACGGCACCATCGGCACCTGTACGGCCTGCCACTCCCGCCATACCAGTTCCGTCGCGCTGGCCCGGCGTCCCTCTACCTGCGCGCAGTGCCACATGGGCCCGGACCACTCGCAGATCGAGATCTACGACGAGTCGAAGCACGGCGTCATGTTCGCCGCACAGGAGAGATTTCTCAATCTGAACGCCAATCCCAAAACTCTAAGCACCCGCGATATGTTCGTTCCCACCTGCGCCACCTGCCACATGAGCGGCATCAACGGCCTTAAGGTTACGCACGACCCCTCCGATCGCCTCGGCTGGTACCTGGCCGATGCTGTCAGCCAGAAACGTCCCAACTATCTGCGCGCCCAAACCAGCATGAAGCAGGTTTGCTCGCAGTGCCACTCTCAGGTGCTTATTGACCGTGTCTACGCGCAGGCCGAACAGGTCGTCGCCAACACCAACGGCAAGGTACTCAACGCAAAAGCGATTGTTGACGGCCTGCACAAAGACGGCTTACTAACCGGTTCACCCTTCTCTCACTCCATCGACTTCACCTACTTCGACCTGTGGCACTACGACGGCCGCACCAGCAAGCACGCCGCCTTCATGGGCGGAGCTGATTTTGTGCAGTGGCACGGCAACTACGGCCTGCTCCAAAAAACAGTCCAGTTGCGGCACGACGCCGAGGAGTTGCGGAGGGCGCATGGCGCTCGCCAATAGGCTCTCGCAGTTTCTCCTTCATCTACTACGTTCGCCGCAAGCGGCCTGGCTCTTCGACGTGCAACTGCTGCTGGAGTTGTTCGTCGCCTCAAACCTGGCCGTGCTGGCCGGCGACATTGTGCTGGCTCACTCGGTGAATCAGTTTCGCATGCCTGCTGAGTATATTCCGCTCTATTTCTCTGCGGGCGCGCCGCTGCTGCTTGTGGCTGGCATCCTGGCCAAGTGGCGCTGGCGCTACCATGCAGCCTGGCGTTACATCGGCCTGCTGGTAGGCTGGCTAGCGGTGCTAATTGGCCTAGCCGGTGTGCTCTATCACCTGGAGAGCAGCTTTTTTGCCGAGCGCACCCTGCGCTCACTCACTTACGCCGCTCCCTTCGCTGCACCGCTGGCCTACACCGGCCTGGGCTTTCTGCTGATCCTGAATCGCATGGTCGCATACCGCACGGCGGAGTGGGCGCGCTGGGTGGTTCTGCTGGCCACAGGCGGCTTCTTCGGGAACTTCGTTCTGTGTTTGACCGACCACGCCACTAACGGCTTCTTCCTTAAGACCGAATGGATTCCAGTCGTTTCCAGCGCCTTGGCCACTGGCTTCCTCATCGTTCCGGTTTTCATGCCGGTCACACGCCGCTATCTGGACCTCTGCCTCGCTGTGCTGGGCATTCAGGCGCTGGTGGGCATCGTTGGGTTTTGGTTTCATTTGCGCATGAACATATACACCCCTGGCATCAGCCTCTTCGAGAAGTCGGTCTACGGCGCGCCACCCATGGCTCCGTTGCTCTTTCCCAACCTTGTAGCCCTGGCCCTGATTGGCCTGTGGGAGTTGGCTGCGCAAATGCCTGTCGAGCCTCCCGCACGTTTTGGAGTCTTTGATCGCATTCCCGGCTGGGTGGCGGCGCTGGTCTCCGAATCGAAAGACTGATGGATGCGGCGCGTCCTACAATGTAACCATGATTCTTGAGAGCTTTCCTGTCGGTCCGCTGCAAGCCAACTGCATCCTCCTTGGCGACGATGAGGCCGGCGAGGCGATTGTCATTGATCCCGGCGACGAGGCCGAGCGCATTCACGGCCGGCTCATTGAGCTTGGCCTCAAGCTCAAGCAGATTCTCCTCACCCACGGACACATCGACCACGTGGGCGGAGCGCTGCGGCTCAAGCGGCTCACCGGCGCGCCAATCCTGATGAACGAGAATGACCTGTCGCAACTGAAGATCATGAAGATGCAGGCCAGTTGGCTGGACATGGATACTCCGGAGACCGCCCCGCCTGACGAGAATCTGGCCGACGGCCTCAGCGTTGGCCTGGAACGCTACCCAGCCCAGGTCATCCACACTCCCGGCCATACGCAAGGCTCGGTCTGCCTATACTTTGCCCCGCTCAAGCTGCTGGTGGCCGGCGACACGCTCTTTGAAGGAAGCATCGGCCGCACCGACTTGCCTGGAGGCAACTTCGACCAGATCATCGACTCCATCCATACACGATTACTGGCATTGCCCGACGAAACCCGGGTTCTGACAGGTCACGGCGCGGAGACGACTATCGGCAAGGAACGCCGCAGCAATCCCTTCCTGCGCGGACAGTGAGTCGACAGAGATCAGAGGTCAGAGATCAGAGGTCAGAGATCAGCCTGAGAAACCCGCTCCTGCCTGTGGTTTCAGATAAGCAACCAGCACGGCGACACCGCGTCTGAATTCATCCTCGGATGAGAGCAGGCTCACAACCAGCCAGCCTGAGTCTGGCATCCCGAAAAAGTAGCCGGGATGAAGCCAGACGCCGCGCTCCAGCAAGGCCAGCACCGTCTGCTCGTCTGGCTTGAGTGCAGGAATGCGCAGGACTGCGTACCAGCCGCCTTCGACCTCCAAGCGGCTCACCTCTGGCAGTTGGGCCAATTGTAGGTCGAGTTCAGCGAGGTTAGCGGCTATACGAGACTGAATCTGCTGCTGAATGGACTCGCGGCCTTCGAGCCACTTGGGCAGCGCGTGCTGCACAGGCGCGTTCATGGAGAGAAAAGTGTCCGCGATGACCTCCAGACGTTCCAGAGCCGTGCAGGCTTCCGGACCTGCGGCCACAATCCAGGCAGCCTTCATCTGCGGCAACCCGGCAATCTTGCTCAGCCCGCTGACGACGAAGACCGGAACGCCCTCAAGCCCGACCGCAAAGCTCTTCCCTGGGCCGCTGAAGCCATAGTCCAGAAAGACCTCGTCCACAATCAGCGCCAGATCGAATTCCTTGCAGAGCCGCGCCAGCTCCGCAGTCTCCCACGGTTTGTTAAAGTGGCCGGTTGGATTATTGGGGTGAACCAGGACGATGGCGCGCGTCCGCGACGTGATGGCGCGGCAAATGCCCTCTGCATCTATCTGCCAGCCGTGGTCATAGATTAGCGGCGCGGCCTTGAGGCGCACATCGTCCAGCACGGCCAGAAAGTCGAAGAGCGGATAGCCCGGCTGCGTGACGAGAATCTCGCTGCCCGCGTCGCAGAGCAAACGGAAGAGGAAGCTGTAGGCCTCGCTGGTGCTGGTGCTGAGAATGATCTGTTCCGGCTGGAGCGAAACGCCGTGATCCGCATAGTAGCCGCAGACAGCCTGGCGCGCGCTGAGCAGGCCGCGCGGCTGCGGATCGTAGTCGAGGGCCTGTGGATTAGAGAGAGCCGTCAGCAGGTTGGGATCGTAGGTAAAACCGCAACGCGTGGGATTGGAGGCTGTGAGATCCGCAATGGGCTTGCCGGACGCCAGGCGCAGCCGGTGCGCACGCGCCAACTCGCTCTCCTCCGTGTTCCAGTTAGTTCGCTGGGAAAAGCGCATCTGCTTATCTCACCCACAATCTATACAAGGCTGCCGCGCCGTAGATGCCACAATAGAAGCAGTCGTCTCATTATCAACAGTACATGAGCGCACCTTACACGGGATTTCTGAGGAGGAAGATTGGCTCTGCGCGCGGTGGTCTTTGACTATGGAATTGTACTGACTGGACCACCGGACGCTGAAGCGTGGGCCAATATGCTGCGCATCACCGGATTGCCGCAAGAACGCTTCGAGCCGCTCTTCTGGAAAGATCGCGCGGCTTACGACGAAGGCAAGCTGACCGGCATTGGCTTTTGGCATAAGTTATTGCTTGAAGCCGGACTGCCGCTGGATCGTGCCGAAGAACTGAACGGCTGGGACGCGCGGCTGTGGACTGTCGAGAATCCCGAAATGGTTGCCTGGCAACTTAAGCTCAAACAGCGCGGAATGCTCACAGCCATCCTCTCAAACATGGGAGACGCAGTTCTGGCCAGCGTGGAGCGTGAGTTCGACTGGATTCAGCGCTTCGACGTGCTGGTATGGAGTTTTCAGCTAGGCATCGCCAAACCCGATGCGGCGATTTATCGATACACTCTCGACAAACTCGGCACACTGCCCGAAGAGACACTCTTTATCGATGACAAGCTGCCCAACGTAGAAGCAGCGCGCGCGCTGGACATTCAGGCTGTCGAGTATTCCAGCGTGGAACGGCTGCGCGAAGAGCTGATCGCTCGAGGATTGGATGGAGTTTTGCCGCTTCCCGGATAAAGTGAAGGAGTTGGTGCGTAAGCGAGGCAGCAAGTTAGCGTGCGCTTCGCGCACATTAGCAAGTTAGCGGAAAGGCCCTGGAGCGATACTTCGGGGGTTTTTTCGGGTAAAAAATGGGATTTTCCGGTGATTTCCGGAGGTCGAATCTCATGATGTGGGAGAATTTGGGGCTGATAATTTTCCACAGGCGTTGATTTCAAACGGGTTACAAATAATCTGCAAGGTATTTGGGAAAATTTATACCCCAGGGGAGTATAGAGGGGGTGGGGGTACCCATTTTTCAGTGGTCAATTACCCCAGCGAGCAACGACCGCTCGCCAGTGACCCCGGCAGTGATCTGGAACTGGACGCGTTTCTGAGCCTTGTTCATGGAATGATTGTGCGCCAATAGTAGGGAATTATCTGCAAGGGCTTGCCAAGTACATTTTTCTCATGGCCCACCGCCTCTTAGCTGCGTCTTTCAGAGCGGCTCAACCGTCCAGAGATACGGCAAGGACCAATAAGGTGAAATCCATGCAGGAAATAAAAGTATCGCGCACGGCTATCTCAGCCGTGCTTTGTTTTTTTCTGGCGTTCAGTGCGGGTTTGGCGCTCGGGCAGAGCGTGCCGGTGGTTACCGGCGACGCGCGAGTAGACAAGCTGCTGAGCCAGATGACGCTCGAAGAGAAGCTGACACTGATCCACGGCACACAGGAAGATCCTGCGGTCTACCAGGGCCAGGCAGGGTATCTGGCAGGAATTCCGCGGCTGGGGATTCCGGGGCTGCGTTTTGCCGACGGGCCTCCGGGCGTGCTGACGCGTCATCCGTCTCAGGGCGAGACGGCCACCATGGGCGTGGCGGCCACCTTCAGCCGCAAGACGGCCGAGGCGAATGGCTTGGTGATTGGCCGCGAAGATCGCGCACTGGGCATCGACGTCAGCTTGCAGCCATTTGTGAACATCGACCGCGACCTGGAGTTTGGCCGCGGCTACAACACCTTCGGCGAGGACCCCTTCCTGTCCGCCGAGATGGGGGTTGCCGAAGTCAAAGGCATCCAGTCGCAACACGTGATGGCGCAGATCAAGCATTACGTAGGCTACGACTCCGACGGCGCCAGCACGTACATCGACGACCAGACGCTGCATGAGGTCTACGTGGCGCCCTTCGATGCAGCTATCCGGCTGGCGGACGTTTCGTCGATCATGTGCTCTTACAATCGCCTCAACGGAATTTTTGCCTGCGGCAACGAGACCTCGCTCACCAAGATTCTGCGCGACGAGATCGGCTTCAAGGGATTTGTGACCTCGGACTGGGGCGCGGTTCACGCCGTCAACTTTATCAACGCCGGTTTGGATATGGAGATGCCGGGCGAGCCGAAGCCAGGCGATGAACACCCGCTTCCCTCCTTCTTCGATTTGCTGCCTGCGCCTCCGCCACCTCCGGCACGCCAGGCTGGCGGAGACCCAGGCGATATGTTTGGCGGCCACATTCCCGAGGAGCCGGTGCGCGAGCGGAGAGGCGGCGGACCCGGCAACTTCGGCGTCAAGCTGGACCCCAAGAAAATGGCCGAAGCGCTCAAGGACGGCACGGTCAACGAGGCAGCCATTACCCGCGCCGCAGGGCGCGTGTTGTATGAGATCGTTCACTTCGGCTACCTGGATGGCCAGAGCAAGCATGAGGTGACCGCGCAGGCTATCGAGGCCAACTCCAGAATCATCGAGAAGACGGGTGAAGAGGCCGCGGTGCTGCTGAAGAATGAAGGCAGCGCGCTGCCTCTGAAGGCCACCGATCTGGACTCTGTGGTGCTGATTGGCCCCTCCGCCGGACAGGTGGATTCGATCGGCATCAACGGCGAGCGGTCTGTCGGCCTGCCGGAGCGGCAGGTTGGCCCCATCGTGGCTCTGAGAAAAATCTCCGGCAACCCGAAGATCCGCTTTGCCGTGGACGACGATATGACCGGCACACCGGTTCCCGCCGACGCGCTGAGCCACGACGGGAAGCCGGGGCTGGTGCGTAGCGGATTGGGCGCTGAACAGACTGAACAAGCCGACGCGCAGATCAACTTCACTGGCGCAAGTGCTCTCTCGTCCAACTCGACTGTCACGTGGAAGGGCACGCTCACGCCGCCACACGCGGGCGTTTACTGGATCTATCTGCAGGCAATGGGCACCAACGCCAACATCTCAATTGACGGCAAATACCTTGCCGGCACGGGCGTCCGTCAGGGCGGTGTCCACGGCGACATTCTGCAAGCCAACCAGGATAACGCCATTCCCACTGTCGACGGGCTGGATAATGTGCGCCGCGTGGTGGAGCTGACCGCCGGGCCGCACCAGATCGAGATCAAGACCAGCCCCGACAGCTCGAACGCACCCGTGCAGGTGCGGCTCAACTGGTACACGCCAGAGCAGCGCAAGGCCGACCACGAGGCCGCCATTGCCGCCGCGAAGAAGGCCAAGATCGCGGTAGTCTTTGTGTGGACGCGGTCGCGTCCGGTCTTCGGCCTGCCAGGCGAGCAGGACAAGCTCGTCGAAGAGGTGGCAGCAGTCAACCCCAACACCATCGTGGTGCTGAATACCAGCCAGCCGGTTGCACTGCCATGGGTGTACAAGGTGAAGGCGGTGCTGGAGATGTGGTGGCCGGGCGATGAGGGCGGCTGGTCGACAGCCAACTTATTGCTCGGCAAGACGAGCCCCGCCGGACGGTTGCCGGTGACCTGGGGCAAGCGGCTGGAAGATTACGCAGCTACCGATCCCAGGCACCCGGAGCGCTCCAAGATGGGCGTGGATGGAAAGACGACTTACAGCGAAGGCGTGAACGTGGGCTATCGCTGGTTCGACAAAGAGAAGATCGAGCCGCTCTTTGCATTCGGGCATGGCTTGAGCTACACCAGCTTCGAATACTCGGGGCTGAAGGTTGCAAAGGCCGCGGACGGCGGACTCGATGTGATGGTGACGATCAAAAACAGCGGCGGCGTGGAATCGGACGAAGTTCCGCAGGTCTATCTGGGCGAGCCCAGCGTGATTCCGGATGGGGTGCAGTTCCCGGTGCGGGCGCTGGTGGGCTTTGATCGCGTTTACCTGGCCGCGGGCGAAGCAAAAACCGTAACGCTGCATGTAGCGCCGCGCCAGTTGCAGTACTGGTCGACCAAGGACGGCAAGTGGGTTACCGCAACAGGCAAGCGGACGCTGAGCGTGGGGGCTTCGAGCCGCGATTTGCGGGTGGAGCAGAGCATCGATTAGCTTTCCTTGATGCGATAGCAGAAACGAAGCCGGTCCGTGATGGAGCTACGTCTGTCATGGGCCGGTTTCTTTTGGCGACACAGCCGGGTACACTTTTCTCATGGCACTTCGCCTCTATGCCGCCACCACCAACCAGGGCAAGCTGCGCGACTTCCGCACTGCCGCGGAGGCGCATGGCCTGACGATTGAGCCGCTGCCTGGAGTGGGGAAAATCCTTGCGCCGGAGGAGAATGGATTGACCTTTGCCTCCAACGCTCTGATTAAGGCTGTCTACTATTCGCGTTTTACTCCCGGTGCGTTGGTACTGGCCGACGACTCGGGCCTGGAGGTAGACGCACTCGACGGCGCACCCGGCGTGCGCTCCGCCCGCTTTGCAGCAGATGCGGGAGTGGTGGACTCGCCCGACGCCAACGACAACACGGACGTTTGGAACAATCTTGTGCTGCTCCAGCGGCTGGCCGACATTCACGCGAAGCAACGGACAGCTCGATACAAATGTGTGCTTGTGGCCGCACGCGACGGTGTGGCACTACACACCGCAGAGGGCGTGGTTGAGGGGCTGATTCTGGAGGCGCCGCGCGGGACGGGAGGCTTTGGATACGACCCGCTCTTCTACCTGCCTGCGCGGGACCTGACCATGGCCGAAATCGATCTGGAAACCAAGCACACGCTCAGCCATCGCGGGCAGGCGATTGCGGCGCTGCTGGCGATGTTGGGCGTCTAAGTCCGTTGGAATGGATTCATTTGCCGGCCATCCTCGCTGACCTATCATCCAAAGGTGAAGGCAAAGGCCTGCACGCCTAGGTCAAGAAACTCGATGGTGAAGGTGCGGTCCTTGATAGCGTCCTTCTGCCGCACCAACTGGTAGAGTCGGTGGCTGGTAACCACGCCATTGCCTTGCTCATCTGTGTCGGCTCCATGGTTGGGGCCTGGAATCTGGCCATCGATGGTGATGCGAAAGCGTATCGATGCGCCTTCCTTGGCGGGGCCAAGAACCAGATGCAGATCCCGAGCATGAAAACGAAAGGCTATGGTTCCTGGCAGCGAAGCTAGCACAGCAGCGTGTTCCTGATCCTTCCATAAGCCACCCAGCCCCCATTCGTTCAACGCGAGCTGGTCAGGGATGGCATAGAGACGGGCGGTGTTATGGCGCAGACCACCGGCAGAGGCAAAGTGCTGGGCGTGCTCGTAGCCGATGTAGGTCTCTGGCGAGCCAAGTTCACGGATCTGCGCGGCGGCTTGCTCGCCTTGGCCTGTAACGCTCACCATGCCGCCGGGAAGCGCCTGCTGGCTGGCCCGCTCCTGCAATAGCTTTTGAATCATTACCTCGGACTGGTCATATTCCCCTTCGCCAAAGTGTTGGTGGCGCAGTTTGCCTTTGGCGTCGAAGAAATAATGCGCGGGCCAGTACTTATTGTTAAAGCCGTTCCAAATGGCGTAGTTACTGTCCAGCGCCACCGGATAGGAAACTGAAAATTTGCGCACGGCCTTCTCCACGTTGGGCCGTTCTTTCTCGAATGGGAACTCAGGCGTGTGGACGCCGATGATGACCAGTCCGCTCTGCTTGTACTTTTCGGCCCATGCGTTTATGTAGGGCAGCGAGCGCAGGCAGTTGATGCAAGAGTACGTCCAGAAATCCACCAAAACCACCTTTCCCTTGAGATCGGAGGCGGTCAGCGGCTTGGAGTTGATCCAGCCAGTGGCTCCGGCGAGCGACGAGAGTGGCGAGCCTGACTCGTTATTGGAGTGAGCGTTTACCGTGTTCGGATCGTACGAAGGGATTTCGCTCCTGTTGAAATGGCCTGCCATCTGGCCGTAGGCCAGCCACTGCCGGGGGAAGATGCTGGCGGCCAACCCCAAGGCAAGAACGACAACGCCGGCCAGAACAGCAAAGGACCGGTTCCTGCGGCTCCGCGACTCGGCTCCCAGCCGGCGCTGTAAAGGTCCACATAACAGAAGCACCAGCAAAGCAGCTGCGCCAATAAAAACCCGAAGGATCATATCAATCTCCGTGCAATTTGGACGTTTCAGCTCCGGAAAGGATTCAGCAGAGCACGAGAAGAGGCAGGAGGATAAATGGAGCTGAAGTCTTCTGAATGTGTACGACGCACCTTGACGGGTGTGATGTGGAACACCAATAATGAATAAAAATATGGCCGTGCTTCCCTGCCCCCAAACCGAAACCGCCGTATCCCGGAACCTGGCCCTGCAAGCCTCTAGGAGCTGACACCGTTATGGCAACCGCTCAAAACCCTGCCGCGACAAACGTACGTCGCGGCGTTCAGCCGCTGCGAGTCGCTCAGGGCTCGTCGTTTCTCTGGCACAAACTACATTCGCTGCTGGGCATAGTACCGCTGGGCGCTTTTTTGTTGGAACATCTGCTGTCGAATTTCGAAGCCCTCAAAGGCCCGGCCGCCTACGGGGAGCAGGTTCGCTTCCTCAATAGCCTTCCGATGGTGCGCGTGCTGGAGTGGGTCTTCATCTTTCTGCCGCTCCTCTATCACGCCTGCTACGGGGTTTGGATCTGGCTGCGCGGCAAGTCAAACATTGTCTACTACCCATGGGCTGGGAATTGGCTTTACGTCGCCCAGCGCTACACTGGGCTGATCGCATTCGCATACATTTTGCAGCATGTGATTCGACAGCGCTTCATGGGCACTCCGCTTCCCGAGCAACCCTTTGCGGCATTCCATAAGGTGCAGGTCGAGTTGATGAATCCGTGGATGCTGGCCGTCTATATTGTGGCAATGATCGCCATCTGCTGGCACTTTTCTTATGGCGTCTGGCTCTTCGCGGCCAAGTGGGGGATTACTCCGGGCACGAAGGCGCGGCGGCGCTTTGGATATGTGTGTGTGGCGCTGGGACTGGGGCTGGCGATTTTGGGACTGGCCAGCATGTGGGCCTTTGTTATGGATCCGAAGTATAAGAACACTCCGGAGAACCCGGCTGTCTCCCTTGTGGCTGCTTCGGCAATCACTCGAACTGTTTTAATTTAGCGCCGTCGCTTGAGGTTGAAAGGAAATTAATTTATGGCAGCACCCAGAACCATCGTGGTTGGCGGAGGATTGGCGGGACTTTCAGCGGTCATAAAGATCGCCGAGGCTGGCGGGAGCGTCGATTTATTTTCCATCGTTCCGGTCAAGCGCTCGCACTCGGTCTGCGCGCAGGGCGGCATCAATGCGGCGAAAAATCTCAAGGGCGAAGGCGACACGACTTACAAACACTTCGACGACACGATTTACGGCGGCGACTTTCTGGCCAATCAAACGCCGGTGAAGGCGATGTGCGAGGCCGCTCCGGCGATTATCGATTTGCTCGACCGCATGGGCGTTCCCTTCAACCGCACACCAGAGGGGCTGCTGGACTTTCGCCGCTTTGGCGGCACGCTCTACAATCGCACGGCTTTTGCCGGAGCAACGACTGGGCAGCAACTGCTTTACGCGCTCGACGAGCAGGTGCGCCGCTACGAGTCAGAGGGAAAGGTTAAGAAGTACGAGGGCTGGGAGTTTCTCTCCGCGGTGATTGATTCGAAGGGCGTGGCGCGCGGCATCACTGCGCTTGACCTGCGCACCATGGAGTTGCGTGCTTTCGCGTCGAATGCCGTGATTTTGGCGACGGGAGGGAACGGGTCAATATTTGGCAAGAGCACCAACTCCGTGGTCTGCACTGGTTCGGCGCAATCAGCCGTCTTCCAGCAGGGCGTATATTACGCCAACGGCGAGTTTATTCAGGTGCATCCCACCTGCATTCCCGGCGAGGACAAGCTGCGGTTGATGTCGGAGTCTGCGCGCGGCGAGGGCGGGCGCGTGTGGGTGCCACGCAACCCCGGCGACAAGCGACTGGGCAGGGAGATTCCCGAGGCCGAGCGATTTTATTTTCTTGAGGAGTGGTATCCCAAGTACGGCAACCTAGTGCCGCGCGACATCGCCACGCGCGCCATTCATAAGGTGGTTTACGAGGAAGGCCTGGGCATCGACGGCCAGCCAATGGTCTATCTCGACCTGACGCACATCGACCGCGCCACGCTGGACCGCAAGCTAGGCGGTATTCTCGACATCTACGAGAAGTTTGTCGGTGACGATCCGCACGATGTGCCCATGAAGATCTTTCCCGGCGTGCACTACACCATGGGCGGCGTGTGGGTGGACTTTAACCA
>Ga0181520_10005714_pt1 | contig 19604 bp, 15 predicted proteins | sample PEATcosm2014_Bin_29_FD_132451 | JGI IMG/M metagenome (GOLD analysis project Ga0181520, IMG submission 132451) | Peatland microbial communities from MTU Mesocosm Facility, Houghton, MI, USA - PEATcosm2014_Bin02_30_metaG | ecosystem: Environmental > Terrestrial > Soil > Wetlands > Peat | place...
ATGCGCCGCAAGAGGGTGGTCGTGAAGGTGATGGGGGAGTAAGCGCGACGGAAACAAAACAGCGACCCCGGTGGGGATCGCTGTAATATACATGGTGCCGAAGGCCGGACTTGAACCGGCACGAGCGTGCGCTCACTGCCTCCTGAGGACAGCGTGTCTGCCAATTCCACCACTTCGGCACAACTGATTGTAAGATGATTTTAGCCAATTGCCCTATTGGTGTCAACATCGCTTTCGCCTCACGGGTGTGTCTTTCAATCGTAGGTAGTATTACTACGCCGGTTGCGCGGCCCTGATCGGCAACGAGATGCCCTGCGGAGAAATGGACGGCGATGGACCACAGAGACACAGAGGACACAGAGAACGACTGGGAAGCGGCCCGCCCGCCCCGCGATAGGCGTTAAGAGACGTTGCCGTTCTCTGGGTCTCCGTGGTCCATCGCCGTTCGCTTTTCATCTTCACGGTCAGCCTCTGACGAGATTCCGAGCGTTTCGTCTGCCGGTTGTCAAAGCAGCGTGGTAATGGTAGGTAATCGGCGGGAGCCGGGCCGTATCCAACGACGAAAGGACAGGCCGTGGCTGTCCGTGGTGGCTAGTAGCGCAGCCGCGCTTTGGCACTGGCCCTTTGGGCCAGACGGCTGGCTGGGCCGTCAGGCCGTGGGGGTTATGCTGCTGCGGAACTATCCGCTATGCCGTAATCCCCAAGTCCTATCAATCCTGTGCTCTGCTCCGTTCCCTGACGCCACGCTTGCGGCAGTTCTACTTACAATCAGCGGGCGGACCCTCGCCTCATCGCTTTCGCCTCCGCCGCAGTGCCTTCGAGCCGACCGTCTGGCTGCTGACATCTCCGCCGTCGGCCCCGTTTGTGGTATCATTCCTTTGTGATGATGTCGATCCCCAGCGTGGATACCAATGCCCAGCGTCGCACGAGCCATCTACTGCTCGTTGTATTGGTGCTTGCGCTTTTCGGCGCCGCGCCGGTGTCGGCGGACGAGGGGCTTGCGGCTGCCTGGGTGGAACGGGGCGATCTCCTCGCGGCCTCGGGCGACTACCCTGGGGCGCTTGAAGCCTACCGGACGGCGCTGCGGGCTGAGCCGGGGTATGTGACGGCCTATCTCGGCATCGGGCAGGCGCGGCTGCTGAGCGGCGCGTACTCGGAGGCTCTCACCACTTTCAAGCAGATTCTGGCAGGCAACCCCAACGAGGCGAGGGCGGTCCGCGGGGTTGCTACGGCACGCATGGGCCTTAAGCAATACCCGCAGGCCATCGAGTCCTGGCGGCGCGCTTTGCAGCTTAATCCCACTGATACCGGTGCGATGATCCGCGCCGGGATGTGCTACCTGGCGCTGCGACGACCGGTTGAGGCTCTGCCGTCGCTCGAGAAAGCGTGCGAGTTGGCGCCCGATGACGCGGACGCCTTCTACCATCTCGGGCGGGCGTACCTGCTGCTCAAGCGCCCCGTGCCCGCGGCGAGCGCGCTGACCACGGCGGTCAACCTCCGGGCCAGTTTCTATGATGCGGAGCGCCTGTTGCTGCCGCTCCAGGTCAAGAGCGGCCTGTACATATCCGCGCAGGTCTTCGCGCGGGACATCCTCTCCAAGGCCCCCAATGACAAGATCGCCCTCACTAATCTTGCGCTCAGTTACGAGGGCCTCGGATTGCCGCTTGATGCCGCGAGAATCTACCTGACGCTGGCCAAGGTCAGCCCGCCCAAGCAGGCGGTGGCTTTGCTATTTCGAGTGGTGGATGCTGCCGAGCACGAGGGCGACCGCAAACTGGCGCGCGAGGCTCTCGAACAAGCGGGTGCGATCGACCCGACCAATCCGGCGATCTTCGCCAGGCTCGGACGAAGCTACGAACAAGCCGGCGACCGCGATACCGCGTTGCGGTACCTGCGGCTCGCCGTCACCAACAGCCAGGCCCGTCCGGAGTATCTCGTCGAATATGGCCGGGCCCTCGAGGCCATCGGCGACACCACGGGGGCACTGGCGGCCTTCCATCGCGCCATCGGCAGGGACCCCGCGGACATCGACGCTCGGCTCGAGGCCGCGAAGCTTTGCGAGCAGACGGGGTGGCTGGAGAAGGCTGACGAGCACTGGACGATCGTCATTGCCGCGAAGCCCTCGGAGCGCGAACCCCGCCTATCGCGCATCCGCGTGTTGGAGCGCATGGGCCGCCGTGGCGAGGCGCTGGCCGAGGCCGCGGAGTTGTTGCGCGCCCGATACGACTGCGATCTGGCCGTGAAGGCGGCGGAACTCGCGATCCCGCTGGGGATGACCGCCTATGCCGAGCGCATCTTGCGCGTCGCACTTCCGATGCCGGGGAGCAAGTCCCTGCCGGCGCGGCTGAAACTGGCTGAGTTGCTCACGAGTGAGAAGCGAACGGACGAGGCGAGAGCCATCTCCGAGCGGGCCGTTGCGGAGTTCCCCGATGACCCCGAATGTCGATGCCGGTTTGCGCAGGCGCTGCTCGCCGACAAGCGTTTCGTCGAAGCCGCCGATGCCCTGCGCCCGGCCTATCGTCGCGACGGGAAGCGCGAGGACGTTGCCAGGCTGCTCGCGGAAGCGCTTCTGGGATGCGGAGACGTCTCGGGCGCGGTTGATGTCCTGCAGACGGCTTTGCCGGCCCATCCGGATAGCAAGGTCCTGTACGACCTGTTCATGTCGGTCTCCGCGCGGGCGAACGACCTGACGAGGGCTTCCGACTTCCTGATGGGTTTATTGGCAGATGGCAAGGCCGGCGAGCTTGCAGCGCGTCGCGTCGCCGAGATCGCCAAGCAACTCCGGGGCCCGGCGGCCGCCTGTGACGAGATGGCGGCCCTCGCGAGGGCGCACCCGGACCGGCCCGCGATCGGGTGGGTTGCGGCCCAGACGGCGCTCGATTCCGGCCGCCCCCTGGATGCGGAGGCCATCTACTCAGCGCTGGCCGAAAAGTCCGAGACCCGCGAGCGGGCCCTTGTGGCGCTCTGCCAGGTGCGGATCGACGACCGTCGCCTCCCGCAGGCGGTGGACGCGGCGATGTCGCTGCTGGGGCGCAGGGAGGACTGCGCGCGGGCACTGGCCTTCCTGGGCGAGCTGAAGACACAGCCGGAGCGCCTGGGCAAGTGCGCCGAACTGCTCCGGGCGCTGGTGATCGCCCTGCCCGGCAGCGCCGACTTCCACTGCACGCTCGTGGACATGTATGCGACCGCGCAGCGGCTGACGGAGATCGAGGCATTGTACGCCGCCGACTGTGCCCTCCACTCGGATGACCTCGGCATCGCCGCCGGCCACCTGCGCGCCCTGCAGTTGGTCCACCGGCCGGAGGCCATCCTCGCGGCTGTGGCCCAAGTGCCAGAGCCCCGGCGTATGGCGACTCGCGCACGCACGATTTACGCCGAAGCGCTCGCAGTTAGTGGCCGTGCGGATGAGGCGAGATCTGTCCTGGAGGGCGTGGCCGCCGAGGAGCAGGAAACTGAGGGGCATGTCTCGGCGAAGAACGCGCTGCGCCTGGCCGTGCTCGCGAGTGAGGGCAAAGACTACGACCTCGCGCTGTGGTGGTATGTGACGGCGCTCAAATCAGGGGATGACACAGGGCAGGCGGAGAAAGCAATCCCGGCACTCTGCACTGCGGGGCAGGCAACATTCGACGCCGCGCTGGATGCGCTCTCGGACGTGTGGAACGCCGGTCAGTACGATGCGGCTTTGCGCATCACGAAGGCGCTGCAGCCGCTGCCGGGGGCGGCGCAGAAGTGCGAGGCGTGGCTGAAGTGGCATGAGGACGGCGGAGGATAGAGGAGGGGCAACAGATGCCGGAAAGCGACGCTGGCGGGGGGATTTCCCCCCGACTCGTTGCCATGATTCGGGGCACCCATCCACTCAATACACTACACACTACTACGCTACTTTGACAATCGGTGGGCGAAGCACTCGGGATCTTGTCCGAGGCTGATGGGATAGCCGAATGAAGGGCGAACGGCCTTCAACCACAGAGACACAGAGTGCACAGAGAACGACTGGAGAATGGCCGCCTGCCCAATGATGGGCACTTAGGGACGTTGCCGTTCACTGTGTATTCTGTGTTTCTGTGGTCAAGCGCCGTGCATTTCCTCACATAGCATCTCATTAGCAAGCAGGGCCGCGCAATTGGCGTAGCAAGATTAGGCAGTCGCCATGCCGGTTTCCGGCACTCTGAAACGATGAAAAGGCGACGGCCCTACCCCGTCCCGCCTGCGGCGGGCCACCCCTCCCGTTCCGGGAGGGGAGAGGCAAACGACGATTCCCGCGCAGCAGGGAACTGCTGCGGTTCTCCCCTCTCCGCTTGCGGAGAGGACGTGGCCACCGTGGGCGGCCGAGGGGGTGAGGTCGCCGTTCGCCCGGCAGCGGGGATTTTCGAGACAGGTTACGCCTGTCGGGACCCGCATCGTCGCCCTATAACTCTGCGTTCCGACGTAAGCCGCCGGCTTCCCGGTCAGCGCAGTTGTGTCACCAGTTGGTTTGTGGTGAGCGCCACGTAGTACCGATGGACTGCGCGGAAGATGTCCGTTTCGGTCGGTGGCAGGAACCGACGCATCGGGTCCGGGTTCGTATCCACGACGATCCTCGCCAGTCCCCAGACGCCTATTTTGATCGCGGCGCCCATGAGGGCCTGCAGCCCCCACAGACAGCCGCACGTCATCAGGACATCGCTCAGCGCGATAGCGAGGAAGCCGAGCGCGAACGGATCAATCTCCAGCCATCGTGGCACGTCATTGACGGTGGCCATGTATGCGCGCAGGCTGTCCGCGGTCGGCATCGGATTCGGAGGTACGATACTGGACTCGAACGCCGCGATCTGACCGGTCGGCAGCGCCGGCCTCGGAGCCGCGTCACAGGCTTGCAGGCTGGCGTTGAACAGGTTGGCGCACAGCGGCGAGGCGAGCAGAGGAGCCAGATTTCGCGGTTCCCCGGCGTCGAAAAAGCGGGGCAGAGATGGCGCCGCGAACGGGGGCGTTCGGCCGAACATGCCGGCGATCTCGGCCGTCGTGAGGCACGCGCCGTGCATCGCCCGGCTGATCTCCTCGGAGGCGTAGAGCTCGGATAGGCGGGCTATGACCGGCTCCAGCGACCTGCAAACGCTCTCGATGCCCAGCACGATCCGCGATCGAACCCACGACTCCAGCTTGCCCGTGTATCTGAGGCTGTCCAGCAGCGGTGCGCAAGCATCGACAAAGTCGCCCAGGACTGTCGGGACCAGCGGGCACGGGCCGGGCGCCGGTTTGCGCTTGGGCATTCGCGCCGACGGGGGCAGGGGTGTCGCCAGCAGTATCTGGGTCTGCCCGAGAGCCACCGCCACGATCCGGTTCCCCTCGGGGATGCGCTCAAGCAGCCGGTCCCGGAATTGCAGCGTCTGGTCGGTATACCGCACTCCCATGCGGGCGAGGGCCACCGCGAACGGCCCGCTGCCCACGATTTCTTCGATTGCCAATCTGGACTGCGAAAGCATCATCGACGCTCGGCTCCGATCATTGCGCGCGAACCCAGGCGGTGCGTCATCGGGCGACGGTCTCGGTCACCGACTCGATTGCGTGGGACAGCGCGGCAAGGAATGCGGCCCCGTCCGCTCCATCGGCCATGCGGTGATCCACGGTAAGCGTCAGTGTCATGGTGGCGCGGACGACGACCGCGTCCGTCTCCTCGCCCGTCGTCGCGTCCTTGACCGCGCGCACCACGGCGCGCTTCTTCATCGAACCGATGGCCAGGATACCGGCCTGTCCCGTGCTGACGATGCCATTGAACCCATCGATCCCCACCGGGCCGATATTCGAGATCGTGAAACCGGCCCCCATCTGCAGCGAGGCGCGTAGTTTCCTTACGCGCGCCATCGCCACCATATCGTGCGCTTCTCGCGCAATATCGTACAGGTTCTTCACATCCGCGTCCAGTATCGTCGGCAACAGGACACCCTCGTCAGTCGCGACTGCGAAGCCGACGTTCACTCGCTTCAGCAGGTGCATGCCGTCATCGCTCCACCAGGCGTTGAAGCCCGGGTGCTCGCGCAGGACACCGGCGACGATCTTGATCAGCAGATCGTTGTATGTGGGCACGATCTCGGGCTTTGCGGCCTTGATGGCCTCGCGCACGGCGATCAGGTTCGTGCAATCGACATCATTCCAAAGGATGAATTGCGGCTGGGTCGTCACACTCTCCACAGTTCGCTGCCCAATCGCCGCACGTGTGCGGGTCAGCGGGAGGAGATCGTATTCTTGCTCATCAGGTCGTGGCGCCATGTACTTCATTCCTTCCATGAGGGGCGGTGCAGATACTGTGCCAGCAGCGGCAGGCGGTTCGCCGTCCGGCGTAAGGGCGATGCCGAAAAAGAGATTGACCACAAAGACGCGAAAGCACGAAACGGCAATGAAGCGCCGGTCATGTCGTTGTCGTTTCGTGATTTCGAGTCTTCGTGGTCGAAATCGTCCATCCCCTGATCCAGTGCGTATTGAACGCAGATCGAGTTCCGATGTACATCCCTCTTCGCCGTCCTATCCCCAGACGGCCGGGTGGTACATCGGGGCCAGGGCGCACATCACGAACAGGCCGATAGCGCCCAGCAAACGCGGATACTGGGCCAACTTGCCGATGCCCCGCCGCGGCTTGGCCTCGTTCGGTTCGGCTGTGGGAGCGGCCAGCAGGGCGACGGCGACGATCAGTATCCAGGCGATCCATCCGCTGCCGGCCCCGCCCAGATACCGGCCCAGCAGCGCGAGCGTCGGCAGCAGGGCGGCGACAAAGTGGTGCTCAGCGGCCCTGGGGGAGACGATCAGCCCGGCCAGAATTGCGGCCCCGAACGCCATCGGATCGGACAATTGCGGCTGCGAGCGCCCGGCGATTCCCAGGCCGAACACCAGCGTGAAGGCCACCAACAGAGCCTGCAGGCCCGCCGCGAGCGCGGGTGCGCGCAGCCACGGCACGGGCGAGCGGATCGGGTCGTAGGTGAACAGATTGCCGACGGCGCTGGCGATGCCCTGGAACCGGGCCGAGGGGTCCGCCCCGCCTAGCAGCGTGGCAGGGGCCTCGCGCCCGAGAAACCGCGCCCAGGTTCCTGGCCGGATCAGCGGCAGCGTTGCCACTGCGACCACGACCGACGCCGCCACGGCGCCGAAGACCGTATGCCACTGACCGCGAATCGCCACGGCTGCCAGCAAGAGCCATGCGTGGGGCTTGAGCAAAAGTCCCAGGCCCAGATACCCCCCGCCGAGCCAAAGCCGTCCTTGCGTGAGACACGTCAGGGCGGCTGCGCTCAGCGCGAACAGCATGACTCCCGGCTCGCCGCGCCGGAAAGCGTCGTGCGTGGGCGACCATACCAGGGCGAGCGTCCACAGCAGACAGCGCGGCAGGAAGTCACGCACTTCCACCGCCTCCAGAAGCACATGCACCGCCACCAGATACAGCGCCACATTGGCCCAGGTCCACAGTGCGCGGGCGGCATGGGGTCGCAGCCACGCTACCGGAGCGACGATCAGCGCAGTGGTAGGCTGGTTGTCTGCGAAGCCCTCCGCCGGCTCGGGAACACCGAACAGGCGAGCCTTCTCTCGGAACCGCTCCCACAGATACAGCCACCGGAAGTCCTTGCCCCAAAGCATCCAGCGAGCGGCAGTATAGTACCGCGCGAAGCCCTCAGGCAACGACCGCATGGAGGGGCTCACAGCGCGCCGGATGAAGATGACCGTTCCGGCGGCGAGAGCCAGGCTGGCGACAAGCGTATCGATTCCGGGCAAAGCAGTGTGCAACGAATGGCCTCCATGAGAGGGCAAAGCGATAGGTTCAGACGCGTCTCAGGGTCAGTATGCGCTCGATGCGGGTCGTCTGGGTGCGCCGCCGGGACCGCCTGTCATCGGGTATCTCGTCGTCGACAAGCGATTCTTCCTCAAACACCCGCGCGGTCCCGATAGATTGCGCCAGTTCGGAGATCGTCTCCGCCGTCCGGTGATGGCGACCGTTGCGTGCGACATCCCCCAATACGAGAACGCACGCCCCTCCCGGCCGGAGTACCCTGGCCGCTGCAGGGGAACGTCAGACGATCTCGATCTTGAGCGACATGTCCGTCTCAACCTCGGAAAGCCGCTCGTTGTAGAGGTCGATGATCTCCTTCAGGACGCGGAGAAAGCCCGCCCGCTGGCCTGCGCCCAACTCGACAATGTTGAAGGCCACGAAGTCTTCAATCGATGCGATCGTCATGCGTTCTTCGATCCCCTCGACCTCCGCCAAACTGCGCGCTTTGATCACCTGTTCGGGCACAGTCAGAAGGAACGGGTACAGGCCAGCTTCAAGATTCTGCTGGCACTTAACAATCACATCCTTGCCGGGGGCAACCGTCACATGGAAAGCCGTTTGCCCGACCAGGATGTCAGCAATTCGCCCTGTCTGAAGGTCAGCGGCATGGCTTGGGAAGTTGGCAATCTCAATGTCGCCATGACGCCTCTGCAGCTTGGCCCCGACGAGGTGCTGCTCGACGATACCATTTGACCTGCCCTTCGCTTCGGCGAGGATGCGTCGCACCCACGACGACGGTGACGCTTGGCGTTCGGCAGTGATCTTGAGGTGCTGGCGCTGGAACCACAGACGCACCTCTCCGAGAAGGCGGTCGATCAGGCTGCGAAGGAACACATCTCTTGCCTCCGCGTCGATCCGAGCCAACTCCTGCCCGTATGCGAGCCCCTCCAGCAGTTTCTGACCGTCCTGGTGCGCTTGCCTGGTGGTAACCTCCTTGAGGTACGGCTGAGTGATGCCGTACCGCGCCAGTGTAGACCGCAGGCCCGACCTAGCCCCCCTAACCTCGCCGCCCTCGCCGACGACATTCTCTCGTGCCAGCGGGCACTGTGTGCGCAAGTGGTCCAGTACGACGATGCCTACCGCCACTGTGTTGCGTGACAATTCCGTGTGTTTTCGTCTGCGGCACGAGTCAAGCCATGCTTCCAACGCTGCGGTGCTTGATGCCCGGATGTCCTCGGTCGTCTTGCTCATAGCTGCGGGGACCTCATCAGTTCGTCAGCCAGTGGCGCCAAGTAGTTGGATTCTATCCACTCGACAGCAGGTACGCACACGGCATCCCCGAATCCGAAGAGGGCCTCGTTGAGCGGGGACTTGATCTGGTAGGTATCAGGCACCCCCATCAAGCGGGCGCACTCGCGCGGCGTGAGCAGCCGCGCATACGCCCGGCCGCCGCCCGCTTTGAAGAGTATCTGTCGTCCGCTTCCACCTCGCGGAGTCCTCAAGCAGCCTGCGAGCCCGTCCACCCGCAGTTCGCCCATCGATCTGCCATTGCGCACACGTCGAAACACGGTGCCATACGAGAAGGTGCTGCTCTGCATCATCGCCCGGGCGGTCGCAAGGTGCCGTTCGCTCATCTGGTTGAGCAGATAGTCAACCCTGTCCTGGCTCCACCACTCCGGGGCGTCGTCTGGCAGGTTCTCCAACACGTCGGGGAGTTGTGCCGTTCTCCGGGGAAGTGGCGGCAGTTGGCGGACGCACCAGTCGATATCCGGGTGGGCCGCAACGAAGTCGCGGAGTGCCTTCGGCCTGGTGCCCGAGTCCAAAGAGGACAGGGCTCGCGTCCTCTGGCGATCCTGCGCCTCGCACCCGGACACGCCAACGACAAACAGCCGCCTTCTGCTTTGTGGAACGAAATGTGCGGCGTCCACGACGAAGGCGTCCGTAGCGTATCCGAGGTCGTTGAGCGCCATCAATGCCCGGGCTAGGTTGGTGCCGCCATCTGCGATGAGGAAGCCCATGACGTTCTCAATCAGCAGGAGTGGAGGTCGTCGGCTACCCATCTCGCCGAGTATCCTGACGAAGGCCCAGAAGGTGCCGGAGTTGTCGCCGTCCAGCCCTCGACCGCGCCCCGCCAAGGAGAGGTCGTTGCACGGGAAGCTAGCGGTCGCCAGACCCACCGAGGGCACGTCCTCGCCGGACAACGAGTGCACATCGCCGAGGACAAAGCCGTGCGTGTCGAAGTTGTCGCGATACAGCCGAAGCTTGCTTGCGTCTATATCGTTTGCGAACGCGAAGCTCCACCCGCGACGCTCCAGCGCGAGTCGCACGAGCCCTATACCCGCGAAGAACTCGGCGACTCCACGTAGCCCCGAGCCCGGGGCAACGGACGCCGCCAGTACCGGGTCATCGAGAGGCAGTGTTGGCGCGGCTCGAATAGTCATTGCGACCCTCTTGTGTTGGCCTCTGGCCTGCTACATCGCGCTCTGCGCCTGCTCAGGACCGTCCTTTCGATCCTGTCCACGCAGCCGTCGAACCGTTCCTTGAGATCATGCTCCCACACGCGCATCATGCGCCACTCGGACTTCCGGTACCATCGTGCATAGGCGCGGTCCCGCTCAATATTGCGAGCAATCTTCTTCTGCCAGTATTCCGAGTTCGTCGCGGGCATACGCAGATGCTTCGGGCACCCGTGCCAGAAGCACGAGTCGATGAACACGGCTAGGCGTTCGCGGACAAACACGATGTCTGGCACGCCGGGCAGGTTATAGTGCTTGCGGAAGCGCAGGCCGCGCCTGAAAAGGGCTGAACGCACCTTCACCTCAAGGGTCGTGTCCTTCGAGCGAACACGGCTCATTACCTTGCTGCGCTGTTCGGAGGTAATCGTGTCCATTTGCAGTGCAGTACGATCAGTGCGCGTTCCAGGCTACTGCTCCAGCGGCAGATTCTCCTGCAATATCGGCGGTAGGGCCTTGCCCTTCATGCCCAGGTGCGCGTAAGCCCGCTCTGTGGCTATGCGGCCGCGCGGGCCCCTGATGACGAAGCCTATCTTCAGCATATAGGGCTCTACAACATCCTCAAGCGTGTCCTGGTCTTCGGCGAGGGTTGCCGCCAGGGCGTTCACGCCGACCGGGCCGCCGTCGTAGTATTCGATGATCGTCAGCAGATACTTGCGGTCCAGTTGGTCCAGGCCGAGCGCGTCCACACCCATCGCCGACAGCGCCTCGTTGGCGAGGGCCTCGGTGATGCGCCCGTCGCCGAGGATCTGGGCGTAGTCGCGGACGCGCCGCAGATAGCGGTTCACGATCCGGGCGGTGCCGCGCGATCTCGCGGCCAGCTCGTGCGCCCCGCCAGCGTCGATTTCGATGCCGAGCACTCGGGCCGCGCGCGCCACGATGCGCTCAAGCTGCTCAGTGGAGTAGAAGTCCAGGTGGTGGAAGATGCCGAAGCGCTCGCGCAGCGGAGCCGTGAGCATCCCCGAGCGCGTCGTTGCGCCGATCAGTGTGAAGGGCTCGACGTTCAGCGGGATCGTCTTGGCGTAAGGCCCCCGGTCGACCACGAAGTCGATGCGGAAGTCCTCCATCGCCGGGTACATGTACTCCTCAACCACGCGCGGCAGGCGGTGGATTTCGTCGATGAACAGGATGTCGCCCCGGCCCAGGTTCGTCAGGATGCCGACGAGATCGGACGCTCTCTCCAGCGCCGGCCCCGAAGTCTTGTGGATTTCAGCCGCCATCTCATTGGCGATGATGTGCGCGAGGGTCGTCTTTCCCAGGCCCGGCGGGCCGTCGAACAGCACATGCTCGAGCACGTCCCCGCGCTTGCGCGCGGCCCCGATCGAGATGCGAAGCTGGTCGATGAGGCGTTCTTGGCCCACGTCGTACTCGTCAAGGCTGTGCGGGCGCAGGGAAGCCTGTTCCTCGTGATCCTCAGGCCGCTGATCCGCAGAGACAACCCGCTGCCGACCGTAGTCGCTATCCATGAAGTGACCTTCTCGCCATTGACAGAAAGCTCAGTGCTTGAACACCCGCCTGACGATCTCTCCCGCGTCGGTGATCTCGGGAGCCGCAACTCTCACCAACTGGATGCTCCGCAAGGCATCGGCCTGGGGGACGCCCATCTGGGTCAGGATGTCGAGGGCTTCCGCCTCGAAGTCGGTCGCAGGCCCCGTCACGGCAGGCAGGGCGATTGCCTCGCGCTCCTCGGCGGACAGGAAGCGTGTGACCTTGCCCGAGAGCGTGGCGATGATGTCCTTGGCGCGCTGTGCCCCCACGCCGGGGAGGCTGCGCAGCACCCGCGCATCTTGCATCTCAATCGCCTTCGCCAGCGTGGCGACGGGTAGAGCGAACGCGCGGATCGCCGAGCGCGGCCCGAACTTGGGCACCTCGATCAGCCGCTCGAAGAACTCGCGCTGCACCTCGGTTTCGAAGCCAAGCAGCACCGGGATGGCCTTCTGCGGATCGGTCTGCATGTAGTAGTAGGTGGCCAGCTCGACCTCGCCGCCCAGTTCCCGCTCTCGCAGGCGGTCGAGGGTGTGGGGCGAGACGGTCACCTCGTAGGTGATCCCCGCAACCTCCACCATCGCGGCATCGTCACGCAGGCCGGCAAGCTCTCCCCTGATTCGGCGGATCAACGGTGCACCTCGTCTGGAAGCGAGATTCGGGCTCGGCGATGATGCGGGGCAGTCGGCGGGACGGCGATGCGTCGGGCCGGGCTGGCATGGCACACCGCCAGGGCAAGAGCGTCCGTTACATCGGCAGGCTCCGGGGCCGTGGCCAGGCCGAGTAAGTGCGCCACCATCGCGGCAACCTGGGCCTTCCCGGCCCGGCCATGCCCGGTCAGCGACCGCTTGACGAGCGAGGCGGGGTACTCCGCCACCTCGATCGCGCATTCCGCCGCAGCGAGGAAAATCACACCGCGCGCGTGTCCCATCAGGATCGCGGTACGCGGGTGCTTGTACTGGGAATACAGCGATTCCACAACGGCCACCGTGGGGCCAAACTCACGAATGACGCTGCAGACCCCCGTGTATATGGCATGTAGACGGGTCTCCAGGTTTCCACTCGCTCCGCCACGGATGACGCCGCCCTCGACAAGCCGTGGACGCGCGTCAACATAGTCGACGAGGCCATACCCGGTGGTCTGCAGGCCGGGGTCGATCCCAAGAATGCGCATTGTATCTCCTGTGGGGATTATAGCACGAGAGGAGGGATGGGGGAAACCGGGTCGCGTCGCAGGGTGTGCTTCCCAATTGTTGGTCGATGATCGGCGATGGCTGGGCCGTACCCAACGGCGGAAGTGAAGGGCTGTAGCGGTCCTTGGCGGCTACAGGACTATCCTCCGTGCCTAATCCTCTAAATCCTCTCAATCCTGTTCCCTTCGCCGTTCCTTGCCTCCACGTCTGCGGCAGTCCTGTATACAATCAGCGGAGGGCATCGGAAGCCGACGTGCCCACAGTTGTCTCCTCCTCGACAGGTCCGCCGTGCGCGCTGGCCCAGGCCTCCGCTGACCGCCGTTCAGCCGCCTCGATCAGGTATAGCTTCATCAAGATCCCGGTGCAGATCCAGAAAATCGGACCCGTGGGGGCCTGGTAGAGCGTGCTGCCGGAGGTCTGCATGAATAGCCCCGCAGCCATGACTGCGAACAGCGCCGCCGCGAGAGACCGATACGAGGGCGACACGATGCGCCGGTATGAGTGGAAGCTCCAACGCAGGCACGAGAACAGCAGAGAGATATAGATGATGAAGCCGGGTATGCCCAGCTCCTTCAACGCCCGCCCGTATTCGCCTTCGACCCAGGCTTGCGTCTCCGTCGAGACCTCCGTCTCCTCCCCGCCCATCAGTTGTGCTCCGCGCCCGAGGCCGATGCCGGTGGCGATGCCAACCCCCAGCGGGTGCGCCATCGCATTGGCGAACCCCGCCTCGAACGGATGCGCAATTCGCGCGTAGATCTCCTGACGGCTCACCGGCACCTTGGAGTAGCGTAGTTGGCTCGGCGTCCGAAAGACGTGCGAGATCGCCAGGATGCCCATAAGCGCAACAAGAGCGACGAGTGCGAAGGCGCGCCCGCTCCGCCGAAATAACATCATCATCAGCCCGGCGGGGATGATAGCGACAAGCGCCGTTCGCGATCCGCTGGCGATCATTCCGATGATGCACACGCCCGCTCCGCCCAGCAGCATCAGCTTCCACAGCGTCCCACTCCTGCTGAAGGACACCCCCCCGATGAGCAGTAGTGCGGCCAACGCCATCGACGCTCCGAAGGTGCTCGGATGCACGAAAGTGGACATTGCCCGGACGGTCTGCCCGCTGGTGAAGCGGTCGGTGTAGGCGAAAGTGGGTGAGAGTTCCTTGAGGTGGCCGTAGCCGCGATTGTACTGGTACGCGCCGTAAAGGCTGCTGGGCACAGTGACCAGCAGGATGAACATGATCAGGCGCTCGATTTGGGTACGTTCGGTGAACAGGTCATACGCGATCAAGACCAACGGCAGCCAGATCAGCCAACTGCGCAGCCCCGCAAGTCCGACCGTCAACTGCAATGTGGTGCAGTTGAACAGCTCGGCGCCGCAGTATAGGCCGAACAGAACCAGGGGGAGGATCACGGGGTGGCGGAGGCTGTTCAGCCTGCCGGTGTTCAGGCCCCGGAAAGCCCATACCAGAATTAGGATCCAAAGTGTGACATCCTTATACAGCAGTCCCATCGCCCCGGCGGAAACGCCTTTCACCAATCCGTCGACAGCGCCGGCGATCAGGACACCGTAGATCGCAATCTCGGCGGAGAAAAACGAAGCGGCGATCACGACGCCACCGAGGCCGAACAGCATCGACCTCATGCTGCTCCCACTGGCGCCGTGTGTGGAGAGAGACAACGAGGCGGCGATGGCGATGCTGGCAACCAGGATGACGCCGAGGACCTTAGGCCCCAGGGAGACCGGCTGACTGGTGGGAGGGGGAGAGTTCAGAGGGCGGTACGGCGCAACCATCAGTGCTTTACCCGGTCTTCTCGCTGCCCCGCCAGGCGGCATAGGTGCGAAGTGCGGACAGTTTCCCCCTCGTGGAGGCCCGGAACTGAGACAGCGCCGGCAGCCCGTGGCCTGGCAGCGACGCCAGCGCCTTCAGCAGGCCGTACCGGGTGCCCTCGCCGACCAGCAAAGCATAGGCGAAGAACACGGCTCGACGGGCCGGGCCGAGATGCTTAAGCAGGCAGTACACCCAGTTGTGGCTGTCCGAGTATACCAGTTCCGCGTCGGCCGTGTCACGCGATACCCAGCAGTGGCGCGGGGCGGTGATGTGATCGACCGCGGCTTGCGGGTCGTAGATCAGCCGGTAGCCCTGGGCCGTAACGGACAGCGACGCATCCGTATCATTGAGACAACACGAGCCCGTGGCGAGGCGTTCGTCGAACGGCGGCAACAGCCGGCGGCGGAAGCTCATGTTCGCGCCCTTCAGGTGGTCCACCGGCACCGGGCCGCCGTCGAGTTGCAGGTGGTGGTTGCCGATCATGCGCCCGTACCAGCGCAATTTGCCGACCTCCCGCACACGCCCGTCGAGTACGGTTCCGTCCTGATGCACGATGTCTCGCCCCCCCACGCCACCGACCGCCGGGTCGGCGTAGTGCCGGAGCAGGTTCGCGAGCCAATCCGGATGCGGGGCTGTGTCATCGTCGATGAAGCAGACGATGTCCTCCGTCGCAGCCTGCAGGCCGGCGTTCATCGCCGCAATCTGCCCCGGCTCCAAGACATCCACGCGGCACGCGTTCAGGCGTTCAGGAGGCGTCTCGATCCAACGCGCGAGCGCTTCACAGGTGTCAGTGTCGTCCCCGCGAACGACGATCAGGACCCGGTCAGGCAACATCGAGCCTGATGCGAGCGCGTTAAGACATCGCACGAGACTGTCGGGGCGATGGTACGAGGGGACAATGACGCTGACGGTCGCGGTCACATCGAACCTGCTCTGGGGATGCCGGGCACGGCCCCTCCTCTAGCGCTTCGCGGTTTGGTCAAGCAAGACAGCGGTGAGGATGACGCCCCCCTTGACGATCCACTGCCAGTACTGGTCCACCTCCAGCAGCGACAGGCCGTTGTTCATCACCCCGATGATCAGCGCGCCGATCACGGTGCCGAAGATGCTGCCGCGCCCCCCCATGAGACTCGTCCCGCCCACGACCACCGCCGCGATGGCGTCGAGTTCATAGAACTGGCCCGATTTGGGGTCGCCGGACCCAAGCTTCGAGGCCAGGATGACCCCTGCCAGCCCCGCCAGCGCTCCGGCCATCGCGTAGACGAGGGCTTTCACCCGCGCGACCGCAATGCCCGAAAGACGCGCCGCCTCTTCATTGCCCCCGATCGCCAGCACGTATCGGCCGAACGTCGTCTTGGACAGAAGCACCCAGGCGACGGCGACGACCGCCGCCATGATGAACACGGGTATCGGGATCGGAAGCTCCGGCGACTGCCCGATCTTCCTGAAGGTATCGGGCAGATTGTAGACCGGCTGCCCGTGGGAGATGACGAACGCCGCGCCGCGGGCCACCAGCATCATGGCGAGGGTCGCGATGAACGGCGGAAGCCCGAAATTCGCCACACATGCGCCGTTGAACCACCCCGCCAGTCCCCCGACCGCCAGCCCGGTCGCCAGCCCGATGCAGACGGCGACCGCGCCGGTGGCGCCGCCCATCGCCATCGCCACCAGGACCCCGGCGACGGCCAGCACCGATCCGACCGACAGGTCGATCCCGGCGGTGATAATGACAAACGTCATCCCGACCGCGAGGATGCAGTTGATCGAGATCTGGTTGGCGACATTGATGATGTTGTCTTTTTGGACGAACAGGTGTTCCGGGGTGAAGATGGCGAAGCCCAGGCACAGGATGACAAGCCCTGCGACGATGCCGTAGCGGAATAGGAACTCGGCCACGCTGATTCTCGCCCCGGACGCCATCGCTCACCGTCCCCCGGTCGCCAGGGTCATGATGCGCTCCTGCGTCGCCTCCGCGCGCGGAACCTCGCCGGTGACATGCCCCTCCCGCATGACGATGACCCGGTCGCTCATCTTGAGCACCTCGGGCAATTCCGAGGAGATCATGATGATCCCCGCTCCCTGCCGGGCGAGTGCCCGCATGATCTCGTGAATCTCGCCTTTTGCCCCGACATCCACGCCGCGCGTCGGCTCATCGAAGATCAGCACCTTGCACTTCGTGAACAGCCACTTGGCGAGGGCCACCTTCTGCTGCGTGCCGCCGGAAAGGTTGCGCGCCTTCTGTTCAATCGAGGGCGTCGCGATCCGCAGATCATCGACATAGCCCTCGGCGGCGTGCCGCTCGGCCTTCGGGCGGACGAAGCCTCCTGAGGCGACGGCCTTTAGGTTTGCGAGGGTGATGTTCTCGCGGATCGCCATGTCGAGAATCAGCCCTTGCTGCTTGCGGTCCTCCGGCACGAGGCCGATCCCCCGGCGGATCGCCGCTCTGACACTCCCGAGGGGCACGGCTACGCCATCGAGCGTTACCGACCCGCCGACAGGCCGGTCCGCCCCGAAGACCGCGCGGACGAACTCGGTCCGCCCCGCGCCGACCAGCCCCGCGATGCCCAGTATCTCGCCCTCGTGCAGAGTCAGCGACAGCGGCGGCTCGCCAACCGCGCGCGTGAGGCCCTCGACCTGTAGAAGCGGCCTGGGGGTCGCCGAGGTTGTGAACTCGACTGTCTCCAGCTCGCGGCCGATCATCATCCGCACGATGTCCTCGCGCGTCAGGTTCGCCACGTCCTCCGTCGCGACGTGTTGGCCGTCGCGCAGCACGGTCACGCGGTCGGCAACCTCGAAGATCTCCTCGAGCCGGTGTGAGATGTAGACGACGCTGACGCCCTCTTGCTTGAGGGTCGAGATGATCGCGAAGAGGGTCAGAAGCTCGTGATCCGTTAAAGTGGCCGAGGGCTCGTCCATTACGATAATGCGCGCCTTCAGCGACAGCGCCTTCGCGATCTCGACAAGCTGCTGTTGGGCGACGCTGAGGCCGGCGACGAGGCTTCGCGGGGAGATGCGCGCCTCGATGCGGTCGAGTTCGCGCTGGGCGCCGGCCCAAAGCTCTCCCCAGCGGATGAAGCCCGCATTGCGCGGCTCGCGCCCGAGGAAGATGTTCTCGGCGACCGACAGGTGGGGCACGAGGTTGAACTCCTGGTAGATGACCCCGACCCCGGCGGCAATCGCTTGCGCCGGATTGGCGATGTTCACCGGCTTGTCGTCGATGAGGATATCGCCCTGGTCCGCGGAGATCGCGCCAGCCAGAATCTTCATCAGCGTCGACTTGCCGGCCCCGTTCTCGCCGACCAGGGCATGAACCTCACCCGGTCGCAGGTCGAAGCTCACGTCCGATAGCGCCCGGACGCCGGGGAACGACTTGGAGATGTGTTGCATCTGGAGAGCAAGCATAGGGACACCGAAAGTCAGAAGCCAGAAGCCAGAAGCCAGAAGACGGCGAACGGCGTGACGGCCCTACGGAACGCCGCTACGCCGGCCTCTGCGGGGTGCCGCTCGCCTGCTCCTTCTTGAGAGACTCCTGGTCGATCACGCCAACATCAATCGGCGCGCTCTTGGGCACCTGCTGCTTGGCAAGGTAGCGGGCGATCAGTTCGATCGTCTTCGCGCCCATTCTCTTGGGATACTGCACGACGTCGGCCTTAAGCTGGCTGCCCTTGCTGATCTCCCTGCGTGCTTCCGGCGTGCCGTCGTAGCCGATGATGACGATGTTCTCCGATCCCTTATGTCCCCGGCAGGCGGCGAGGGCTCCAAGCGCGGAGTCATCGTTGATGCCGAAGATGCCCTTCAGGTCCGGATGGGCGGAGAGCATGTTCTCAGTGACCTCCTGGGCCTTGTCGCGTCGCCCCTCGGCCGGCTGCTTGATGATCTCGATCCCCGGATAGTTCTTCATGACTTCCTCAAACCCGGCGGTGCGGTCCTGGACCGACTGGACGGCCGGGTGGTCGATGATGAGCACCTTGCCCTTGCCGCCGACGGCCTTCGCTATCAACTCTCCGGCGAGCTTGCCGCCCTGCTTGTTGTCCGAGGCGATGTGGGACACGATGTCGCCCCCGCCGGCGGCGATGTCTGCGGTGAAGACGGGGATGCCGGCCGCGTTGGCCTTCTTCACCGTGCCGACGACGCTCTTGGTGTCCGCCGGGCACAAGACGATGGCCGCGACCTTCCTGACGATGAAGTCATCGACCTGCGCGTCTTGCTTGGCCGTGTCCATCTCAGAAGATACGATCGCGAGCTTGTAGTTGAGCGCGAGCGCGCGCTCCAGCATCGCTGATTTGAGGTCTTGATAGAAGACGTGCTGCTCAGTCAGGAGGCTCACGCCGATGGTCTCGCCGTTGCCGCGGGGGATGTCCCCGCCTTCGCCGGTGGCCTCGGGAGCCTTCGCGACAGGTGCGGGCGCGGCGGGACCACTCTCCGGGGCCTTGGGGTGTTGGCAAGAGCACAGCAACAGCGCGGTCGCGGTAACAGCGGCAACCAGCAGGGGCAGGAAGAAGCGGGCCTTCATTGGTTGGTGACCTCCCGGAGACGGCGGGTAGTGGCGACCAAAGCAGCATCAATCGTAATATTTCGCGCGGAATCGCTCGGATACCTGCCGCGCGGGGGTTCCTCATTGTGTGTGGGTGCTTGACAGTGGTTGAACAGACCACATCAGGCATGGTCGTTATCCGTGCCGTCGCGTCCGCAGGACGCTCGGCCCCGCCGCAGGCGGGGTCCCTCAGCCGGATGCTTCAGCGTCCGGGACACCGCGCTGCACCAAGACCATCCCGTCCGCAGGACGGATGGCCGAAGGCCCTATGGCCCGCGTCATCGACGACTTGGGCGGCTGCGCCGCCACCCGTCCTGGCGGACGG
>Ga0181520_10005715_pt1 | contig 19602 bp, 13 predicted proteins | sample PEATcosm2014_Bin_29_FD_132451 | JGI IMG/M metagenome (GOLD analysis project Ga0181520, IMG submission 132451) | Peatland microbial communities from MTU Mesocosm Facility, Houghton, MI, USA - PEATcosm2014_Bin02_30_metaG | ecosystem: Environmental > Terrestrial > Soil > Wetlands > Peat | place...
ATTCATGACCGCTTCGAGCGCATCCAGGCCAGCTTCTCCGATATTTCCTCGCAAGCCCAGGAAAACTACTCCGGCGCACGGCTGGTTCGCGCCTTTGCTCGCGAGCAATCTCAAATCAGCCTCTTCGAGCGGCTCAACCGCGAGTACATCGCTCGCTCCCTAAAGCTGGTGCAACTCATGGGCATGTTGTGGCCCACGCTGGAATTCGTTCTGGGCATCGCCATGATCCTCACCCTGTTGGTCGGCGGGCACCAGGTCATAGCCCACCGCATCAGCGTAGGCCAGTTTGTGGCCTTCAACACCTACATGGTCCTGCTCACCTGGCCCATCATCGCCGTGGGCTGGGTGGTGAACATATTCCAGCGCGGCATCGCCTCGGTAAAGCGCATCGACGAGTTGATGCAAGCCGAGCCCGTCATCGACGACAGCGCCGCCGATCCGGCCATTAAAGCCAACACCGTACTCGACGGCGAAATCGAATTCCGTAATCTATGTTTCAGCTATGGCGAAACTCCAGTCCTCAGCGGCATCTCGCTCAAAGTTCCCGCCGGCTCCAGCCTGGCCATTGTCGGCCCCACAGGCTCAGGCAAATCCACCCTCATCAATTTAATTACCCGGCTCTATGAAGCGCCAGAAGGCTCGCTGTTGATCGACGGTCGCCCGGTGCGCGATTATCCATTGGCGGTGCTCAGGCGCAACATCGGTCTGGTTCCGCAGGAAACATTCTTATTCAGCACCACCATCCGCGAAAATCTTTCCTTTGGCGTGCCGCACGCAACTTCTGAGGAATTGCTCGAAGCCGCCGAGGCAGCCCACATTCGCACGGAGTTTGAAGAGTTTCCCCAGGGCTTTGAAACCATGGTGGGCGAGCGCGGCGTCACGCTTTCCGGCGGGCAGAAGCAACGCGCGGCAATCGCCCGTGCACTTCTTCGCAAGCCCTCCATCCTCATCCTCGACGACGCGCTGGCCAGCGTGGACACGTACACGGAAGAACGCATTCTGGGCGGCCTGCGCAGTTATATCCAGTCCTCAACCACCATTTTGATCTCCCATCGCGTCTCCACCGTGCGCAATGCCGACCAGATCGCCGTGCTGGACCACGGGAGAATTGTGGAGTTGGGTCGCCACGACGAGTTGCTCACCCTCGACGGCTACTACGCCAGCCTTTATCAGAAGCAGCAATTGGAAGAAGAACTCACCGTCGCCGGATAAGCTGTTTCACGCATTCCATCTGGAACCAGCCGAAGGCTCCGAACCGTAATCCGAGTTATCCGTCATGCGCCCAGAGGCCATGCCGCTCACTTGAAGCGGAGCCGGATTGACTTCGGGATCCCTGGCTACCTGTCGCCAGGCGTCGCGCACATTCTTTACGCATGCAATGGTATGCTCGAACTTTTGCCGCGAAGCTGACTGCGAGGCCTGCAAGATTTGCGCGAAGATCGATGCGTAGAACTCGCTGAGCACCTGCGCCGGCCGGCCGCCTACATCCATGCGCAGCCGCGCCTGCAAGTGAATGATGATGTCCAGCGCCCGCTTGACGGCGGTCCGGCGCGCCTCCGCGTCGCCGCGTTCCACCGCCGCCGACGCCGCGTAAAGAAAGCGCACAATCCCGTCATAAAGCGCCACCACCAGATCCACTGCCGAAGCGCCGTCCAGCGCATGTTCCTGATAACTTCCCATGAGAATAAAACTCCTTAGCCGCTCGTATTTTCGTTGTAGCCGGTCACTGCCGAATAAAGCTCGTTGACGCCTTGCAACTGCGTGGGCAGCTCTTGCATGATTTGATTAGCCGTGTTCAGTTCCGTGGTCAGGCTTTTCTGCTGCGCGGAGATATAGACGTTTTCCTTGCTAATCTCCGCATTCAAGGTGCTTTCTATGTTGCTGTCGGACGTCAGGCTGAGAGCCAAAACGCCTGTGGTTCCGCTGGTGCCGGCGTTGGTTAGCATGGTGCTGAATGTCTGGCCCCAGCCATTTGCGTTCTGAAAAAAGCTCACCACCCCGTTGTAATCCGAGTTCAGCAGCGAGTCCAGAGTGGAGGCGTCCAAGGCAATCGAGCCGTCGTTATTCACGCTGATGCCAAGGCTGGTCAAACTGCTGATGTCCGATGATTTTGTGTAGTTCAGGTTCGCAGTGCTGGTATTCGTGGCGTCCAGTACGTTGGAGGTCACGGTCAACGCGCCCGCGCTCCCTATAGTGTTAGATAGCAGCGACAAGCTCGATGTCCCATCGTTGTTAAACATTACCGATGCCGTGACTCCGATGCCCGCCGAGTTGATGGCGCCAGCCAGGCCAGCGAGATTATTGCTTGGAGAAGTGGCTGAATAAGGCGGCACACTGACTGTCTGCGCCGCGCCTTTGCCTACCTGAATGGAGATGGTGCCGGTGAGCGCGTCACTGGCGCTGGGAATTTTGCTCAGAGTGCCGCTGTCGGCCGTGGTGCTGGTGTAAGTGTTGTTGTCAGAGTAGCTCAGCTGCGCATCGCTGGTGGCTACAATGCTGGGGTTTACCGTCAATGCACCACCGGTGCCCGCGGTCTGCGACGCTAGTGTCAGGGTTGATTGGCCGTTGCTGGTCACCACCGTGGCCGTCACCCCCATCTCGGCCGCATTGATTGCGCCGGCCAATCCGGAGATCGTGTTGTTTCCCGAGGTCGTCGGTACGTTGATGACCTGCGCCGCTCCGCTGCCCACCTGAATCGAAATTGAGCCCGTCAGTGTCGTATCTGTGCTGGTGGAAATTGAGGTCAGATAGCCGTTGGGGTTCTGCATATTCAATCCGCCCAGCAACTGCTGCTGCAAAAGCGAAATCGCGGGAGAACCGAACAGCGGCTCGGCGTTGCCTGAGCTGTCGTCCCCTTCCTGGGTATTCACGGCGCTGATCAGCGCGTTGTAATCGGTGACCACCTGGTTGATTGCGCTCCCCACATCAGTGTTATCGTTGGCGATTACCACCTGTACTTGCTCCAGGCCGCCGCCGCTTAAGGTCGCGCTGGGAGCCAGCATCTGAAATGTCACGCCGGGAATCAAATCGGCCACCGTGTTCGACGCGCTGGTCAGAGCCACGCCGTCCACCGTCAGATTGGCGTCCGTACCCGCCACCGGGCTGGTATAAGCCAGATTCGTCGTGCCGGTGTTGTCATTGAGGCTGGAGTTCACCGTCAACGTGCCTGTGGAGCCCGCGGTGTTGGAGGTCAGCGTCAGGATGGTGCCGATTGCGTTGCTGCCCACCGCTGCCGCATTGAGCGAAGCCGTTACCCCCAGGCTGGCCGAGTTAGTGGTGATGAAAGACTGTAGTTCGCTGAGCGTGTTGACGCCGCTCCCCGTGTAGATGGTGTTCGGTGCCGCGCCTCCGCTCGGCTGCGCGCCTATGACGATAGTCTTCGCCGTGCCCGTGCTGCCCACCTGAATCGACATTGAGCCGCTAAGCGCATCGCTGGTGTTGGCAATCGCCGTCATCGTGCCGGTTGAGGCTGTATTGCCGCTACCCGACGTGCCCGTATAACTCATCGCCACGCTGTCGGTGGCCACCAAACCAGTGGTCACCGGAGTATTTATGGTCGTATCACCGTTTACGGCTATGTTTCCCGCAGCCCCTGAGGTAGCCGACACAAGGCTCAGCATTGATCCCGCGGAATCCGTTAGCACGCTGGCGTTGATGCCGATTGCCGAGGCATTTATCGTCGCCGCCAGGCCGGCCAGCGTATTGTCGGAAGAGTTCAGCGTAATCGTCAACGCCGTGCCAGTGCCCGACTGCAGTGTGATTGATCCGGTCAGCAAGTCATTGGCATTGGCTATCTGCGCCAGGTACCCGCTCGAGGTCGTCGCCAGATTGCTCACCTCCACCGTATGCGTACCCGCAATCGCCGTTGCGTCGGCCGAAGTCAGCGTCAATACATTGGTGTCCGAACTGGACCCCGTCTTCTGGGCCAGGGTCCCCGTCGCATTGGTCAGAGAGGTCATGTCGGTGGAGAGTGTTGATAGCAGCTTCCCTATACTGGAGATCGCCGTGTCCTGGCTTTGCAGTGTGGTCAGCTGATTCTTCCACGGTGTCTCCACATTCTGCAGATTGCCCACAATCTCTGCTACCGTCGAGCTGACGTTGAAGCCCTGCCCGCTGGTCGCCGACCCAAAACTCAGTCCTACTGTGCCCATAGTTTCCCCGTGTTGATTTCGTGCAGCCGGAGAACCACCCGCTCTCCATCCAAATTAAAAAGAACTCATGCATTCCTCTCTAATATGAGCCGTCCTACATCTGAACAGAACCTCGTCCTGTCAATCAGTTCATCGGCTTGCAAGCAACGTGGCTTTAGCCCCGCCGGTGAATATTCACGCGCCACTACCCGCATTGTTTCGCCTGCGCAATACAAGAAGGGCGCCCTCGCGGACGCCCTTCTCTGGTTAAAGGCTTTACGCCTGTTGATGTTAGATCAGCTTGAGAACTTCCTGCTGTACGGTGTTGGCCTGCGCCAGGGCGGCAATGCCCGTCTGGCTCAGAATCTCGTACTTGGACATGTTGGAAGTTGCCGACGCATAATCGGTGGCTTGCACCGCGTTCTGCGCCGATTGTACGTTCTCCTGCTGTGTGCTGAGCACCTGGCTGACGGCGTTCAGCGTGTTGATCTGCGCTCCAACGTAGCCGTCTTGTGCTGCCACGGCTGTGATGGCCGAGTTCAAAAGCAGTAGCGCACCCTGCGCATCGTTCTGGTTGGTCAGATCGGTGGCGCTCAGGCTTACTCCCGCGCCATCCGTGTAGCTGATGGTTGCAATTCCACTGGAGGCCTTGCTGTCAGAGCTAAAGGTCGCCGCTGCGGCTTGCTGTGTGGTTGTGTCGGTTATGCTGCCGGAGAGCCCTGTGTTGTAGGCGCTCTTCGACGTGTAGCTCAGAGCCGAGTTGCTGGTGGTATCGACGAGGTCAGAAAGAGTCGGCGATACAGTGACCGTTCCATTGGGTCCTTCCGTCCCCGAGGTCAACACGAGGTTGCCGAAGGACGTATTTCCACTGGTGTTAGCCACAAATGCGGCGCTGACACCGAGGTTAAGTCCAGTGGTGCTGTTCGCGTTGATGAAACTGACCAACTGTTGCACCGTCGCTTTGGACACATTTTCATTGCTGTTCGCAGCGGCTACCTGTGCCATGGTTACGGTCTTTTGGGCCGATCCCACGGTGAAGACCAGGGCTCCGCCCAGGGTATCGTTCACGCTGGCAAGCTGGTTGCTTGTCGCCGCCGAGTTGTAGGTGCCTCCGCTCACGTCGACCAGGGCATCGGTGCCCAGGGCGGCGGTGAGCGTGTTTCCTGTGTAGTGATTAGCGCCGTCGCTTTGTGTCAGTGTCAGCCCGGATGCATTGGCCTGAGCCGTCACATCCAATGTTGCCGACTGATCAGAAATGAGGGTGGCAAGGTCGGCGAGGGTGTTGCCGACGTTCAGCGCCGCGCCGGGAAGGCCCGTGCCCACCGTCGTGTTGGTGTTGTTGGTGTAGTAGACGCCGACGCCAGCGCTGTAAGAATCCGCGCCGGTTCCAATGTTAAAGGTGTCGGATACGGAGCCATTGGCGATGACGATGCTGCCTGACATCACATCGTTGGTGTTGACCGCCACGGCCGCGCTTGAATTGTTCTCCGCGGTCAGGTTGTCAACAGCTGCGTTGCCCAAAGCACCGGTGGCCCCGGGGGCGTAACCACTCGTGCTCGTTCCGGTGGATACTGCCAACGGAGTGAAGGTGCCCGCGGTCATCGGAACCGTATTCATGCCGATAGCGCCTGCAACACCGCCAGCACCCTGCAGGTAGATAACATCACCCGCATCGGCGCCGGTTCCCGCGCTCGCTGAAATCCCGGTCGTTGATGTTGCCGAGTTGATGGCGGTTATGAGGCTGGCGGCCGTGTTGGCTCCCGTGTAGATAGCCCCGTTAACCGGCGCGGTGCCGTTGGTGGGTTCGGTACCCATGATGAAAACTTGGGCGACTCCGGCGCCAAGGTTCAGCTTGATCGCGCCAGACAGGGTTGCTGTGCTGATTCCGCCACCGGCCGATCCGGTGGACAATTGCAGGATGGCCGTGCTCGAAGTCGCCACCGTTTTGTCAGTGCCGTTGCTGGCGGCGCCCGCGCCCGTCGCGCCGGCATCCGCGGTGATTGCTCCGGGGTTCGTCACGTCCGCTAGAGTACCGGACGCTGTAATGGGATCGATTCCATTGGAAGTTGACGTCAGAACCAGAGCACCCTCACCCGCGGCGCCCAAGCCCGCATCAAATTGCGCGGTATAGCCAAGGTTTGCCGATCCTGCTGCCGTCATAGCGGCGACCAGTCCGGTGTACGTATTGGCGGCGCCCAGGTAGATGGTACCGTTGCCACTCGATCCCGCGCCGGTTACGAATGTTGTCGAGCCGTACGAGTTGGTTATAGTGATGCTGCCTGACAACGTGTCTCCCGTAACGGCGGTTGCAGCCCCGTTGTCCAGAGCGGTGACTGCCGGGCTTCCGGCGCCTACCACCGTCGTGCCGGCGATCACTGGAGCGTAGATGCCCAGTTGCGTGCCCGTCGTCGAGGAGGTCAGGGTGCTGGTCGCCGTGATATTCTCGGCGGTGGCCGCGCTACTCGCTGTCACTGTGATGCCGGCCGTGCCCGAATCTGTGGCGGCGGCGCCAAGGGTGCCGCTTACCGCATTGATGGCGTCAGTCAGGCCTTGAAGCGTATCCCCGGCTGCGCCCGCGTCGGTGTTGCCGGTATAGTACGTGCTCGCGTGAGTGCCGATCACGTTCGTTCCGTTGCCAACGATGAAGGTATCTGCCTGTGCGCCGTTGGGTGCGAAGTTGGAGTTTGTGATGGTGACCTGTGTGCCTACGGTCAGATTATCGGTTGACGATTCGGTTCCGCTGCCTGTGCCAATGGTGATGTGCGAAGCGGTGGCCGCAACGTATGCGTTGCCGGTTACCTGGGCGCCTTGAGTCGCTACCGTGACCGTAGTGCCCGCCACACCCGTGACAAAATTCGGAGTCTGCGTGGTTCCAGCGCTGGTGAGGACGCTTAATGCGCCGCCGCCAGATCCATCGGCCAGTGCGAGACTCTGCGAGCCGTCGCCGTTGGTGACCACGCTCGCGTTCACGTTAAAGTTGGGGTTGGGGTTTAAGGTGGGGTCAATGTTGGCGGTGTAGTTGTTGATGGCGGTAGCCAGAGTGCTAAGCGTGTCATTGGTCTGATCGATCGTGAAGGTGTGGGAGGTTGCGCCTTGTGTAATGGCGACCGTTGCTCCCAGTGCCAGAGTCGCGGTGGATGCAAGACCCGTCAGGTCGAGCGTGCCGCTGGTGCTGGCCGTGCTGGGATCGAGACCCGCTGATACCAGGCCGCCGGTGATCTGAATGCCTGTCTGTGTCCCGCCGCCTTGTACTCCTGCCTGCGCTTGCGTGGCAAAGCTGGCGTTCAGTCCGAGACCTGAGTCGTTGATGGCGCTGATCAAGCCACTGACGGTGTTGGCGTAGCCGGTGGTTCCGCCCGTGGAGATCGTGGTAGACGCGGTGTTCTCCGCGCCGTTGCCCTTCACCAGGTAGTTCACGTTGATGGTGGTCGCGCTGCCGCTCAACGCGTCGCCGGCCGCGGCGTTCTGCGTGCCGCTCGACAGGTTGATAAACACATTGTTCGAGCCGTTGCTGTACGACATGGCGCCGCCCGAGTCGCCCACATTGGACGAAGACAGAGTGCGGATATTCAATGTGTTGATCGATGATCCGGTTGTCGTTGAGTCACCGGTATAGATGTTGGTGTTGGTGTTGAAGACCGCGGCGTCGTTGTACGTGGTCGTCGAGCCGATGTTCGATATTTCCGACAGAATCGACTGGTACTCCTGATTGGCCGCTGTATCCTGCGAGGAGTTGAGGGTGCCGTTGGAGGCTTCGGTAGCCAGCGTTACGGCCCGGTTAAGCAGGCTTGTCACTTGCGATAATGCGCCATCGGCAACCTGTAGAAGGCCCACGCCCTCTGTAGCATTGGTTACCGACTGGGTTAGAGCCATCTGGTTGGCTTGGAGGCCGTTCACCAGTGAAAGACCTGCCGCGTCATCTGCCCCGGAATTGATCTTAGAACCGGATGACAGCTGCTGCAGCACGGTGTTCAGGCTGTTATTGCTGTTGTTCAGACTGTTCTCCGCGTAGATGGCGGAGAGGTTGTTCAAGACACCCAGGGACATGGGGTTCTCCTTCTAGGATGCGTGAATTTGCGGCTCTTACTGGATGTGCTCCCATTTCTGTACTAACCCTGGGTCGCTGCTTCCGGTTTGATTACCGCCACATCTGGCCCATTCTTCGGCGCATTACCAGCGGACTTTATCACCCCCGTCTTTGTGTCCTGCACGGGACATTTTCTTTGCGGCTTTTCTAATCTCTTAACCTTTCCAGCACTTGGCCGATAACTATCACAAAGGAGCTTCAAGGAAATGATCGAACTCACACGGCTCAATGGCACTCCTATGGTGCTCAACAGCGATTTGATCAAAACCGCTGAAGCCTCCCCGGACACCATGCTCACCCTGATCAATGGAGAAAAGCTGATCGTGCGCGAAGACACGGCAGAGATTGTGGAACGCGTCATCGCATACCGTTCGCGCTTGTTGGCCGCGGTCGCCAAGAGGCTGCCTTCCTATGGTGAACTGCAGCGCGCCGTTTCGCTGACCAGCGTGGATGTTTCCGGCCAGCCTCCTCCATCGGCGTCGTCCAAGCGTGGACCTCTAGGCACTGACTGAAGGTTGAATCTTGCTTTTCGCATGAATTTTTCGAGGTGTTTTCATGGATAAGGGCAGCATTGGCGGAGTATTCCTGGCCATCGCCGGTATCGTGCTCGGACTGCTCATGGAAGGCGGCAACCTCGGCCAGATTCTGCAGCCCACCGCGGCCCTGATCGTCTTCGGCGGCACCATCGGCGCGGTGCTCCTCCAGTTTCCGCTTAACACGGTGCTGTCCGCATTCGCCAGTCTTGCACACATTTTTGCCGCGCCCCGCAAGCACAACGAACAACTCCTTAAACAATTGGTGGCCTTCGCCAATAAGGCTCGCCGCAACGGCGTCGTCTCGCTGGACAGCGATCTCGCAACCATTCAGGACCCCTATCTCAAGCAAGCACTCATGCTCGCCGTGGATGGCACAGAGCCTGCCGAGTTGCGCAAAATTATGCGCGTCAGCCTGGATTGCACCGCTGAGAACGAAGAACAGCTCCCCGCGGTCTTCGAGTCCGCCGGTGGATTCTCGCCCACCATCGGCATCCTGGGCGCGGTGCTGGGGCTTATTCAGGTCATGAAGAATCTGGACAACATTCAGGAAGTGGGCAAGGGCATCGCCGTGGCCTTCGTCGCCACCATCTACGGCGTGGGAATCGCCAATCTTTTCTTTCTGCCCTTCGCAGGTAAAATGCGCCTCCGCATCCGTGACGAACACCAGCGGCGAGAGATGATGTTGGAAGGCGTGATTTCCATCCTCGAAGGCATGAACCCGCGTATGCTCGAGGTCAAGCTGGCCGGCTTCCTCAGTGACCCCCTGAAGAAAGAGAGCGCCGCATGAGGGTAGAGAGGCGCAAGCACATCATCAGCCAGGATCGCTGGATGGTCTCCTATGCCGATTTCATCACTCTGCTGTTCGCCTTATTCGTAGTGCTCTTCGCCTTCGCCAAGGCCGATCAAAAAAAACAAGCGCAGGTCACGGAGGCCATCGACAACGCATTCCATTCGATGAGCGTGATTCCCAACGCAAACTCCGTCAGCGATAACCATGCGGCACAATCCATGAACACCTTTATGCAAGAAGATGTACTCTCGCCTGCCAAGGTAAAAGAGGATCTGAATAACCTGCATCGCGAGCTGGAGAAAAGTCTGTCGAACCAGGTCGCCACACACTCCGTCTCCATGAAGATGGACCGCAACGGGCTGGTGATTAGCCTGCATGAGGCTGGCTTCTTCGCCTCTGGCTCAGCCACTCCTAAACCCGGGGCCATCCCCACGCTCAGACAGATCGCCGTCTCGCTGGGCAATACACCCTACGACCTGCGCATCGAGGGACACACCGACGACATTCCCATCCACACCGCGGCATTCGATTCCAACTGGGAGCTTTCCGCCGCTCGCGCCACACACATCGCCCGCATCTTCCTCGACATGAAAGCTATACCCCCGGAGCGCCTCTCTGCCGCCGGCTACGCCGAGTTCCACCCCGTGGCAAGCAATGATACCGCCGAAGGACGCAGTGAAAACCGCCGCGTCGATCTGGTCGTCCTCCCCCGCACCAAAATCGATCTCTCCACGCCAGGACCCGCTTCTCCCACAGGCCCATGGCGCAAGATCACCGATGATGATGCGCCTGCGCAAAACGCCACTCCCGCGCCTACTCCACCCCCAGCACCTTCACAATGACTCGCTTCCTGCGCTGACCGTCGAACTCCGCATAAAACACCCGCTGCCACGTTCCCATATCCAGCTTCCCGTTGGTCACCGGCAACGTAGTCTCGTGATGCAGCAGCAGCGACTTCAGATGCGCGTCCCCGTTGTCCTCGCCCGTCTGGTGGTGACGGTAATCGGGCCGCGCCGGCGCCAACTCCTCCAGCCACTTGCCGATATCCTCGATCAGACCGCTCTCCAGGTCATTCACATACACTGCGGCCGTGATATGCATCGGCGAAACAAAGCACAATCCATCCTTGACCCCGCTGCGCCGCACAATCTGCTCCACGTCGTCGGTGATATGCACCATCTCCCGCCGCTTCCTGGTCTCCATCACCAGGTACTCCGTATGACTTTTCATCCTTGCCTCCCGCAATCTGTAACTTTGTAGTGAGTCAATTCAATTATCAAGTTCAACAAGGATGGTTGTGAAGTCTTTCGGCTCAGGAGATGGCCGACTCGTTCGTCGCCATAGACATATTCACTCTTTCACTTATTCACTTATTCACTTCTTCACTTTTTCACTTCTTCACTTTTTCACTTCTTCCTTATCTAGACAACACAGGCCGAAGAAGGTTGCCCATTCTCCGGCCCGCGAAGGTACGTGTCGTTATTGAATTTCGATCGCGACAGGGTTGATGGTGATCGGTTTAATGGTGATCGGTTTGGCGATCAATGTGCTATGGATACGATCGGTGGCCGAATAGGTGTCGCCTAGAGTGTTGTTACCCGTGGCTCGCACGTCGAAAATGCAGCTGGAGTGCAATGTCGAGTTGGTAATCGACTTGCAGGCTGCTTCGGCAGCGGCCGCGCTGACCGGCGTCGCCGCCTTCTGATTGGGAACAGTGCACGTTGTGGCATTCTCCACGGGCCACGCTGTATTGGTGAATGTAGCAGTTGACGTGCCCGGAGCATAGTCGAAGAGGCTGTTGCTGCCGGTCACGCGCCAGGCATTGCCGAATGTTTGGTAAAGAGTGACATAGCGGTCATGCAAGGCGGTTGTTTGCGCGGCTGCGCTTGAGGAAGCCGGCATAGGCATTGGCCCAACCGATGCGCCGCTTGGGAGTCTGGGCAACCAACTGCCTGCTGGAACGACGCCCGCAAGCCCACTCTCAGGAGCTCCGGCGCTCTTGCTCACCACCCCAAGGCCTGTGAAGTCAAGACTGAGATACGGCAACGATCCCGTCACGGTCAATACTTTGCCGTCGGGAAAATCTATTACTATGCCGCCGGAGGAAGTCGCAACACTCCCCCCATCGCCCCAATTCGCTCCCTGCGTAGTTACTTTGCCATCGATGCGAAGCTGAAGGCCGCTGGGATTGGGCACGCCAAAGCTGGGCTCATAGGTAACGCGATGTGTTCCTACGCGCGCGGCGATTGCTGAATTCCCGCTCAAGCAACTGACCAGCCCGTCATTTTGGTAAAAGGTGCCTGCGGGGAGCGGGTTGGGAGCATAGTTCCCTGGAGCCGCGCCTGCAATGGGTGATTGGCGCACCTGTACTTCTGTCCCATCGGGATCCTGCAGAGTCACGTACTCACCCGCGCCCTGGAAGTCGTAATATGTCCCGTCCACGGTAGTGATATGCGGGTCGCCCCAAGTGATGATCTGACTTCCGCACAATGCCCACTCGGTGGCATTATTGCTCTCCACAAACTCGATCCCCGGGTTTGCACCGCCGTAAGGACAGCACACTGGTGGTGTCGTAGTACCCGGAGCAGGCGCAATGTTGAGATTGTTTGATTCACCGGTCGTACCACTGTTTAATAAACAAATCGGCGCACTCGTCGAAGCTGGCGTGTAGGTCACTGAGCTCTGCACAACAACGGTAGAGCCGTTGTTGAATTGCGCTTCCGAGCCGCCGGCATTTCCTACTACGTTGAATTCGGCCTGGTTCCATACGGTGGCGATTTGTGTATAGCTGTCTGCAACCGTTGCCTTATATGCATTACCGCCATATGTCACCGTGGCCTCATCGGTTCCACCAGTCGTTGCTGAACCCGATAACGTCAGGCCGCCAAGATCGGTAATCGGTAACTGGCCCAGGTTTGTTGGGGGATTCCAAGCGATCACCGTTGCTGGGGTGTTCTGCACGCAATCGACACCAGGACTATCATAGCCGCCAAAAACGAAGCCGGTCGGGCAGTTGGATGAGTTACTTGTGCCGTAGTCGAACAGCCAATATTCAATAAATACCTCCGTCTGATTCGTTAGACTGTTGCTTGTCAACGATACCGGTGTATTCGTCGACATCACATATTGCTGCCAGGCAGTGCAGTATGAGTAAGTGCCGCATGCGCTGGTGTGAGAGATATTGGTGTTGACCTGAAGCGTATATTCATTTGCTCCAAGAATGCCTCCATCGCCGTAGGCAGCAACACCAACCCCCGTCTCGCTTGAAACCCCACTCACCGAAATGAAACTGCCTTCAACATTGCTGAAGAGGTGTCCCGACGGCGCCTCGACCTCTATGTCAGTGCTCGGATAGGTGGCGCCGCCTACTTGCACGTGGCCGTCTACTATCTGGGGGCGCTTCCGAGGCGGAGCTGACCGGTATCCCGGCGGCGGAGCGCATTGAACTTCTTCCCATGCCGTACTGGGATACGTAGCATGGAAGCATCCTTCCTTGGGTGCGGGTGTGTGATGCATTGTCTTTTGCCAGGCCAACTGAACCTGGGTATTCACAATGGGCATCGGATGTAAGGTCGACGCCACAGGCATAGTTTTATCCACTTCCGCCATGGGCGCAGCCTTGGTGGCTTCCTGCGCCATGAGTATGGGAGAACTCGCGCAGAACAACAGGAGCCCCAACAGCAGGCTCCCTAAGACGATAGAGACACGGACCTGAATGCATCCGCTTACTGATCTCATAGTTTTCATAGTTCCTCCTGAGGAATAGTTCGAGAAGCTTCCTCTGAAGAACCTCTGAGTTGAATTATTCTTTAAACTTTTTTCTTTGAAAATACGTTACTAGACAGGGAACGCGGACAGATTCCGTTTTGGAAATGCCGCAAAATCACGAGGGCTTGCGCCCCCGAGGGGAGGTGCTGCAACTATCGGAACTAATCAGAGATTCCCCCGACCGGGATTTCTCTTTCACTTCTCGACTACCGTGCAATATACCCCACAATTGCCTCCAATTACAATCTTTATTTATTAATTTCACCGCTTGCGCCAGCCGGAACTTGCGTTGCTGTTGATGATAGTAAATGCAACGCGGGCCGGGAAAGGTTGCCCTTTCTCCGGCCCGCGAAGGTTATGCGTCGTTACTTCATCTCGTTAGCCGCAGGTTTGAGCATGACCGGCTTGACGGTGTTCAAGTTGGTATGGACACGCTCGGTAACCGCGTAATGATCAGCGAGTTCATTGTGACCGGTGACCTGCACGTCAGCAACGCAATTGGAGCGAAGGTTCGCGTCCAAAATTGACTTGCAGGCTGCTTCGGCAACAGCCGCGCTGACGGGCTGTGCCGCTGGAAGCTGCATCTTCACTCCTTTGGGGGTGGGAACCGTGCAGGGAGGAGCCTCCTTGGGCCAATCCGTATTGGTGAAGGTTGCCGTTGACGTGCCCGGAGCATAGTCGAACAGGCTGTTGCTGCTTGTGACGCGCCAGGCGGCGCCGAATTTGTCATAAAGTGTCACATAGCGGTCATGAGGGTTAGCTGGCATTGCCCCTACCGATTCGCCGTTGGGCAACTCCGGAATCCAACTGCCTGCTGGTATGGTGCCCGCAAGACCACCTATGCTGGCCCCGCCGTTCGTGCCCACCAGCCCAACATTGAAGATGTCGACATTCAGGTACCACATGGAAACATAATTAGCCTGGGTTGCCGACAAGGTTTTACCGTCGGGGAAATATACTTCTATCCCGTTCCCCGCGGAGGATTTGATCACGCGTCCGCCATCTCCCAGATTTACTCCCTGTGGGCCCAGCGTGGTAAGTTTGCCGTCGATGCGAAGCTGCATGCCGCCGCTATCGTATGCGCCGCTGAGGTTGGGCTCATAGGTTACACGATGTGTGCCCACGCGAGCCGCGACCGCGGTATTTAGACTGACGCAAGTGACAAGCCCTAAATCCTGAGGGGGCTGGCTAAGTGTACTCGCGGTTGGAACGGGCGTCTCGCGCGTCTGAATCTCCGCTCCGTCGGGATCCAACAGACTCACGTACTCTCCCGCGCCCTGGAAATTGTAAAGTTTTCCATCCGCGGTGGTGATGTGCGGGTCTCCAATAAGATGCGTGGCGCCGCAAGTCGCCGTGTGGCCCGCATTGGTCTGCATAAACTGAATATTCGGCGTCGCCCCTCCGTAAGGGCAGCAGGGATTCACAAGGTTGAGGTTGTTCGTCTCGCCCGTGAAGCCTTCCTCAATGCAGGAGGGAGCATTGCTGGTCCCGTTGTTCACGCTGGTCTTGACGACAATCGTCGATCCGTTGTTGAAGCTGATCCCCGATCCGCCGCCGTCGCCGACGATGTTGTATTCGACGGCTGTCCAGCCTTGAGCCAGATCGAGAATACTATCTTCATTCGCCCCTGAGTAGATATCGCTGCCCACGGCCATATGGAAATTATCCATGCCGCCCGCGTTGGCGGTGCCGGTCAGGGTTATATTTACCAGATTGGTGATCGCCTGCACCGGAACCGACGCGGCGCTAGGACCGTTTTCCCAGCAATCGCCACCATACGTGTTCCACCCCGAAGGACATGTGGCGTTGTAGTTCAGCAGCCAGTATTGGATAAACACCACGCCCGAGTTGGAGTACACATACTGCTGCCAGCCCTGGCACCCCGAGTGACCACTGCACACCGAGGTCGAAAACGGGCTGGTGTTCAGTTGCAGCGAAAACGTGTCGCTGCTGGCGCTCGTCACGCCTGTGACGCTGTTGAACGATCCTTCTGCTGAGGAGATGTGGCCCGACGTCACCTGGGCAGAAACGTCGGTGCCGTTGCCCACCGTTTGAGGGCGCTTCCCCTTCGCTGGCGGATACGGACGTTCCGGCGCTTTCGTGCAGGCAACCTCTTGCCACTGTTTGCTGGGATACGAGACCTTGAAGCAGCCCTTCTTGGGCAAAGGAGCTTGTACCAGGGATTTACGCCAAGTCTCACGAACGGCGCGTGTGGGAGTCTGCGACATGAGCATGGGAGTGAGCGCGCAGAACAGCAAGAGCCCTGTCAACAGGCTCGCGAAGACGATGGAGAAACGGATCGCGAAGCATCCGTGTGATGCGCTTACAACTTTCATAGTTCCTCCTGGGAATGGCCGAGAAGCTTCCCCAAGGAACCTCTGAATTGAATAGATCTTTGAACTCTTTAGTTTTGGAAGTACGCAACTAGAAAGATAACGCGGACAGATTCCGCGTTCGAAATGCTGCAAAATCACGAGGGCTACAGCCCCCGAGGGGAGGTGCTGCAATGATCGGAACTAAATCAGAGATTCCCCGACCGGGATTTCTGCTTACTTCTCGACTATCGTGCAATATACTCCACTATCGTTTCAACTCACAATCTTTTTTTATTTTTCTCGTATGAATAAAACCGCTCGAACACGGCGGGATCTTTCACGAAACGACTTAGCTGTATCCTCCTCATAAAATAGGGGATATACCTACCCGTTTCATCGTCGAACAACCCCGCTAATTCACTAACCTGCTATCACCGCGTTGCGGTGACTAACTTGTTGCCTCTTTTAAATAATCTTCCGCCTCACCCGTTATCCTGAAACCAGCCGTGATCCCGCCCCAATCCAACTCCGTCCAGCGCCTGCGCACCATGCACAACCGGCTTTTCCATGCCTATGGTCCCCAGCATTGGTGGCCGGCCCATACTCCTTTTGAGGTCATCCTCGGCGCCTACCTCACCCAGAACACCTCCTGGAAGGCCGTCGAGCGCTCCCTCGACAATCTGCGCTCAGCCGGCGCACTAACCATCGACGGTCTGCGTTCGCTCACCCTCAAAAAGTTGCAGCGCCTCATCCAGCCCTCCGGCTTTCACTCCCGCAAAGCGCCCGCGCTCAAGGCATTTGTAGCCATGCTCGACAGGAAGTTCTCCGGTTCGCTGAAGAAGCTCGCCGCCGCTCCCACAGCCTCCCTGCGCCCCCGTTTGCTGGCCCTGCCCGGCGTTGGTCCCGAAACCGCCGACGCCATTCTGCTCTACGCTCTCGGCCATCCCGTTCCCGTCGCTGACGAATACCTACGCCGCATAACAGAGCGTCACCAGCTACTCATGCCAGCGCCCGGCCACAATCGCAAGGGCTACGATTCTCTGGCCGACCTCACCCGACAAGCCTTCGCCAGCGACGCCCCCAGGAACCAGGTGCGCCTATTCAACGAGTTTCATGCCCTCACTGTCGCCGTAGGAAAATCCCATTGCCGCCGCGTTCCCCTCTGCGCGGGTTGCCCGTTGGCTGACGATCCGCATACGCAAGTCGATCAATCGCGTTAAGATGAATAAATTACCATAGAGGTTTGAGGAAGAGATCCAATGGAAAGACATAGCTCTGTCATGCAAGTAACGCGAGCCGCGGATTATGGGATTCGCGTGATGATCCACATGGCCACGATGCCTGTACAGGAGCGTGCGCTGCTGCCCGCTCTGGCACGCGCCACATCCGCACCGGAGAGCTTTCTCTCCAAGGTTCTGCAAGCCTTGTGCCGTGCCGGGTTGATCGCTTCCCGGCGAGGGCAGATGGGAGGCTTCGAGCTTCTGCCCGCTGGACGCAAGGCAACAGCTCGCGCTGTGATTGAGGCCGTCGAGGGGCCCATCTGCCTCAACCTCTGCCTGGCAGCCGGAGCCTCTTGCAAGCGAAAATCCTTCTGCCCCGCTCACCCCGTCTGGGCCAACGCGCAGGAGGCCATGCTGAAGGTTCTGGATACGGCAACCGTCGCTGATCTGGCCGTTCAGTCAACTGCCCCGCAGTCTCGGGCCTCGCGCGCCAAGTCCAAACCAGCCTGAGAAGCTACATCCGCGCCATTAGTCCAGCAACTGCTTCGCCACCTTGATATATAGCTCCACCGCGTCCAGCAACTCCTGCTTCGCCAGTCTCTCAAAAGGTGTATGGGCTACGTGAATCGACCCCGGCCCCAGCAGCAGCGGCTCTCCCCAGTTGGAGAGCATGGGAATGTCCGTGGTGAACTTGGCCACCATCGTTGGCACCCCTTCAACGGCGCGCAGCCGCATAAAGGGAATCTCCAGCGTAAAATCCACTTCGGCCAGCCCGGAGGCCACTTCCAACATCGCGGCGCGCACCGGCTTCGATTCCCCCACCAGACGAACCAGCACCTGCGCCTCGGCCTTGTCGGCGATCACATTGGGAGCATAGCCGCCCTCGATCTGGCCGATGTTGAGCGTGCTCTGACCTACATCTTCAGTCATCGGCAGAGGCAGTGTAAGCAGTTTTCCCAGCACCTTGATCAGCTTGTGTATTGCGCTGTCGCCCAACTCCGGATAGGCCGAGTGAGCCATCTTGCCGGTGGACCGGACAACCGCGCGCAGTGCGCCCATCGAAGCCACTCCCAGGCGGTTGCCGGTGGGCTCGCCGTTGATCAAAAAGCGGCTGCTCCTGCTCATCATGTTGGCGGCCTTGGCCCCCGCCGAGTCGCGCTCCTCGCCGCTCACATACAACACGCCAACCCGATATCCCACGGCCCGCAGAAACTCGGCAGCCACCAACTGCGCGGCAATAATGCCCTTGGCGTCGCAGACCCCGCGGCCGTACATGAAGTCATCATCCTCGCTGAAATGGATGTAGGGCGGCACCGTGTCCAGGTGGGTAGTAAAAACCAGGTCTGGCCGCTCCTCCGCCGTTCCCGCATAGACATTCCAACGCTCCCCGGCGTCGGCGCTCTCCGCCGGCTGCTCAACCGGAGTCTGGTCCACCGCCCATCCGCGACGCACAACAAACCTGGTTAGAAAATCGCCCACCGCGCCCTCATGATAGGTCGTTGAATCGATATCGCACAGTTGGCGTGTCAACTGGATTGGGTCAAGAGGTTCGATAAATTTATCAGCCAGGGGAATGGTCATGATGATGTCAGAATAACTCACCCGGCACTGCCTTTTCGACTACAAAATTATTTGACTTGTTCTTTTGTATCCAGATACTTGCCGCGGCATCTCATACTAGGAACTCCTGGTATCCCGGATGCGCCGGATGATTAGAATTAGCCCTCAGCGCGTAGAATGGAGTGTGGAATGATCGTCGCCTCCGCCCAACCTCCGCAACAAGTGTTCCTCTCCCGCGCCTTCCATTTCTTTACCGGCCAACGCGAGCCTATGCTGACAGCGCTCGCCAGTTGGTTCACATGTACTCTCAAGGAGCAGTTGCAATGACCCCGGTCACCGATTCCTCTCTCGATGCCCTGCACGCCACAGCCACCGACATCTTCACCGGAGCCATCAAGGCTTGCAGCATTGAATCCGCCTTCGACCGCCGCATTCACTTCGAGGGCAACATCCTCCACCGTCTTCTCCCCGACGGCAGCGGCCCTGGTTCTGTCGATATCTACAGCTACAATAAAATTTTTGTCATTGCCCTGGGCAAGGCAGCCGGTCCCATGCTCGATGTGCTTCTGGCTCGCATGAAACGCCGCGAGGGACTGCGCGGAATCTGCTGCTCCAACCAGCTTCCCTCATGCCGCTCATGGCGCTTTCGCTACTACGAGGGAGGCCATCCGCTGCCCAACGAGGAGTCCTTCGCCGGAGCACGCGCCGCTCTGGCCATGCTCAAAAAGGCTAAAAAAGACACCCTCGTATTCTTCCTCATCTCCGGCGGTGGCTCGGCCATCTTCGACCTGCCGCTCGACCCGCTTATTTCCCTCGACGACACCATCGCATTCCACCAGTTGCTGCTCGCCTCCGGCGCTCCCATCAGCGAGGTCAACACCCTGCGTAAGCATTTTTCCGCCGTCAAAGGAGGCCGTCTGGCCATCGCCGCCGGGGATGCCTCCAAGGTCAACTTCCTGCTCCCCGACGTGCCCCTGCGCTCTCTCGACGCCCTCTCCAGCGGCCCCACATCGCCCGATCACTCCACCGTCGCCGAGGTGCGCCACCTGCTGGAAAAGTATGACCTCAATGCCAAGCTCCCGCCCTCCGTCCGCGCCTTCTTCGAGCGTGAAGACCTGCCCGAGTCCCCCGGCAACAAAGGTTGGTTTCCGCCCTTTTTCCCCTCCTTCGCCAAAACCGAAGCCGCGCCCGCGCGC
>Ga0181520_10005718_pt1 | contig 19596 bp, 18 predicted proteins | sample PEATcosm2014_Bin_29_FD_132451 | JGI IMG/M metagenome (GOLD analysis project Ga0181520, IMG submission 132451) | Peatland microbial communities from MTU Mesocosm Facility, Houghton, MI, USA - PEATcosm2014_Bin02_30_metaG | ecosystem: Environmental > Terrestrial > Soil > Wetlands > Peat | place...
AATGCCCGGCAAATTCAAAGAGTGCTGGGTAAAAAACGAATTATCCTGCTGGCGATTGAAGATATCACCGAGCGCAGGGAAATCGAAAATGGTCTGGAGAAGACCAGGAAGGAACTCGAAGTTATAAAAATATCAGCCGATGAAGCCAGCGAATTCGCGGAGAGTGTGATTAACACCGTACGTGAACCTTTGATTTCACTGGACCAGGATTTAAGGGTGGTCTCCGTCAGCCGTTCTTTTTATGACGTGTTCAAAGTGAAACCTGAAGAGACCGTGGGACACTTGATTTACGATTTAGGTAACAAACAATGGGATATTCCCAAGTTACGTGAATTGCTGGAAACCATCCTTCCTCAAAAAACAACCTTTGATAATTATGAAGTCGAACACGATTTTGCCGGCATCGGCAGAAGGATAATGCTGCTAAACGCCAGGCAGATTCATCGGGTGCAGGGCAAGAAACGTATTATCCTGCTGGCGATTGAAGATATCACCGAACGCAGAGAAATCGAAAACGGTCTGGAAAAAGCTCATGAAGAATTAAAGGCGTTGGCGGCCGAGTTAAAACGCACTGCCCGGGTAAAATCGGAATTTTTGGCCAACATGTCGCATGAGCTCAGGACTCCGCTGAATTCGATTAACGGATTCTCTGAAGTCTTGTTCGACGAGACTTTCGGGCCGCTGAATGAGAAACAGAAGCAGTATGTTAATAACGTTTTAACCAGCGGCAAACATCTGCTTTTATTGATAAATCAGATTCTGGATATGGCGAAAGTCGAAGCCGGGAAAATGAAACTGACGTTATCCGACGTATCCATGAAAACCTTATTGAACGATATTTCGATGCTGGTGGCCGATATGGTGAGTAAAAAGAAAATCGAAATGCAGCTTGAAATACCTTCAGACTTGCCGGATATCCAGGCGGATGAACTTAAGGTAAAAGAGATTATTTACAATCTGGTTTCCAACGCGGTGAAGTTTACGCCCGAGGGCGGAAAAATCGGGATGCGGGCGAACCAGATCGGTTCGGACATCGAAGTAGTGGTTTGGGATACAGGCGTCGGCATTGCAGCGGAAAATATGGGGAAAATATTTGAAGGGTTTTTCCGTGTCGATACCCCATATTCCCGGGTAACCGAAGGGACCGGCCTGGGTTTACCGCTTTCTAAAAAGCTGGTAGAACTGCACGGCGGCAGGTTATCCGTAGAATCCGATGGACTTAATCATGGGACACTGGTGCGGTTTACATTGCCGATTATGCCTAATAGTGAGGACCAAAATGAAAAAAGTCTTAGTGGTTGACGACAATGCCAGCAATCTGATGCTGGAAAAAGACCTTTTAGAAATTGCCGGTTTTGAAGTATTTGTGTCTGAAAACGCTGCCGGCGGTATCGCCATTACCCGAAAAGAAAAACCGGATATCATCATCATGGACGTACGGCTGCCGGATATGCGCGGCACCGAAGCCGCCCGAATATTACGCCGGGAAAAAGAGACCAGCGGAATCCCGATTGTTTTTGTAACCGCTTCTGTAATGGCCGGGGGTATTGAGGAGATAAAAAATATCACGAACAGCGGATTCATCGGGAAACCGATAAATACGCGCACTTTTGCGAAAGAAATCAGTCAATTTATACAGTGAAAATAGAATGCTGTGCGCCCGAAACACAGGAGAAAAATATGAAAACCAAACAAGTAATTTTAGTGGTAGACGACCAGACCCAGAACAACGACCTGCTGGAAGCATATCTGGTGCCCGAGGGGTATGAAATAATAAAAGCAACAAGCGGGGAAGAAGCCCTGGCGAAACTGGCCGGGAATCAAATTGACCTGATACTGCTCGACGTAATGATGCCCGGCATGGACGGTTTTGAAGTTACCCGAAGAATCAGGCAGGACCCCCAAACGAAGCTGGTGCCGATAATTTTAGTCACCGCCCTAAAGGAAACGGAAGACCGCATCCAGGGGATAAAAGCCGGCTGTGACGACTATATTTCAAAGCCTTTCGATAAAATGGAACTTTTAGCCAGAATACAATCTCTACTCAAGATAAAGGCGTATAACGATCTGATGAGCAATTACCGGAAAGAACTGGAGTCTGAAATAGTCAGTATGACTGCAGAATTAAAACAAAGTAACAAGGAGTTGGATGAGCAAAACGCGCGGCTCAGTTCGATTATGAACAGCCCTGAAGACATCATGATATTTTCAATGAACCGGGAATACCGTTATACCAGTTTTAACGAAAACCACCGCAAAGCAATGAGAAAGGAATGGCAGGTTGATATTCAAATCGGGATAAGTTATCCTGATTGCATAACGGCACCCGAACTAAAAGCAGCAGCGTTGCGCAGCATTGGACGGGCTTTGGCCGGCGAACATTTTATCGAAGTCCAATATCAACCCGGTTTGAGTGTATGGTGGGAGTTAAACTGGAATCCCATCCGCGACAAAGATACAGTGATCGGTTTATCGGTTTTCGTTCAGGACATCACGAACCGCCGGCGCTCGCAGGAAATAGCACGCGGTGTCAGAAGGGAATTTTCTTAAATATTAGCATTGTTTAAGGATAAATCCCCTGCATAAATCAAGTTTGGGTGATGTTAATTGAATGGGGAATACGAACGTAATTTTGCGGAAAATAAAGAACCGCCTGCTTCAAATCCCGATTGTGCGGGTACTCTTAAGTACGATACAGGAATCCGGGAACCACGATGCCGGACAAAGAGCCGCCGGAGTGGCTTATTACGCCATCATCTCCATATTCCCGCTGCTTTTAGGGCTGATCGCGGTTTTTGGATTTTTCCTGCCGTCGGTCAATCTGCAAAACTCCCTGCTGAATTTTGTCGGGAACAACATCCCCGGCGCAACCAACATATTAAAAGAAAATATTAGCGGCATTATCCGGTTACGCGGTGTCATGAGTATTCTCAGCATCGTCATACTTTTTTGGGGCGCGAGCGCACTGTTCGGTTCCATCAGTCTGGCGATAAACCGCGCCTGGAATATCAATAAGCAACGTCATTTTTTCATTAGAAAAGCCAGTGAAATCGGAATGGTAATCGGTACAGGGATTCTGTTTTTGCTTTCACTGGGAGCCAGCACATTCATCAGTTTTATGGGTAATGCGTTGAACCTACCCGACCGCAACTTAGCGGTGGTGAATCTGGGCGCGAAACTAATCGCGTTCCTGCTGATGCTGGCGATATTCTTATTACTTTATAAATTTGTGCCCAACACCAAGACACGCTGGCGCGACATCTGGCCGGGAGCGGTATTGGCGGCAGTCTTTTTCGAAATCGCACGGGCTCTTTTCATTTTCTATCTGGAGCATTTCGCCAATTACCAGGCAATCTACGGTACTATTTCTTCGTTTGTTATCCTGCTGGTCTGGATTTATTATTCGGCATTCATTTTGATTCTGGGCGCGGAATTCACTTTTCAATATAGCCATTCGCGGGCACCGGCGGCTGCAGACAGCAGCACCGATGAATAAAGGGAGGCAATATGGGAGTTTTATTAGTTATCGGCATTATCCTTTTGGTTTTATGGCTGCTTGGATTTATCTTTTTCAAGAGCATCGGGGCACTGATTCATATCGCGCTGGTTGTGGCCGTGATTTTAATTATCATCTGGCTGCTAAAAGCAGTGTTTAAGCTGTTTTAATTATTTTATGTTCCGATGACAGGCGCCGGGTTCAGGGATATAACCGCTTTTTCTTAAAAATTAACTCACGTAAGGCGTGCTTTAAAAACACGATAAAAAGTGCTTGAATAATTACACACCCGGTTATGTGCTCGAATTTATCTTATTTCAAAATTAAAAAGGAGGGGCAGGTTGAAGAAATTTATCCTTTCCGACTTGCATATCGGGCACAAAGATGCCCAATATGATGCGATGGACGAGGCGATAGCTTATATTCAACGGGAGGCTAAACCCGGTGATGAAATCTGGGGACTGGGCGATTGGTTCCATATGTATGAAAACGGTTTTGAACATTGCCTGCAGCACCCGATGACGCGGAAATTTCGCGATCTCGCCGGACAAATTCCAACCAAATTGCTACCGGGAAACCATGACCACGTACTGGAAAAATACCGGGACAATCCCGGTCTGGGCAATCCGGTTAGCCCCATCAAGCTAATCGAGCCATTTATGGCAGACGGCATCTGGTATTGCCATGGACATGAATACGACCCGTCAGTGCAATATATCCCGCACCGGCTGATGTGGCTGTGGAATCATCTGCCGCAGAAAAAATTGACTCCCAGCAACCTTAAAATGAATTTCATCACCGAGCGTTATATTATGCTGGTTTATCTGGTGCAATCCAGGGCCTTAATCCATCTGCAACAAAAAGTGCAAAAGGAACATGAGGCATGCAGGGGGATCGTGTTCGGCCATACGCATTTACCCCTTTTTCAAAGGTCTCCGGATTTATTGTTTTTACTCAATGATGGGGATATGAGACACAGCGCGACTTTTACCGTCGAAGATGATGCTGAGTTCCGCCAAATGACCTGGAACTCCGGACAATCTCGATGGAATGTAATAAAAATTCAAAAACCGTAAATGATTCATCTAGGAGGTGAGGCATGGAAAATACGAATCCAAAACGTAAAGGCGGGGTACTAAGACATCTCAGGAACGTATTCCTGGCCGGAATCCTTACGGCAATCCCCCTGGTGGCGACCTATTTTGTCCTAAAATTCCTTTTCGTATCGCTCGACGGCATCTTCCAGCCGATTGTTAAAATAATCGTCGGGAGGACGCTGCCCGGAGTGGGGCTGGTGGCGCTGATTATTTTAGTCTACCTGCTCGGTTTACTTGCCACCAATGTGTTAGGTAAAAGTTTGTTACGATGGTTTGACGCCGGCATGTCCCGGACTCCGGTAGTCAAATATATTTATACCGCGACCAGACAGGTTATGGATTCTTTTCGCCGGCTGCAGGGTGTGCCTTTCAAGAAAGTGGTGATTGTAGAGTTTCCCAAGGTGAATATGTACTCTGTCGCTTTCGTTACCGGCAAGCCGGTTGATTTCAAAGGGGAAAAGAAGATTCCGCTGTTTATCCCGCATACCCCTAACCCGATGACCGGGTTTCTGGTGCTGCTGTCCCAGGAACAAATAATTGATACGGAAATGACGATTGAAGATGCGATGAAAATGGTGCTTTCCGGCGGACTGCTGTCACCGGATAACATCGGATAAAACGTGAAATTTGAATGAAACGTGGAGGGGTAGTTAAGAGATTTGTCCGATGCCCCGAAAATGTTGATACTATTGAAAATTTCGGAGACCGGATGGGGAAATGATTGACGGCGACAATAAAGAATTGATTCAAGTCTTGAAACGCCTGGAAAAATAATTAAGTGACATCAAAGATGATTTGGCCGATATTAAGAGGCAAATGCCCAAAGTCCCTTATTACGGGGACCTGTTACAGGACCGTATAAAAGCTGTAGAAAATATCCATAAATAATCCTAAATATCGATAACCTCACCGGCTGTTTTCTTTTTCGCAAACTCAGGATTTTAAGGCGGGCAGAACAGCAATCCAGTCCGGGTGGTAAACGGTAGCGGGGCGCTTCGATTTCACCAACTCGTAGGCATCGCGGTATGGAACGCCGTACTTGCCCGCGTAATAGACCATCGCCAGAAAGGGCGTACGATCAACTCCCCAGACACAGTGAATAAGAGTTCTGGCCCCATTCTCCGAAAGTACCCGCAGGAAATTCGCGTGGGTAATTATCTTCTCTGCGATCGGCACGATGGGATAATGGGTAAAACATAACCGGGCGTCAAGAATCAGGTCAACATCCTTTTTCATCAGAGTGACAACTTCCTCCGCATCAAGCAGAGAGCCAACCGCAATATTATTGTCTATCCAGTCCATTTCAGGCCCTCCTTTATAAGTAAAGTCAGAATTTTTAACCACGGCAGCCGATACAAAAAATTTTGTTTCGGATTATTTGTGATAAAGGGGCGGTGACTACTTTTAGTATCCGACCCAATTTCATTTCCCTCCAGTCCTTCCTGAACAACCGGCGGCGACAATTAATTAGGTGCACACTATGTCTTAGTTACCCTGATATAGAAAAAAACAAATGTCGCGATGCCCCCGAGAGTTGCGACAATATCACAAAAATACCAGGGTAAAAAAGTCCATCCGCTTCTGGGTCGGAAGACTACCGATTCAAAAATCATGGATAACATGGCCCAGAATATTGTAATCGCAACCCCGATAGCTACCAGACTCCAGAGTTTCATTTTAGTAGTCATTCTTAACCTGCCTTCCACAGCGTTAGCATTATTTTACACGGTTTTTTGAGATGTGTACTGCTCAATTGTTTATCGCGGCACTTGATTTTCAATGGATGAGTACCTCCAATAATGAAGTTGAGGCCCATTTGTAATTAATTTGTCATGTATTTTCTTTTTTGTTTATGCCTTTGTAATCCTGTGTATATCATAATTAGGGAAGGTTGGGATAAGTTGTGGTCTGTGGACGCATTTTTATTAAGTTATTCGCAGAAAAATATACGGAAGTAAAATTTACTCTGAAGGTGTACTATGAGTAATAATGATCAAAATTCCGAGCGGGAGGAGTCCCGCGGCGCTAAAATTCAAATCTTAGGCACTGATCCGGATAACCCGGAGCAGGGAAGAATATTCGTCTGGACTAAAATGGGTTGGTTCGAGCGTCTGGAAGGACCTTCGGGAGATGTCGCTTTTACTCCCATCGCCGATTCCGAAGAGGAATTGCGGGAAGTGATATCCAGGGATAACCCCAACGCTGACCTAGACGATATTAGAGGTGAGTACCGGAAAAAAGTCTCCGAGGAATTCATCGAACAATCCCCGTCATATGCGGATTCAGCTGAAGATTCCAGCGAAGAGGCCGATGACGACGAAGAGCAAGCTTATGAAGAACATGATTTATGACCCGGTTTGTTGATAAATAATCTAATCTTGGTGAATATCGGTGCGTATTTATATAAATCTGAAAGAGTCTAAACTTTATTCGCATGCCCAACAATATGTAACCATTTATACCCGTATCTTTGGCGGTACGATATCGTAAACTCGTGGATATTGAACAGAACTTTTTGAATGACATTCTCGCTAACGCTTGCATCAGGTGTATTAAACCCTAGAAGAGTATAAACAGCACACATTTTAGTGAATTCACCTATCGACTTTTCCAAATTTGACGGCGTTTGAGGTCTTGTTGAATCTGTTGACACAGGAACCGGCCTATCCCGCGGGCTTTTACCAGGCATTTTCGCGGACTGCCGCTTTTACCATTAAGTCACATTGCGATAAATTTGGTAGCGGGGTTGAATTTGCACCAATGACCTTTTGGTTATTGCCCTAACAGAAATCGAGCAACAAAAAAGATAAGAAAAAGAAAGTTCGAAGGTTCTACCTATTGATATCTCATCTCCATCAAATTCGCCCCGCAAGCCGGCCACCCCGCCCAAGTTTCAATAATCAAGATTCAAGTATCAAGCAAATTTCAAATTCCAATCATTGAATCCCGTGTAATAATCCGTTCTATCAGATATATTTTGTTGTATAATGAAATCCGGCTTTATCATTATTGAGAAAAGAAAAGATACACATTATTCGCATTATGCCGCTAGAAACCAAAGATACCGGCTACATTGTCGCCTGGAACAACGGGAAGGACGTTGACTTTCTGATGCAATGGGCCGGCCGGGGCTATCGTTATCCGCTGACGGCAGAACAGATTACAGAACGGCTCGTTTCCAGCGGCGGTAAGGATTATAGAATATTCGGCATTTGGATGAATGAAAGTATTATTGGCACAATTGAGCTGTCGAAAATCGACATTATCGCGAAACGGGCTGTTATCGGCCATTTTTTAATTGACCCCGCACAAACAGGCAAAGGTCACGGAACAGAAGCCTTGCAGTTATTGGTTAACAAAGTTTTCGCCGAAATGCCGCTCAACACACTGGAATTAACTGTTTTTGAATTCAACAAGCCCGCCATCCGGTGTTACGAGAAAGCCGGTTTTGTCAAAACACACGAAGCCGTGCGGCCCAACGGCTGGATTGCAATTATTATGGAAATCAGGCGGAAGTATTGATAACTGACAGCGACCCTCTACATAGCCCGGCGAAACTCGAAAAAATGACCGATTTTTTTGAGGCCCGCATTGATGGCTATGATGCCCATATGCTAAATGATATCAAAGGCTTCAAAGAGGGCTGCCAAAAACTGGCGGAATTGATTCCAGCGCATACAGCCAAAATCCTTGACCTCGGCTGCGGCACCGGGCTGGAATTGGATGGGATATTCAAACGCTTTCCGCAGGTCTCGGTCGTTGGCATCGATTTAACACAGAGAATGCTTGATGAGTTGAAACCAAAATACCCTGATAAAGACATTAAGTTAATCTGCGGCAACTATTTTGACATTGACCTGGGAAACAAAACCTTCGATACGATGATTTCTTGCCAGACCTTACATCACTTTTCACACGATGAAAAAGTCGGATTATATCAGAAAATCCGTAAAGCATTAAAGCCGAATGGTTCTTATATCGAATTGGATTATATGGTGACCGAACAGGCAACAGAAGATGAACTGCGCGCCGAAAATGTTGGGATACGGCGCGAGCTGAATATCCCCGCGGGGGAATTTTATCATTTCGATATCCCTTTTACGGCGGATAACCAGATTGCAATGTTCAATGAAGCCGGTTTTGTCTCTGCCGAAATGGTATTTCGTATCGAAAACAACACCATAATACTGGTGAAAAAGTAACCTGGCGGGAGCGTCCTGAATGATAATCAGTATGAGCGACGGATTCTACCGGAAACAATCTCAGTTTAAATATATTCATTGCCTTTCATAATGTTGAGGTAAATTTCCCATCCCACGCCCACCGGTTTTACAAACGATTTGAAATAGTTATATAATAAAGTTGATTAGTTAAGCGAAGGGCATTACATACCTTATACCCCCATCCCCCTGAGTGTTGGATGACCCGAACTCTAACTAAAATATTTTAGAGAAGGAGGTCATCTATGAGTTTTCAGGACAAACAGCTCACCTGCGCCGATTGCGGTGCAAACTTCACCTTTAGCGCTGACGAACAGGAGTTCTTCCAGACTAAAGGCTATACCAACGAGCCGAAGCGCTGTCCCACGTGCCGTCAGGCAAGGAAATCCGACCGCAATGGTAGAACCGGTGGTCAGCGTCAAATGTTCCCCGTGAAATGCGCCACCTGCGGCAAGGACACCGAAGTGCCTTTTGAACCTCGCAGCGACAGACCTGTTTATTGCAGCGATTGCTACAATAAGGTCAGAGCATCGAGATAAGATTGGTTTGACGGATAGGGCATACACGGACTACGCAAGTAGGCTGTGTATGCCCTTTTCATTTCTCCCTCCCCCGAATGAATAATTAGTTGAAGGATGTTCGTATGAGAATCTATGTTGGCAATTTGTCTTATGAGACGACTGAGGATGAACTGAAGAAAGACTTTTCTGCTTTCGGTGAAGTTGTTTCCGTCAGCGTCGTGACCGATAGATACAGCGGCCGCTCCAAAGGTTTTGCTTTTGTCGAAATGACTAATAAAGCCGAAGCCGATGCAGCCATTGCCGGACTGAACGGTAAATCGGTCAAAGACCGCACGCTCGTCGTCAATGAAGCCAGGCCCCGGACCGAGGGCGGCAGCGGTGGCGGCAGAAGTGGCGGTTACAGCGGTGGCGGCGGTTATGGTGGCGGCGGCTACGGCGACAAGCGCGGTGGCGGCGGGCGGGATGGCGGCGGACGCGGCGGCCGGCGCTATTAAACCCCTTTACACTTGAAGATTCTGGTTGTCAGGAAAGTTTAAAGTAAAATTTATCCGGTCCTGACAACCTTATATCATTATGCAGCTTTTTCCCGTATAAAATTCTGTGGTTCATACTGCGGAATTTTTGTTGTTTGGTATCTATATTGATGCTATACTAATTACCAAATGGGCGAATCTGTACAGCTTGAAAGTTTTGATAACCTCGGCGATCGATGGCAAGAACTCCTGGCCCATAGCGTCAGCAATCACATCTTTTTCACCCCTCAATGGCAACAAGCATGGTGGCACGTTTTCGGCAGCAGCCGCGAATTAATCCTTCTTTCCATCTATCAAGATTCTCAACTCGTCGGCATTGCCCCGCTGCAAAGGAAAGACGGCATAATTTCATTTATCGGCAGCCGCGACGTTTGCGATTACATGGACTTTGTTGTACGTACCGGGTATGAAGATTATTTTCGCGTGCGCTTGCTGGAATATCTCGCCAGAACGCAATGGCAGAAACTCGAACTTGAGTCGGTGCTGCCGGAATCCGCAACATTGAAATATTTCGTTCCTTTTGTTCAGCAGCAGGGATATCATTTCGAAATCCAACAAACCAATGTCAGTCCGCAGCATTTTCTTCCCGCCGATTGGGAAAGTTACCTGGCTTCGCTGACCGGCAAAGACCGCCATGAAATCCGGCGTAAACTGCGGCGACTGGAAACAGGAAATGTGGTGAATTACCTAAATTTCACAGTGCCGGAGCAGATGCCACAGGCCATGGCAGGATTTTTTCGTTTATTCCAACTGAGCAGTCCTGAAAAAGCAGATTTCATGACCGTGCAAAAAAAAGAGTTTTTCACGGCGATGGTCACTTCCCTGGCGGCCGCAGGCAATATCTGCCTGTCGTTTTTAGAAGTGGACGGAGCGCAGGTCAGCGCCACTCTCTGTTTCGATTATAATAATGATAGGTACCTCTATAACAGCGCCTACGACCCGGCCTATTCTTCGCTCAGTGTCAGCCTGCTGCTGGAGGTCTATAATATTCAGGATGCAATTAAAAAGGGCCGGAGGCGCTTTGATTTTCTCTCCGGTAATGAACCGTATAAGTACGACCTGGGCGGGCAGGATGTGCCCGTTTCCCGGTGCGTAATTTCAAGGAGCTGAACGGGTGCATATCGCCGAAATAAGTGTTCACAGTTGTCCGCAGCGTTCTCCGGGTACCGGCGATGTCGGCGGGATGAACCTGTATATCCTGGCGCTCAGCCACGAGATGAATAAACTGGGCGTCGAAGTAGATATTTTCGCCCGGCGGCACGACCCGGATGAGCCGGAAATTATCAACATCAACGAAAGGACGCGGCTCATCCACATCCCCGCAGGCGCAGCCAAAGATATTGCTAAAACCGAAATTTATGATTGCCTGCCCGAATTTCAGGCTAATCTACAGGCTTTTATGGCGCGAGACAGAGCGCACTATGATGTTATCCGCAGCCATTACTGGACTTCCGGCCTGGTGGCCGAAAAATTAAAAAGCCAATTACAAATTCCGCATGTGATTACCTTCCATACGCTCGGGGCGGTCAAGAACCGGGCCTCCGGCACCGCCGAAGAACCGGAATTACGCATCCAAGCCGAAAAAGAAATTGTGGAACATGCCGATTGCATTGTTACTTCGACGGAAGAAGGCAAAAACAACTTAATCCATCTTTACGGCGGTCAACCGCAGAAAATCCGGGTGATTCCCGCCGGCGTTGATTTAGATTTATTCCACCCGGCAGACCGGGAAGAAGCCCGCCGCGAGCTGGCCCTGGAAGAATACCGCCGCGTCCTGTTGTTTGCCGGCCGCCTCCAGCCGTTTAAAGGATTGGACCTGCTGCTGCATGCCATGACTTATTTACCGAATCACGGCACCACGCGGCTGCTAGTTGTCGGCGGCAATGCCGGGAAAAAAGATGAAATGGTAAAAATGAACTCATTGGTCAACGACCTGGGTATCGGCAGTATGGTTGGGTTTGTCGGCCCGGTGGAACACGACCGGATGCCGACCTTTTATAACGCCGCTGATATTTGTGTCGTCCCCTCCTACCATGAGAGTTTTGGGATGGTTGCGGTCGAGGCCCTGGCTTCCGGCACCCCGGTATTGGCTTCCCGCGTCGGCGGTCTGGCCACGATTGTCCGTGACGGCGAAACCGGCTATCTATTTGATGAACGTTCCCCGGAAGTCCTGGCGACTTATCTCTGTTTGCTGATGAGCGAGAATGAAATACGAAAATCTATGGCGCAATCGGCACGGCAGTCGGTGGAAAAATATAACTGGTCGGCCACGGCAAATAGTCTTTTCCGTCTCTACCGGGAATTGACCGCCGCTGATTTTCGATAGCACATTTTCAGATATTCATTCTAAACTTCAGGTATTTTTACAAACAGGTATATTTGGTTGTATGATATATAACAAATAATAGGAGGTTTGATTATGGCAAAAATTGTTCTGATTGGCGCTGGCAGCTATGTCTTCGGCAGGGATTTTATTGCGGATATCATGTTATTCCCCAAGTTATCCGGCAGTACACTTACCCTGATGGATATCGATAAGGACCGGCTGGACCTGGCCGCCGCTTACGCCAATAAAATGGTGGAGCAAAATAAACTCAACCTGAAAGTTGAATCAACCACCGACCGGCGCGCCGCGGTAGACGGCGCCGATTATGTGATTACCAGTATCCGTCCCGGCGGCTGGCGGGCGGCCCGGTTTATTCGTGAAATTACCTGGAAACGCGGACTTGAAGTCCAACCCGATGCCACCGGCGCCGGCGGTATTTTCCAGGGGCTGGTGCAGGTTCCGGCCTTGCTGGATATCTGTCACGACATGGAAAAAGTTTGCCCAGATGCCTGGCTGATGAGTTATTGCAACCCGATGGCCATCAACTGCTGGGCCATGAATGATTACTCCAAAATCAAAAATGTCGGTCTGTGTCCCAATCCCACCGGCGGCGAAGAAAGGTTCGCTAAAATCGCCGGCGTCCCGGCCAAGGATATCTGGTACACAGTTGGCGGTTTAAATCATCAGTCTTGGTTCCTGGAAATTCTTTATAAGGGGCAGGACCTTTATCCGGTACTGCGGGAAAAGATCGATAAGATGTCGGTTGCCGACCAGCATGAAGCGGCTGAAGGCGGCGAGAGCCCGATTGAAATCGAAGCATTCAAGACTTTCGGTTATTTCACCAGCGGCTACGGCCACCTTTCCATTTCCCTGCCTTATTTCCGCCGCACCCCGGAACTGCAGGAAAAATACAAAGTCGGTTCAAACCAGCACATGTATTCGGACGCTGATGCCATCACCGCCAAGCAGGATGATGAATTAAGGAAGCAGCTAAAGACCGGGTTTAAATTTAAACTCACCGAAGAACACCGCTACACCAAGATTGCGGCCGAAATGATTAATGCGATGGAGACCAACGAACAGACCCGCGTTTTCGGCAACGTCAAAAATAACGGTCTCATCCCCAACCTGCTGGAAGGCTGCGTCGTTGAAGTCCCGTGCATGGTTGATAAGGGCGGCGTGCATCCGACCTATGTCGGTAATTTACCGGCACAATGCGCGGCCTTGAACCGCCTTAATGTCAACGTGCAGGAACTGGCCGTCCGGGGTATCGTCGAAAAGGATAAGACCAAGATCCTTCAGGCCATTCTGCTCGACCCGTTGACTTTCTCCACTCTTTCCATTGATGAAATTAAAGAGATGGTGGGTGAAATGTTCAAAGCGGAAAAAGAATTCATGAAAGGCTATAAATAAACCTAAAATTTCGTTCCAATCCGGCATTATCGGGGGCCTCTAATGAAAATTAGAGGCCCCTTTGTTATGCAGCGCGCTGCTATTTTTCAAGTTGTAATCGGCTTCACGTAGTATTAAAATGTGAAAGGTTGTTTATATGAAGAAAAAATCGCTCGGTGATTATCTGGATGCCACGCCCCGGACGCTGCTGTATTTTTATGCCGTGGTAATTTTACTGCTCTCTACCGTCATTTTCAGTTTCGGTTTTGTGCTGGACATCCCAGTGATTCTCGTGTCTGCCACAATCATTTTACTCCTCTGGTTCGCGTTGGTTTTTGTCAGTCTTTTACCCCAAACAGATGTTATTCTCGCGAGCCGAAAGCACCAGATACGACGGGGAGCCTTGATAATTTTCCTGTTCCTGTTTGTTGCCGGTTTACTGGTTGGTACAACCGTCGGCATCATTATTCCCCATGCTATCCAAAATAAGAATACTTCCCATGACCTGCGCCAGTTGTTAACCGGCGTACAGCGGGATTACGGCTACAATGACGGCACGATTTTATCCAAGCAGGCTGTAGAGAATTTGCTGCACGGCAACAATCCCTACTCCAATGCCAACATCATCGAAGCACTAATTGAATTTAACGGGAGTTACGACCGGGTGACGCCACTGCGGGTGGGGACGTTTTACAATGTCTTTCCTTACCCCACCGAAAACCAGTTAGCCGATTTATGGTATAAAGCTGTGCTCACGCCTTCCCAGGTTCCCGCCGAAATCGAATCCCGGGTTTGTTACCCGGCCGGCTCTTTTTTGCTGCCGGCGCCGTTTGTTCTCATCGGGATTGGTGATATCCGGATTGTGTATGCCATTTTTCTGCTGGCCGGGCTGATTTATGCCGCCTGGGTTATCCCTAAGAAAAAGCGGCTGTTATTCATTGCCGTGGCATTCATCAGCCTGGAACTCTGGAATTCTGTTTTTTCCGGCGGGGAGATGGGCAACCTCTGTTTTCCGTTTTTAATGGTTGCATGGCTGGCGCTGAACCGGAATTTATGGCTTTCGGCAATTTGTATGGGAATTGCGGTGGCGACCAAGCAAACCGCCTGGTTCTTCGTGCCTTTTTATCTGATTCTGCTGTTTAAAACTTACGGCGTTAAAAAACTGTTCGCCGGTATTGCGCTGATTGCCGGGATTTTTGTAATCACCAACCTGCCGTTTGCCACCGGCAACTGGCAAATATGGTTTAATTCCGTCACCTCGCCGATGACCGACCTGATGTTTCCCAGCGGCCTCGGCTTGATTACGCTGGTGACCAGCGGCATTGTCAAACTCCGTTCATCTTTACCGTTCACGATTTTAGAGGCGATTTCATTTATCGTTGCCGTTGGCTGGTATTTCAAATATTGCCGGAAATATCCCCAGACCGGGCCGCTGCTGGCCGTCGTCCCGCTCTTTTTTGCCTGGCGCAGCCTGTTCCCGTACTTCTTTTACGTTGACCTTATCTCACTGGCTTACATCATGGTCAACGAGGAAAACCTGCTGCAGAAAATTGCACCGGAAACCGGTGCCGCCAATCCTGTTATTGCTGCCGGGTAAACCGTTTGTTGCAGGTTTTTATAAAGGAACCGTTTAGGAACATTTCAGCTCATCGTCTTGCGCCGGTTGGCGAGGTAGTCCACCAACACATACTGTCCAAGACCCTTTCCGTTGGCGAAGAAGACCCGGCCTTTATTGATTTTGGCGATTCTGGTGATAAAGGCGTTGTTGAGGTTGCTTTCCCCCAGCATAAAAGTGTTGATGGTAATGCCCTGCCGTGTGCAGTTTTCCACTTCCCTTAAGGTCAACTGTAAAGTCCTGGCGCCCGGCGAGAACTGGGAGTTGAGGTCTCCTTCTTCCTGGTGCGCCGTCGGTTCGCCGTCAGTGATGATGATTATCTGTTTATTTTTGGTTTTCTCTTTCCCCAGCAATTTGCAGGCCAGTTCCAATCCGTGCTGGATGTTGGTGTAAGGGTCGGCCTGGTCCAGGCGTAAAGTCGCCAGGTCTTCTTTCTTGATTTCCCGCGCGTAGCTGGAAAACCCAATGATGTGCAGACTGTCCTGCGGAAACTGGCTGCGGATCAGGCCGTCCAGCGCCAGGGCGACGTGTTTGGCGGCGTAGAAGTTATCATGCACCGACATTGATAGGCTCAGGTCGAGCATCAGCACCGTGGCCGAACGCGCCGACTGCTCATACTTATATACTTCAAAATCGGTGATTTTCAATTTTATCGGTGTTTTTTGCGATTCGCGCATCATGGCGTTCATCATCGTCTGTTTCAGGTCAATATCGAAATTATCCCCAAACTCAAACCGCTTGGTTTCATCGCCTCTTTTCCACACCCCGCCCCGGTCCCCGGTCTTGTAGCGCAACTGCGAAAAAACGTCATTCAGCGCTTTTTGCCCGATTTTCCTCACACCCAGCGGGGTTAGTTCGTAGCCACCTTCTTTCTGCCGGATGAAATTGGCTTCTTCCAGCACCCGGGTCACACCGGGCCTTTCCAGCGTCTCCATGCCCTGCTCCCCCAGCAATTCCCGGACGGTGTGCCGGTTTAGTGTTTCCAAGCCGCCTTCGGACCGCGCATTTTCAATTTGGCCGTTCAGCTTGTCCATATCCTGCAGCGTCTCAATCAGCTTCATGGCTTCATTAAAGGTCATGCTTTCCGCCGGGATAAACGGGGTCAGTCCTTCCGGTGAATCGTCGATCCGTAACCCGCCCAGGCTGGAACTCAGCAGTTCCTGGAATTGCGCCCCTGCGTCATCGTCGGTGAATTCGTAGTTTTGCAGCGCTTTGAGTTTGCCGCCGATATCGGCCGGCAGGTTTTTCAATTTCCGCAGGTCGGCCGCCGCCTTTTGTTCCATTTTCTGTAAGTTGTTTTTAGCATCTGCCGTTTCCGCTTCCGGTGAGCCCTGTGCGGCCTGCTGCCGGGCTTCGTCCAGTTTTTGTTGAATGGCGGACTGCTCTTTTTTGATAATCTCTGCCATCCGGTCTTTCATTGCCGCCATCATCGCAGCCAGGTCGTACTGTTTCAACTGCTGCTGTTTTTCCGCCAGCAGGCGCTGCAGCAGTTTTTGCAGCCCGTCTAATCTTTCCTGACCGTTTTTCGCGTCCTGCCGCTGCATTTTCCAGAGCAGGAAAGAAAGGTCGCTGTCGTGCATCAGGCCTTCAGCGAGCTCGTCCATCAGTTCGTTTTTATCCAGCCTGAGGGCCGGTTGGGTGCCGTCCCATTCCGAATAACGGTAAGTGGTCATGTCTTCCTAATTGCGATAATTGGTTTTCCCACTGGATGTGGTTTTGTTCAATTTGTTATTGACGTAAAGGCCTTCGAGGATGAATTCGACGGCCGCCGCGATGATTTCCGGTTGTTCGGTTTTGGCGATTTTCTTCACTGCATCCGCTAACCCGGTGATTTCTCTAGCATTGGCGACGTATTTTTTCGCCGGCATCATGTCGGATGTTTCGATATTGACGCCGTTGCTGAATTGCGCAATAAGGGAACTCAATTGCGGCAGCGGGAAATGCCGGGTAAAAGTATTCAACACCGCCTGGCGGCACAAATCCCCGATGATTTTTTCTTCCTTATTTTCCTCGAAACCTTCCAGCTCGATTTTTGAACCCATTGAGGCAGAGATGAACGGTAAATCGCTGACGCGCGGTACCGCCAGTTTTTCGCCCAGCGTCACGGCGCGTCTGACGGCGTTAGAAATGATGGTTTCATAGTTCATGATGGAAACGCGGACGCTGACGCCACTGCGCTGGTTTATTTCTGTACTTTTCCGGCTCAATTGCGTGATTTCCGCGATAATTTCGGCCATGTACGGCGGAATTACGGTTTCCACGCCCGTCCCGGTAAATTCGTGGTGTTCCTGCTGGATAATCGTGATTTCGTCACGAATATTTAGCGGATAATGCGTCCTCACCTGGGAGCCGAACCGGTCTTTGAGCGGCGAGATAATGCGGCCGCGGTTGGTGTAATCTTCCGGATTGGCGGAGGCCACCAGAAGAATATCAACCGGCAGGCGGATGCGGTAACCCCGGATTTGCACGTCACGCTCTTCCAAAAGGTTGAAAAGCCCGACCTGCAGCCTTTCGGCCAGGTCCGGCAGCTCGTTGATGCAAAAAATACCGCGGTTGGTGCGCGGTATTAAACCGTAATGAATCGTCAATTCGTCGGAAAGGTACTTGCCTTCGGCCACTTTAATCGGGTCAACGTCGCCCAGCAGGTCGGCCATGGCGATGTCGGGCGTCGCCAGCTTCTCAGAGTAGCGCTCTTCCCGACCCAGCCAGACGATTTCCGTTTTATCGCCGTTCGCCGCCACCATGTCGCGGCAGTATTTACAAATCGGGGCAAACGGGTTGTCGTTGATTTCACAGCCTTTAATCGCCGGGATTTTTTCGTCCAGCAGCTGCATCAGCACCCGCATCAGGCGGGACTTGGCCTGGCCGCGTTCGCCAAGGAAGATGATGTCGTGGCCGGAAAGGATGGCATTTTCGACGTTGGGGATAACGGTATCGCTGTAACCGATAATCCCGGGGAACACCTCGCGGTGGGCTTTTATCATGTTGATGAGGTTGTGTCTGATTTCCTGTTTGACGGAGACTGGGGTGTAGCCGGACGCTCTGAGTTCGCCAATAGTTTGCGGCAGGTTCTTCTTCGGCATGTTAGGTACCTTCTTAATGTTGTTTTCACTTTAATTATATTACGGTTGCGGCGGCTGTGTACAATGAGCAGTTAATCCTAACTGCTTGAAGGAGTCGTATTTGTATGGATTCTTGACCGGACAGGGAGTCCAGTCACCAAAACCAAGTAAATCCTAAATCCGAATATCGAAATACTAAACAAACTCAAAATTCAAATACAAAATACGTAAAAACCAGGATACTAATTTTCTCTCCCTCGTAATGAGCAACTGTCTTGACTATACCGGTGAGACTAAAGAGAGAATTATTTTAAAACCTGTTTGCTTGAAGCGGAGGGGTAACCTTATCACATCCTGAGTCTTTCACCGGAAGGACGAAGTGTCTCCTTGTGGTTCACTGAAATCCTAATTTGTCATTCCGTTGGAGACTGGATCCCGATCCCATATCAAAGTACGGGACAAGCTTTCATCGGGATGGAAAAATAATACAGTCCAAAGCTGCTTGCCACCTCAGTTCCCCAAATGTTATCATTCAGGCATCGGAGGGAAGAAACGATGACAATCATAAATTCGGTGCTGGGGCCGCTGGATACTAAAAACCTGGGGGTGACGCTCTGCCACGAACACCTGCAGGATTCTTCGACTGCCTTGACTTTGAATTATCCGGAACTGCTGGAACCGGCTTATAAAAAACATATAATCGACGGACTAAAAAAGGCCCGTGCCGGCGGCATCAATACCGTCGTTGACGCCAGCACGATGGATTTGGGCCGCGACGTCAACCTGCTGGCGGAAGCTTCCCGCGCTTCCGGGGTGAACGTGATTGCGATCAGCGGCTGGGCGCTGGAGAAGCCGCGCTTTTTCCCCGGCATTACCGCGAAGCGGTTCGCTAAAGCATTTATTAAAGATATCACGGTGGGTATTGCCGGCACCGGTATCAAGGCCGGGGTGTTAAAAGAAGCCAGCGACCGCGCCGGCGTCCTGCCGGGCGAAGAAATTGTACTGCGGGCCATCGCCAGGGCGCACCTGGAGACCGGCGTCCCCATCATGGTGCACACCGCCATGGCCGGTGAAATCGCGCGGCAGCAAATCGCCATTCTGAAACAGGAAGGCGTCAAAATGGGCCGGGTCAAAATCGACCACGCAAACGACACCACCGATTTGAAATACCTGACCTGGATTCTGGACCAGGGCTGTTTCCTGGGGCTGGACCGCTATCCCGGCAGCCGGATTACGCCGGAAGAACGCACCAATTGCCTGAAAGCCCTGATTGACATGGGCTATGCCGACCGCCTTTGTATTTCCCACGACTGGTCGCTGGCGCGGTTCTTATC
>Ga0181520_10005719_pt1 | contig 19589 bp, 15 predicted proteins | sample PEATcosm2014_Bin_29_FD_132451 | JGI IMG/M metagenome (GOLD analysis project Ga0181520, IMG submission 132451) | Peatland microbial communities from MTU Mesocosm Facility, Houghton, MI, USA - PEATcosm2014_Bin02_30_metaG | ecosystem: Environmental > Terrestrial > Soil > Wetlands > Peat | place...
AAGTGCGTCGTCGCCGCGGACCTCGCCGACCGCTGCGAGGTGCGCCTCGCCTACCTGTTCGGGCGCGAGGAGCCGGTCAGCGTACAGGTCAACACCTTCGGCACGGGCCGCCGCGGCGTCGATAAGGATCTCGCCGAGGCGATCATGCGGACCTTCGACCTGACCACGCCCGGCATCGTCGAATACCTCGATCTGCGCAAGGTGAAGTACGCGCCGATCTGCTGCTTCGGCTGCGTCGGCCGCGAAGGCGCGCCGTGGGAGGATGTCGGCGCCGCGGCGAAATTGCGCGAGGCGTTGCCCGACGGGAAAGGAGCGGCGTCATGAGCGGCGACCGTCCGGTGGGGTTCGCGACCAAGGCGATCCACGGCCGCAAGCACACCGACAAGCACGAGCCGGGCGACCGGCGCCCGATCCGCACGCTGTCGACGCCGATCTTCATGTCGTCGACCTTCGCCTTCGATTCGGTCGACCACGGCGAAGCGATCTTCAGCGGCCGATCGCCGGATTACACCTACACGCGCATGGGCAACCCAACGACCGCCGCGCTCGAAAGCGAGGTCGCGTATCTCGAAGGCGCCGAGAAGGGCTTGGCCTTCGCCTCGGGCATGGCGGCGATCAGCCATTTGACCATTCACCTAGTCAAGGCGGGCGAGAAATTCGTCTACGCGAAGACGATCTACGGCGGCTCGTTCAAGTTCTTTTCGCACACCTGCGTCGAACAATTCAAGATGAACACGGTCGGCGTCGATGCGGCGAACCTCGCCGAAGTCGAAGCGGCCGTCGACGCCGACACCAAAATGCTCTTCATCGAAACGCCGTCGAACCCGACGATGGCCTGCGTGGACATCGCCGCCTGCGCCGAGATCGCCCACCGCGTCGGCGCGCCGCTCGTCGTCGACAACACGTTTCTGACGCCGTACCTGCAATGCCCGATCGAATTCGGCGCCGACTACGTCGTCCACAGCGCGACCAAATATCTCAACGGCCACGGCGACACGGTCGGCGGCTTCGTCGTCGGGCCCGCCGAACCGATGACCCAAATGCACAAGCAAACGGCGACGGTCCTCGGCGGCTGCATCAGCCCGTTCAACTCGTGGCTGATTTTGCGCGGCATCCGCACGCTGCCGGTGCGCATGGATCGCCACTGCGCCAACGCGATGGAGATCGCCCAATTTCTGTCGTTCCACCCGAAGGTGTCGAAGGTCTACTACCCGGGCCTGCGGACCGACGCCTATCACGAACTGGCGAAGCGGCAGATGCGCGATTTCGGCGGCATGGTCGCGGTCGAGGTCAAAGGCGGACGCGAGGCGGCGAAGACGGTCGGCAACAACCTGTCGGTGTGGACGCTGGCGGTCAGCCTCGGCGACGTCGATTCGCTGATCTCGATTCCGGCGAGCACGACGCATAGCTCGTACAATGACGAGGAACTGCGCGCCGCGGGCATCAATCCGGGCCTGATCCGGCTGAGCGTCGGCCTCGAAGACGTCGACGACCTGATCGAAGATTTGCGGCGCGCGCTGAAGCTGATCTGACGCCGCGGGAGTCGACCCCTTGCCTGAAATGCCGGAAGTGGAGACCGTCGTCCGGTCGTTGCGCAAACGCCTGCCGGGCCGGCGCATCAAGAACGTCGAAATCTTCGATCCGAAGCTCGCCGCGTTGGACACCGAACGCCTGCGCGGCCGGCGGATTCGCGCGGTTTCGCGTTCGGGCAAAGAGATCGTGCTCGACCTTTCCGCGCCGCGCCGGCCGCTGTGGTTGTGCGTGCACTTGCGCATGACCGGCCGGCTGCTGTGGGCCGCAACGGCGGCCCTCGGCGAACGGCACTTGCGCGCCCGGTTCACGCTCACGCGTGGTGCGCTGCTGTTCTACGACGCGCGCCGCTTCGGCGTCGTGCGGCTCGCCGAGTCGCCGGCGGACTTCGCCCCGCCCGGCGTCGAAATCCTCGCGGCCGAATTTACGCCGGCGAAACTGGCGAAATTGCTGGCGGGCAGCGCAATGCCGCTGAAGCCGTGGCTGCTGCGGCAGGACCGGATCGTCGGCTGCGGCAATATCTACGCGTCCGAGGTCTGCCACGCCGCGGGTCTCGACCCGCGCCGCCCGGCCGGTTCGCTGACGCCTGTCGAAATCCGCCGGCTGCATCGCGAGACCCGGCGCATCTTCGCCAAAGCCATCGAGTGCGGCGGCACGACGATCGACAATTTCATGGATTGCGAAGGCCAGTGCGGCAATTATCGATCGCATTTGAAAGTCTACGAACGTGAGGGCGAGCGCTGCCTGCGCCGCGGCTGTCCCGGCGAGATCGCGCGGCTCGTGCAGGCGGGCCGCAGCACGTATTTTTGCCCGGTGTGTCAGACGGCCGCGCCGATTCGCCGCGTTTCCGGATCAAAACCCCGCCCGGGCCCAACCAAGTCGCGGACCGGACGTCGACCCGAGCGGTGAAGGCCAGCCGCTACAGCGGGTTTTCCCACAAGCCGGTGATTTTGTGCGCCGGGTCGTCTTTCTCGAAGACGAATTTCACCACGGACGGCAACTTGGTGCGGTAGACGCGGTAATAGACGATATCGAGGCCGCGCTCGGTCTCCACGCTGTCGAATTCGGCCGAAACGAACGCGCCGAACTCGGGCTCGACCTGTTTTTCCATCGACGCCTTGAACTTTTCCGGCGGCAGGCCGTTGCGCATCGCGGCGGTGAAATCCTTCTCCATGCCGGCGTAGTCGTGCGCTTTGTAGGCGGCGAAATAGTTGTCGATGACCGGTTTCGCGGCCTCGACGATCGCCTCAGCTTCCGCTGTCGGAGCCGGGTTAACCGCGCGCGTCCATGGTTTTTCCCACAGGCCGGTGATCTTGCATTTCGGGTCGTCTTTGGCGAACTCGAATTTCAGCGACACCGGCATCTTGGTGCGGTTCAGGCGGTAGTAAACGAAATTGCGCACGCTGTCCGCCTCGATGCGATCGAACACGGCCGAAACGAACGCGCCTTGCTCCACGTCAATGATCTTCTCGGTTGTCTCCTTGAGCTTGTCCGGCGGCAGGCCCTTGCGCAGCTTGGCGCTGAAATCTCGCTCCATGCCCGCGTAGTCTTTCGCTTTGCACGCGGCGAGGTAATTGTCGATCACCGGTTTCGCCGCCTTCAGGATCGCCTCGGCTTCCGCCGCAGACGCGGCCCGCACGCCTAGCGCCCGCGGGCCCAGCCACAGGCCGCGGATCTTCCACGCCGGGTCGCCTTCCACGAACGTGAAACGCAGCGTCCAGTCGGGGCCCTTCGACATCTTCAACGTGTACGATAAATCGATAAATCCATCTTTTTTCGCCATTTCATCAAAGCTCTTGCCGGCAATCGCGCCGCTCGCCTTCTCGGCGCCGGCGACGCCTTCCGCCAATTGATCCTTCGACACGGCCTTCGCCAACTTGTCATCGAAATCCTTACGCATCCGGCCGAAATCGTGCGCCTTCATCGCCTCGTACACGTTATCGACGACCGGCGCCGCCGCGGCGGTGATTTTCGCCGCGTCGGCGTTCGACGCATCGCTCCAAACCACGCATGGCGCGGCCAGCAGCAGAAACAAAGTCAGACAAAACAATTGCTTCATCAGATCCTCCTCGCCGGCGGCGCCGAAGTTGGAGCAGAACTTCCCGCCATCAACCGTAGAAACGGGGCCATTCTCCGTCTCGGCTCGCGAAGTCGATGTCCCGCCGTCTGACTCTTGCTCGATCCGCGAGCGAATGGCTCATTATGGTCCGGCGGCCTTTGGCGACGCAACTGGCGGTTTCGGGGATTTCGCCGGGGCGGCAGCGACGTGTGCGCTCGCGAAATAGGATTTGCCGGTTGATGGCCCGATCCCCACGCGCCATCATTTCCCAAGCGCCCATTTCAGTTGGGGACCATGCTGCCCGGGACAGCGATTTCCAATGCGACCCGGTTTACTGACAATCCGCGGCCAACCCGCTGAAGACGTATGTCGACGACGCCGCAGCGATGAACAACAAAAACAATTGGCGGCGCGAAATGATTTTCACGTTAATTAGCCGGTCGCTTACAGCGGGCCTTCCCACCAGCCGCTGATTTGATGCGCCGGGTCGCCCTTGCGGAAGACGAGTTGGAGCCAGGTGGGCGATTTCACGCGGTTCACGCGAAAGTGCACGACCATGAAATCGCCCTTCTCCTCGACCCAGTCGAATTCCGCGGATTCGAACGCGCCGTGTTCGTCATCGTCTTTTTCGGTGATGTACTTCAACTCGGCCGCCGACGCCTTTGCGCGCATGCCGGCGTCGAAATCCGTGCCCATAGCGGCGTAGTCTCGCGCCGCCCAGGCGGCGAAAAAGCGGTCGACCACCGGTTTCACCGCTTTATAAAACGGGATCGCCCCGGGGTTCGCGGGCTTTTCCCACACGCCGGCGATCCGGTGCGTCGGGTCGTCCTTCGCAAAAACCAACTTCAACATGGTCGTCATCTTGGCGCGGCTCACGCGGTAGTAAACCAGGTTATTCAAATTCGTCGTCTCGACGCGGTCGAATTCGGCCGCAACGAACGGGCCCCACTTGGCCTCGATGGCTTCCCCGGCCTTTTTGGCGCCGCCCGCCGCTTGGGCCTTGAGCATTTCGACGCTGTAGTCTTTCTCCAGGCGCGCGTAATCTTTGTCTTTGAGGGCGGCGAGGAAATTGTCGATGACCGGCTTCGCCGCTTTCACGATGGCGTCGGATTCGTCATTCGACGCGGGCTTCGCCGGGTCCTCCCGCAGGCCGATCCAGAGTCCCTGGATTTTCCAACTCGGGTCGCCGTCCTTGAACGTGAAGCGCAACGAGAAATCGGGGGCCTTCGTCATTTTCAGCGTGTAAACCAAATGGACGACGCCGCCGCTCTTCTTCGCTTCGGCGAGTTCTTTGCCGACGACCGGTCCGGATTTCTTCTCCGCTTCCGCAAAGCCCGCCGCCAACCGGTCCGCCGATAAGGATTTGCGCAAATCGTCGGCGAAATCCTTGCGCACGCGATCGTAATCGTGCGCCTGGATCGCCGCGAGAACGTTGTCGACGACCGGCGCCGCCGCGGCCGCGAGCTTCGCCGCTTCGCCGTCGGGCGCATCCGCCCACGCGAGGCACGGCGCCGCCAAAACCAGCAACAAGGTCAAATAAAATGCGCGCTTCATCGGACCCTCCTTCAAACAAACCACGTCTGCGCTTGATGATTCATTATGGTCCCGCGGCGTTCCGCAACGCAACCGGCACATGGCGTTTCTGCACGTCAGGCGACAGCGTACTTTTTCGGATTGCCCTTTGGCCGTAAGCGGAAGAAGTCAGCGTCGGTTTTTTGTCGTGTTGCCGGGGCCTTTTGCCGCGTGCGGTCCGCCGGCGTTGTGAAACGCCGGCTGCAAGCGCCTGCTGCACGCTCGCGCCCCCTCCCCGGCGCGTTAAGACCGACGGCGCCCGCGAAGAACACGCTCGGAGGGATTTCGCAATTTCTTTGTAGGCGCGCTGTTATCGCGGCGACAATTCTCGCAGATAGTCTTCGAGGGGGATGCCCGAGGTTTTGATGATGTTGAGCAACGTTCCGCGGGCGAGCGTTTTTTCGGCGGGAACGATGATCGGGCGCGGCCGGTCCGCCTTCTCATGCAGGCGATGACTGCCCTTGCCGCGGCCGGGGACGAATGTCCAGCCGAATTTCCGCAGGATTCGGTCGACCTCTTTCCAGCCGTCGGGCGGGATTTTGCTCATGCGGCTCGCAATTCCACACGGCCGGACCAACGTTCCTTCTCGGCCGCGTCAATGTGAAATCGCGGCGTTTCCGTCGGCGGATGCAGCAGGCGCGCCAAAAACAGCAGAGAAATGCTCTTATCCGGCCAATCCAATTCGTGCAACGCGGCTTCCAATGTCCCGCGGCGCAGACACGATTCAAACCACATTTGGATGGCCTCGCCGGCATTCGCCAGCGCTTTTTCCCGCGTTGCAGCGCATGTCGACAGATCGAGCGCGGGGCAAAATGCCACCCACTGGCCATCTTCTTTGATTATCTCGCCGGCCAGGAAAACTCTGACGACCGGTTCGTCGTCGCCATCGGCAGCGACTTCGATGCGGACGGCAGAACGTTTTCGGCTGGAACTTTGACGCGCCGCCATAGAAAGTCCCTCTCTCGTTGCCTTTATTAAGCACCGAACGCCGCATTCGTCAACACGCGCCAGACTCCGCGCCTGGCCGTCTTGCGACACGCCGGACCCGCGAGCGGGTTTCCCCGAAACACCCAGGGAATAGGTTTCCCCTTCTTCCTTTTTCCTTTTTTCCCCTTTTTCCTTCCTACAGCCCTACCCGTTTCATCCCATCTTCCGGGTACCGCGCGCCGGCGGCGGCGCCCTGCGGCGCGATCTCGTCGATGAGCGCGAGCTCGGCGGCGGAAAGCTGCAGGGCCGAGGCAGCGACGTTCTCTTCGAGGTGCGCCCGCGTCGTCGTGCCGGGAATGGGTACGATGAACTCGGCGCGCGCCAGCACCCAGGCGAGCGCGAGTTGCGACGGTTTCACCTGTTTGTCGCGGGCCATTTCTTCGATGCGCTGCACGAGTTCGAGATTCTTCGCAAAGTTCGCGCCGGCGAAGCGCGGCGAGCGGCGACGGAAGTCGTCGGCGGCCAGGTCGTCGAGCGAGCGGAAGCGGCCGGTCAGGAAGCCGCGGCCGAGCGGGCTGTAGGCGACGAAGCCGATGCCGAGCGCGCGCACCGTGGGCAGGATCTCGTCGTCCGGGTCGCGACTCCACAGCGAATATTCGGTTTGCAGCGCGGCGATCGGATGCACGGCGTGTGCGCGGCGGATCGTCGTCGGCGCGGCCTCCGACAGCCCGAGGCAGCGCACTTTCCCGGCGCGGACGAGCGAGGCCATCGCGCCGACCGTGTCTTCGATCGGCACGGCCGGATCGACGCGGTGCTGATAATAGAGGTCGATGAAGTCGACGCCCAGGCGCCGCAGCGAGGCGTCGCAGGCCGAGATCACGTAGTCCGGCCGGCCGCTGATGCCGCGCCAACTGCCGTCCGGCCCGCGCACGTTGCCGAATTTCGTGGCGATCACGACCTTGTCGCGCCGATCACGAAGCGCCCGGCCGACGAGTTGCTCGTTGGTGAACGGGCCGTAGGCGTCGGCCGTGTCGAACAGGGTGACGCCCAGGTCGAACGCGCGATGAAGCGTGGCGATCGCCTCGGCCGAATCCGCCGGGCCGTAAAACTCGCTCATGCCCATGCAGCCAAGACCGATCGCGGAGACAGTTAATTCGGAACCGAGGCGACGCTGCAGCATTGGCGAACTCCTTTCAAATTAGAGGGAAACTGGGAATTCCGGGAGTCATGGAAATCCTGGGAGTCATGGGAGCGCGTTTTCCCGGACAAATGGGTCGGCCGCACGATAACGGTCGGCTGCTCGCCGGCCTTTTTCCTTTTGCCCTTTTACTTATGGGAAGGTAATGCCGAACCATCGGGGGTCAACCGGCCCGTTGCGGGCCGCGGAATGCGCGGGGGGAGCGCCAAAAGAAAAGGGGCGCACGAGGCGCCCCTTTTCGGCAATACGGCACGCGCCGCTAGAACGTATCCCACCAGGACAACGGGTTGCGGCTGACCGCGCGCATGTTGACGGTGGTGGGCAACGGCAGCGTGATGTCGATATCGATGATTGGAATATGAATGACCATCTTCATCGTCGTCGAGCCCGCGATCGCAACGACCATCAGGCCGTCTTGCGAGAAGCTGAGCTGGCCGACGGCATCGAGCGGCAGCGTGTGAACGAGCATCGCGTTCATCACCGTGTTGTCGACCATGATATGCGTGAGCATCGAGATATTCATTTGCGTGGTGTGCGTCGGCGATTCGACGGACGGCGCCTCGCCGGGCTCCAGCATGTCGATCAGGATGCGGCCCAGCGGGCTGAACAGGCTGTCGCGAATGCCCGGTTCGGCCGCCTCGAGCAGCGCCCACTGCTCGTCGGTCACTTGATCCTGCAGCGCGTCGCGCAGGCTGACCTGCGTGCTGGTCGCCGTCATCGTGATGCCCTGAATCAGTTCGATATCCATATAGGGCACGCTATTGCTGTCGAATTCCAGGCCTTTGACGTAGGACATCATGTACCCGGCGGCGTAACTCGGCGTCTTGATCAGCGCACTGTTGATCTGAAAGTAGTTGACCGGCGGCGACGGCACGGTCTCGGTGTTGTCGATGTAGCCCGAGCCGTCGACGTCGACGACCGGATCGAGTTGCAGGCGCAAGGGCACCCAACGGTTGCGCGCCGCGGCGATGAAGTCGATCGACACCGAATTCTGGCCCGGCGCGCCGCCCGGTTTATGGTTGCGCAGCAACGACAGTTTGACGCCGGCGAAACTGGTGATGTCGTCGGTCAGCGTCACGCGGATCGTGTCGCCGGCCGCGAACGGCGCATTCGGATAGAACGCGACGCGCGCGCCGAAATAGACGAGCGTGCCGGGCACGCCCTGGCCCGTCGTCACGTCCTCCACCTGGAACGAGTCGCCGAGGACGATGGTGTCGCCGTCCATTTGCTGACTGAACCAGATCTCGATCGGGATCTGGCCCGGGACGGTCGGCACGAGATCGCGGGCGCCGTCGCCGGGACTGGTCGTCTCGATGATCGGCGGTTCGGCGTCCCATTCCACCGCGCCCGTTTGGAACGTGGCCGTATACGCCGTCTGGGTCTTGTTGCCGTTGATGTCCGAAAGGCCGGGCGTGACGTAAAGCTGATACATGCTGTCGGGCAACAGCGGCTGGACCGGCGCCAGAATGATCTTCGGGCCGTTGGCCAGCATGTTGACCGCGACCGCCGAACCCGAGTCGTCCAATAGGCTGACTGTCGCCGCGGCGCTGTCGGGCGTCACGGGCTTATCGAATAGCAGGTAGAGCGCGCTGCCGAGCCGCACGCGTGTGGCGCCGCCCACCGGGCTGGTGATCGCCAGCGTCGGCGGCGTGGTGTCCGGCACATACGGGAAGACGGTAACCGGGTCGGACATAGTCAGGCTCATCTGCGTGCGAATGCGTTCGCCGAACACGAAAAATTCGCCATAGCCGGCCATGTTCATCACCAAATGGCCGGTTGCGAAATCGACCTGCGCTGTACCAAACAGCCGCGTGCCGAGGATGATCTGACCCATCAGCATGCCGGCCGTGGGGCTCGCCGGCGACAACGCGGCGTCGAGCGTCAACGACACGGACGGCGCGCCGCCGCTGACGGCGCTGGTGTAATCGGAGGCGCTGAGGACGCCCACGGCGTCGGTCAGCACGGTGATTTTGCTTTCGCCGGTCTGCAGGCCGGTCGGAATGAAACCGCCCAATTCCGAGACGATGTTCGTGGCGTACAGGACCTGCCCTTTGCGAATGACCATCGGAATCCGCGTGCCGTCGCCGTTGGGCGGCGTACCGAGTTCAGCGGTCAACTGGCCGCTGATGTAGGTGCGCGTCGGCCCGAGCAGCAGGCTGTCGACCAGCATCGCGTTGGTGTCGTCGCCGGTCAGCGGGTGCCGCGGCAGCGCCGCCGGGGTCGCGGTCGGCGCGCAACTGCTGTGCGTGCCCAGCGTCGGGCAGTTTTCGACCGTCAGGGTGTGATGCGGCTGCGTGCTCTGGACGTGATAGGTGAAAACTGCGTCCTGCGCCAGCGTTTCGCCGGCGACGCCGGTCAGGCCGGTCGTCAGCGTCATGGTGTACGTGCCGGCCGGGAGGTCGTTCTCCGGGTCGAACACGATTTGCGCGGAGCGCACGAAGAGCGAACCCTGAATGAGGCCGCCCTGCGCATTGGTGAACATGAACGTCGTGCCGTTGGCGACCGTGCGACGATCGATCGGCGCGGAGAAGTAAGCGCGGAACGTGTGGAAATCGTAGACCACATCGTTCACGGGGTCGGGCAGCACCGAGGTGACGGCCAGCGTCTGACCCGCCTGCGGATTCTGGGCCAGCGTCGCGAAATGAATCACGAGCCCGTCCGCCGGAATCGCCGGCGCGACGCCGTCCTGGCTGATGAGCGTCGGCGCGACGGTCATCACGAAATTGCTCAGCGGCGCGAGCGGCACGGTAGGCACGACGAACACGTTCGGGCCCGAGAAGCTGCCGGTGAACGGCACGGCCGTAATGACGGCGCCGTTGGCGTCAACCTGGTTCAACGTGATCGCCGCGGTCGGATTGACCTGCCCCAGATCGTCGTTGAAGTGCACGATCATCGACCCGGTGACCGGGAATTCTTTCATCATGTCCAGCGGATACGTATACGTCACGGTGTACGGTGGCGAAGGCGTCTGGTACGGGGCCGGCTGCACCCAACTGCCGGGGCAGCCGCCCAAGACGAGCGCCGCCAGCAGCGCCGCCGCGATCGACAAATAACGCAACTTCATGACCGCCTCCTTTTCTCTTTAGTAGCGGATGGTCAGGGTGCCGGCCAGGCCGTTGAGCATGCCGGAACTCTCGTATTTCTCTTTCGTCGCGTCGTTGGCGATCTCCTGGCGCTTGACCAGATATTGCATGAAGTACGAACCGTCGAGGCTGAGCGGATAGTTGAGGCCGGCCGGTTTGGCGAAGGTGTAGCCGATGCCCACGCCCGCGATGTGCTTGGAGTTGTCCAGAATCATGTTCTCGCTGTTGCCGCCGCGGGCGACAGGCGTTTGCTCGTAGCCGTAACCGCAGCGGACGGCCAGGCCGTCCACTGGCAGGAATTCGAGGCCAACGTGCGGCACGTAGGTGTCGTGGAAATCAAATCCCGTCTCATAGCGCGGCATGTCGAATTTGCTCATTTCCTTGTTGAAATCGCCCCAGTTGTACCAGACCGTGTCGGCCGTCACGCCGAGCCACGACGTCGCGTGCCAGTACAAACCCAGTGCGATGCGCTGCGGAATGTAGTTGTCCTTGTAATAGAGCACCATCGGCAGCGAGGCCAGCGGGCTCTTGCCGACATCGGCGGTCGCATTGACGGTGATCGGATCGAACCCGCCGTAGGTCTTGCCGTGATAGGTCACGCCGATGTCGACCGGTTTGGGCCGGAAGAACAAGGCGACGATCGGGGCCATGTCCAGGTTGGCGTCGAGGCTGATGCCCTGGTGCGACGTCTTGCCCGTGAGGTCGGTGTCGACGAAGAACGTCGATTTCGAATGCAGGGTGGTCATGACGCCGGCGCCCATGTAGAACCAATCCAGGATTTTCCAACCGAGGCTGAAGTTCAAGGTGAACGAGGCCGGGCCGTAGCGATAGTAGTTGCCGTTCGCGTTCTGTTCGTCGTTGAACCGGATGAACGCCAGGCCGTTGTCGTCGAGCGCGATGTTCAAACCGAAGACGACCGGCCAATCCGACTTGAACAGCGTGTTGAGCCGCTGCGCCAAGTTCAATTCGACCACGTTGTTGGCCGCGTCGAACCGGGTCGGATTGCCTTGGGGCCCGCCATGGAATTCCGGCTGCCCATACACGTAACTCAACGCAATATTCGAGTGGTCGAGCGTGGCCATCGCCGCCGGGTTGAAGAACGCGCTGGAGGCGTCGTCCGCCAGCGCCGTATACGTCTGGCCCAAGGCCGCGCCGCGCGCGCCGAACCCGTACAGGTACGGGATCGTGCCGAAGCCCGCCCAGGCGTTCGAAGCCAGCAGGATCAGACCGCACAATGCTACGAAAATCGCAATCCGTCTGTTCACAATGACCTCCTTGCGAAAAGAGTTTATTTCAGGGGAATGAATGCAGGTTCCTTGCGGATTCTTGTACGAAAATCGCTTCGATTGCGTCACTTCTTCCCTTCAGTCCGTAGAGCCGCTTCACTCTAACACGCGATTTTTTTTGGTGTCAAATTTTATTTTGCCGCCGCGGCGCACGCCAACCCGGCAGAAAACCGCTGCCGCGGCCCGCGGCGAGGCGGTTCGGCCGCCGATTTGCGCGCCGCGCGGACCGCCGGCCCGCTTTGGCGCAACGCGTCAATTTCTAAAAATAAGTTCACGCCGGCGAGCCGCCGGCGAGCCGTGAACAAGGAACAAGGAAAAAGGGAAAAAGCGAGGCGGGCGTCGCAATGCGGGGGCAGGCGTAAGACGCCAGAACCCGGTCCTGTTTTGCCGACTTCTGACGTCTGTCTTCTGTCTTCCGACTCCTACTTCGCCCACCGCGCGTACCAATACGCCCAGCGCCAATCGACGGCCGGCAGCAAGCGCGAGCCGTCGCCGCCGCCGTTCGGGTCGAAGGGGTTCGTCCGCCAGTGGTAGTTGCTCGGCGGCCGATCGCGTTGGGGAAACGGCTGCAGCGTGATCAACTCGTTGTCGCGCCCGACGTAGCCGAGAACGGTCACCCATGTGCCGTCCATCAGCTCGCACGCTTTGTTCTGAATCGCCTGGGGGCTGCAGTTCGTGACGGGCACTTCCCAATACGGCGCGTCTGGAAACTCCTTGAGCGTCTCGACGCCGCGCTGCATCGCGTCTTCGTCCGGCGCATGCTTCGCCGGGTGGTAGGCCGACATGTCCGCCACGCCCGCGGCGTAGGCGAAATCGAAAAGACTGTACGAGAACTGCTTGGGCATGCGCGTTGCGTCGGGCGGATAATCGTACAGTTTGTACGCCAGCGTATGCCGCAGCTTCGCGATCGTCTCCTCGTCGTCGATGTAACGCTGCGCCAGCAACATGCCCTGAAACGCCATGTTGATGTCGCCGTAGTTCGTCTCCCACCACAGGTTGATGCCGATGATATTGTGGTAGGTGATGTCCTGGAACCGCCGCGGCCCGAGCAGCGTCTGGTAGAGATAGTCGACCACTTCCGGGTCTTCCGACGCGTACGCCAGCGCCGAGATAATGCCGAGCGACATCAGCGTGTAGCCGCCGTCCTTGATGCCCAGCCAGGGCAGATAGATGGTGTCCCACGCGTTCTCGTTGAGCAAGCCGTTGATCGTCGTCCGCCCGTCGGCGTCGCCGATTTCCAGATCGTAGCCGTCGGGTTTCACGGTCATCAAATTATGGGCGACGTCGCTGGCGTATTGCTGATGCAGCGCCTTCAGTTCGGGGTCGAAGGTCGGGTCGTCCTTGATCGCTTCCCAGACGCCGCCGAAGGCCGCCGCCCAGCCGAGCAGCATGTCGCGGCTGCACCCGTCGGTCCAGATGTAATTGGGATATTTGTGATCGGGCGAATTGTCCGCGCGCCACGTGCCGTTGGTTTTCACGGGCGGCAGCGGGTTGTCCTGATCGTCGAACAGCGGCGTGACGGGCGTCGTGGCGCCGGCGCCGGGGATGTCCTTGCGCAGGTAGCCGCGGGCGATCACGCCCTTCACACCCGTGATTTCGACGGCGATCCGCAGGCCTTCCATGCCCCGCAGCACGAACTGCCGCGCCCGATCGACGTCCTCCTGCGGATACCCCTGGTCGCGCATGACGCCGTAACGGAAGGCGTCGGCCGCGATGCCGGAGCCGGCGTAAAGGCCCGCCGTCGCCTGATTGTCGGAAATGATCTCTTCGGGATCTTTGCCCGACCAAGCCTGGAAATCCCAGCTATCGGTGGTCTGCAAGAAATCCTGCACCAACCGCCGGTTGGCCGGAGCGTCGAGCGGCACGACCACATCGGCGTTGATCAGCAGGCCGTAGGCGTTGAAATTTTGGAAGCCGCGATCGTACCGCGTCGCTTTCGCCTCGAGCGCGGCGTCGTAGCCAGGCTCGTCCGGGCCGGGCAGCAGATGCCGCGTGGGCGACGCGTCGTCGTCATCGTCGGCCGGCGACGCATCGTCGTCGGAGGGCGACTGATCGTCGTTGTCGTCGTCGTCATCGTCGGCGGGCGACGCTTCATCGTCGGCCGAAGCGGTCTTGGAGTTGCTCGAGGCGCCGCCGCAACCGAGCCAGCCTGCCGCGGCGACCAGAACGAGCAACAAAACCAGGAAGATGTTTCGTGGCATGGAACCCACCCTCGGCGACATTGGCGAAGAAATCCTACCGCGCTGCGTACGCCCACGCAAGTTGCGGGCGATTCAACCGCGAGGCCGGCCCGGGCTTCTGCGCGCCGTCCTCTGATGATGAGAGTTTTTTTGACAGATCAACAGGGCGCTTTTGACGCGGTTGCCGCCTTGCGCGCCATTGTCGCGAGCGATTGGGCGGGCCTATTATTCACTGTTCACTGTTCACCGCTGGTTACTGTTGCGGCCGTGGTTTGGGCGGCGGGCCGCCCGGGCGCCGGGCGCGGATATCTTCGAGAATCCGATAGATTTCCCCGTGATATTTCCGCTCGAAGATCATGAACTTGGCGTACTGCAGGGGCGTCAGTTGCTTCTTCAGTTCGTCGTATTGCTCTTCGCGCAACGAGATCGTCTCGCGGTCCATCGAGAGGACCATCGCGGTCAGCTCGGCCAGTTTCTTCGTGTCGGGCTTGGGGGCCTGAATTTCCTGATCGATCGCCAAATAGGTTTGTTCTTTTCGCTCGATGATGTCGCGGAACTGGCTGTCATATTTTTGCACGATCGGAATCAACCGCGACGACTGCTCGGAGGTCAAGTCGAGCTTCTCGACCAGCAGGTAGACCCGCACCATTTCCAGGCGCTCCAACGCCGCGGCGCGATTTTGGCGCGCCGCATCGGCGGCCTGGTCGTCGCCTTGTTGCGCCGCCGCCGGCAACGAGGCCGCGGCCAGGAAAAAGAGCATCAACATCGGCAGGAATACGCGCCGCATACGCAACGGCCTCCTCACAGCGTCCAGTTTTGCGCCTCTTTCGACAGTGTGTTGGTGACCTCGGCGAGTTCCTCGTCGTTGAGATCGGCCACCGCCGGCGCGTAAATGACGTGGCTCGTCGGGCGCTCGCCCGGCAGCGCCACAACACGCGAATTGACGAATTGGCCCATGATCACTTTCGCGATCTGGATTTGCAAATCCTGCACTTCCTCTTTCTTCAGCGAAAAAACTTCCTGCGTGACCGTCGGGTCGACCCGCGCCAGCGATGTGCGCGCCAGCGCCACGTGCAGTCCGCCCGCCGCCGGCGACAATTTCGCCAGCATCCGCTGAGGCGAATGCCGAAACGCCAACGTGCCGGTCGCGGTCAGCGCGCCGACAACGACCAGCGCCGCCGCGGCTACCCCGGCCAGGGCGCGCATCCAGACCCGCGGCGTCAACAGCTCTTCCCACCACCGCCGCAGCCAGAAGCCGCGACCATTCGCCTCTTCCAGCGGTTGACGCAGCCGCGCGTAGAACGAACCGAAATAGCCCTCGCCCGGGTCTTCGACCGGGTGGGCCACGGCCGCGAGGGCCTGGCGAATTTCATGCACTTCCTTGGCGCAGTCGGCGCAGCCGCCCACGTGCTTTTCGATTTCCTCGTCGACCGCGGGGGGCAACTCGCCCTCCAACCAGTCGATGAGTTGTTCCGTGGTTTTGTCGCACGTCATGCCCGACTCTCCCCGTAATCGGCCAGCAGCGCCTTCAACGCCTTGACCGCGTAATGGTAATTCACCTTTGCCGCCGAAATCGAAATGCCGATCGACCGCGCGATCTCGGCGAAACTCATGTCGCCGAACGCGCGCATCTGCAGCACCTCGCGCTGCCGCGGCGGTAACTTCTCCACGGCCGTCCGGACAATTTGCCGGCGTTCGTGGGTGTTGATGTCATCCTCGACCGCGCTGAAGGCGACCGCCGAGCGCTCCGTGACCTCTTCGCCCTCGCGCCGGCCGCGGTCGCGGACCAGGTTCTTCGAAAAATTCATCGCGATGCGAAAAATCCAGGTCTTCAAACTCGATCGCCCTTCGAACGTCGCCAGATTCTTGTAAACCGAGAGGAAAGTCTTTTGGGCCACCTCATCGGCGTCGTGGTGGTTCCCCACCATCTTGAGCGCCAGGAAATACGCCATGCGTTGGTATTTCTTGACGAGCACCTCGAAGGCAAATTCGTCGCCGTGCTTCACAAACCGCTCAATCAGAATTTTGTCGTCGTCGTTCACTGGCGGCTCGCCGTTGTTTTTCTCGCCTTCGAACAACTGGACACGCGACCGGCCGGCTTAGTTCAACGCCACGCGGCTCATTTCACGCAAGGGGTCATAAGAATTGAGGAATTTTGCCGGCGATTCGCGGTTATTCAGGAAATTTTCCGCCGCTCACTCGTGGCCGGCGAACGCCGCCAGCGGCGTCAGGCCCCCGGTCAGGATGCCGGAATGCGCCAGGACGAACACTTTCACGTCGGCGTTCTCGCCGGCGAGCTCCTGCCGCAGATGCGCGAGCGAGGCGCGATCTTGCGACTGGCTCTCGCTAAACGCCCAGGACGAGCCGACGAGCCGGCCGTCTTTCGTCGCGTTGGCCGCATCGCCGAGGAACAAAACGCCGTTGACGAGATAGGCGGCGCTGCCGGCGGTGTGGCCGGGAATCGCGAAGACGCGGATCGCGGCCTTGCCGACGGTCACCGTTTCGCCGTCGTGGAGTGCGCGGGTCACTTTGACGCCCGTCGGTTTGGTCGGCACGAAGCGCGTGATCGGCCCTTTGCTGCCGACGCGGCCCTCGGCGAGCGCTACGTCCGGCTCCAGGGCCATCACTTGCGCCTTCGTGCACATGGGCGCGGCGGCGGTGTGATCGTGGTGGCCGTGCGTCAACAGGATCGCCTTGACCGCGTCGATTCCCAGATGGCGGCGCGCCAGTTCGGCGAGCAGCGCCTTGCCCGTGGCGTCGTTGCCGGCGTCGATCAGCGCCACCCCGCCCTCGCCGTCGTCGATGACGCCGAAGCTGACAAAGCCGTCTTTGACGACGCGCACGCCGTTTTGTTCATAGCCGTCCTTGATGTCCGCCAGACCCGCAAAGGTGACGGCGAAAATGGTCCCGACGCCGATCGCCAGCACGCCAACCAGGATTCCGACGACGATCAACGCAATTTTCATGGGAAACGCCTCCGTGAGCGAAGTTGGAAAGCCGCTGCGCGGCGGAAGGACCTCTCCCCGGCCAATCACGCTAACCGCGTGATCGGCCTGCCCCTCCCCGACGCAGGGAGGGGCCGTATGCATTGTTCGGCAGATGCCGCCCAATGCTGGATCCAAGCCCCCCGCAATCCTTTCTCGCTCCGCGCGGTCGCGTTCATGTCGGCGGACACGGCCGCGCTCGGCGGCTAACGCACTATATGTCACCGCGCGCGGAGACCATTCGAATTCGGGCGATAACGGCGGTCAAGTCGGACGCAATTTCGTCATTTCGAATCCGCAGGATTTGCAGACCTCGCGCAGATAGAAATTTTTCCCGCTCGACGTCCCGGCCGCGTTGCCATTCGTGAATCGGTCCGTCCGCTTCGACGACCAAGTTCGCCCGCGCGCAATAAAAATTGACGATGAAATGGTCAATGATTTGTTGTCGGCGAAAAATCAGGCCGTTGATTTGGCGGCGACGCAACATTTGCCAAAGCGCATCTTCCTCGCGCGTCATTCTCCTGCGTAACTGACGAGCCCGTGCAATTTTTTTTTCGTCGACTTTTTGACCGGCGACAATGCACTTTGGCATGCTCATGATTGACCCCATTTTCTCGCGGCAGGCCATCGAATGACAAGCCCCGGGTTCTTTTGCTGACTCGGGTCCGCCTGGCAATACGGCGCTCGGCCGCCCCTCCCTGCGTCGGGGAGGGGCGCGGCCACGCTGGGCGTGGCCGGGGGAGAGGTCTGCGCGATCAAAAACGAGTGCAAATCGGCCCTTTTCGCGGCGTTGCAGGTCTTATTCCGCTGCTTATGCGGCGAGGTCCGCCCGAAAAGAATCGGGCCGAACATCATCATTCGCCGCTGTCCGGCTTTCACGCAACCACTACCCGGCCCTCTTGCAGCACCCAGAGCGGCCGGTGCAGATGCCGCGCCGATTCCAGCGGATTGCGCTCGTATACTGCGAGGTCCGCGGTCTTGCCGGCCTCGATCGAACCCAGCGCGCCCTCGAGGCCGAGCACGCGGGCGTTGTCGATCGTCGCCATGCGCAGCACGTCGGCCGGCGCAAAACCGGCCTCTTCGAGCACCGTCATTTCCAGGTGCATCGCGCCCGGAAAAATCAGCGGCACGCCGCCGTCGTTGCCGCAGCCCATCGGCACGCCGGCCCTGTACATCGCGACCGCGTTGTCGCCGCCGTTGGTCGCCGCGGCCGTGAACACGGTCGGCAGCGGCCACGGGATCAAATGCTTTCTGCGATAGGACGACGGATCGGACAATTCGTGAAAATAGGCCAACGTGCCCTCGACCAGATCGGGTTCGGCGAATTCGCGCACCAGCGCCGGCAACACGGTTTGCCGCCGCTCGACCAGACGCGGCAGCATGCCGCGGCCCCAGTTCGGGTCGCCGTCCATATGGTATGCGAGTGAAAAGGCGACCGACGCGGTGGGGATGAAATACGAGCCGCGCCGCTTCGCCGCCGCAATTTCCTCGTCGGTCAGCCGGCGGTCGCTGACCATGTGCTCCATCGTCGCCACGCCGCCGTCGAGGCCCTTGTGGAAACCGGCCGCGCCGGTGTGGTGCAGCGCGACCGGCCGGCCGCATTTCGCCGCCTCGTCGCACACGGCGGCGATCGTCGGCAAATCCATCAGGGGCAGCGCGGCGCCGGGCAGCCGCAACTCGATCGCCTGCTGAAAGAGCTTGATGAAATCGACCCCGGCGTCGGCGGCGCGGCGCACGGCGGCGCGGCCCTCGGCCGGCGTGTTCACGGTTTGCAGGAACCGCTGCTTGGACAGGATCGTCATCCGTTGCGCGTAGCCGTGCGCGACATCGAGCGCACAGCACCAGCGAATGCGCGGGCCGATCACCTCGCCGCGGGAAATCTTCGCGAGCAGCGCCGGCAGCGCATTGTCGATCGCCAGCATGTCGCGCACGGTCGTCACGCCGTGCTTGACGCACTCCTCGGCATTGCGTTCGATCTGGCGCTCATACGCGAACAGCAGGTCCGGCGACTGGGCGAACGCGCCGGGCAGCGACATGTGGCAGTGCGCGTTGATCAGGCCCGGAATCACATACCCGCCGCGCAGATCGAGCGTGCAGCACGACGGCAGCGGACGGCCGCCTTGCGGGTGAAACAGCTCGGCGATTTTCCCGTCGCGCAACAGCGCCGCCCGCTCGGGGCGCAGCGCGCCGCGAGCGACGTCGATCAGGTTCGCGTCGGTCAAGAGCAGGGGCTCGGCGCGCGGCGCCAGGCCCTCGCGCGGCGCATAGCGCGAGGTGAGATGCATGCACGCCGGCAGCGCGCAACCGGCGGCCGCCGCGGCGCTCAACTTCAGGAACTGGCGACGATTCATGCTCTTTGCTCAGAAAATGCGGATCACTTCGAAATCGGCGCAGTATGCAATGCGGCGCCGCGGTCGGCAAGCGGCGAATGCCGGCCGGTCGCGGCGGCGGCCCCCGGTCGCGCAATTTCGCGAGTCGGCGGAAGATGCGTTGGCCAGCGAAAATGTAGAATGTTGAATGGCGAATGGCGATTTTCGGGCGGCGTCGGCAATTCTGCATTCGCCATTCACCATTCTCCATTCTCCATTGTGCGGGTGTTGAGTTCGCAAAAACCCGATCAATGCGGGAAAATCGACAGTCTCTATAGGTCGTATAGAGACTGTCTATAAAGTGAATTTTATCGTCGTGACGGCGATTCAGCCGACCCTTTGCAGGCGAAGGGCGACGACGCGGCCATTTTCTCGGGAAAGTCGGATCGCCAGTCCCGAGG
>Ga0181520_10005720_pt1 | contig 19587 bp, 22 predicted proteins | sample PEATcosm2014_Bin_29_FD_132451 | JGI IMG/M metagenome (GOLD analysis project Ga0181520, IMG submission 132451) | Peatland microbial communities from MTU Mesocosm Facility, Houghton, MI, USA - PEATcosm2014_Bin02_30_metaG | ecosystem: Environmental > Terrestrial > Soil > Wetlands > Peat | place...
CGGCCGGTATAGAACAGAATGCGCTCGGTCGTTGTCGTCTTGCCGGCATCGATGTGCGCCATGATGCCGATGTTCCTGCAACGTTCTAATGGAACTTGTCGAGCCAAAGCTTCTACCTATTCCCTTTACGTCATCGCACGGGCGCTGGGGGACACCCGTGCTGGTTTCTTGTTGATGGCAGCCTAGTCTGCGACCGGAGCGGCATCTGTTGCCGCCTACCCGTCGCCAAGCTACGCTGCTCCGACCGCAATCCGGCTTAGCGTCCGCTGGAAGCCCGCGGGGTCATCCGCGGGACTCTCCTACCAGCGGTAGTGCGCAAAGGCCTTGTTGGCCTCGGCCATGCGGTGTACGTCTTCCTTCTTCTTCATCGCTGCGCCCTTACCGTTGGCGGCATCCAGCAACTCGTTGGCGAGTTTGTCGATCATGCCCTTCTCAGGACGGCTGCGCGAATACGAGATCAGCCAGCGAATGGCCAGCGACGTCCGCCGCTCCGGATTGACTTCCACCGGGACCTGGTAGTTAGCGCCGCCCACTCGGCGGGTCTTCACTTCCAGCAGCGGCTTGACGTTCTCAACCGCCTTCTTGAACAGCTTCAGGGCCTCGTCGCCGCCCTTGGTTTCGAGCTGCGTCATAGCCTTGTAAAAGATGCTCTGCGCCGTGCTCTTCTTGCCGTCCCACATCAGGTTGTTGACGAACTTGTTGGCCAGCGTCGAGCCGTAAATCGGATCTGGCATCGGTTCGCGCTTGGCAATATGGCCTTTTCTAGGCATTCAAAAACTCCTCTTCCCTGCCAGTTCGGCGGTACTCCCAGCCATCTCCCAATCGAGACGCCGGGTGGTTAACGGTTCGTTGACTACTTTGTTGCTGCCGCCTTCGGCCGCTTGGCTCCGTACTTGGAGCGGCTCTGTCTGCGGTTCGCAACGCCCACTGCGTCCAGCGTTCCACGAATTACGTGGTAGCGGACACCCGGAAGATCCTTCACGCGACCGCCGCGAATGAGCACAATCGAGTGCTCCTGCAGGTTGTGGCCGACGCCGGGAATGTAGGTCGTGACCTCGATCCCGTTCGTCAGGCGCACGCGGGCCACCTTACGAAGAGCCGAGTTCGGTTTCTTTGGCGTCTGGGTATAGACGCGGGTGCAGACTCCACGCTTCTGCGGGCATGCCTGCAGAGCAGGGCTGGCCGTCTTGTAGCGGGGCGCCTTGCGGCCCTTACGCACCAACTGATTAAACGTAGGCACTCTTGCAGCTCCTTTATTCGGACGCACTCTGGCGCCACTGGCGGCCACACCCGGGCAAAAGCGCGGGCACATGCCGCTCAGAACCCTTTTCTACTCAGGGCTGGCCAAGCTAAACCCGCTCGCGCGGTGCTGAGCCATACTCTCCGCAATCACAACCCGCGGGGAACTTTACGTTTCCTGGATAGAGACCGCGACGGTGACGCTTGATTCCCGGTCAATCGCCAAAGCCTTGCAGCCTTGGTCTCCCGCCGGGAGCATTCCGTTTCGCAGCCTGAATCTGCATACCCCGCAACCAAGCGCCACGGGTAGCGCAGATTCGTTTCAGCGAGGAAGCCCTTACTTCAGGCGCCGTGAAGCGCCATCGGGCTGATCGTACAGCAAAAGCTCGACTCAAATTACACAGACAAGCCAGACAAACTCGCAGAACCTCTAAAATATATCAACCCGCCCGCCAAGAGGTCAACCGAATCCCATGCGATTTTCCCTGACTATTCGCCCTAAATCAGAATTTCGAGCGACCCTCAAGACAATTCCCCCCGGTAGCCGGACGATTTGCACATCCATCGCAACTCCCACTAGCCCCGAAACACCGTCATGATGATTCCGCCCAGCACCACGAAGCTCCCGCCAACCATCACCGCGCGGTCGATGCTTTCGCGGAAAAACAGCACGGACACCGCCTGCGCCACCAGGAAAAAGAGCACAATGTAGAGTCCCATCAAACGGCTGAAGTCCAGCTTTGTCATGTTGACCATGAAGCCATACACCACCAGCGTGGCCGCCCCCGCCAGCAGCAGCACAACTCCCCTGCGGTGCAGACCACTGCGAATCAAGGCGTCGCCGCCCACTTCGAGCAGCGCTGCGAGGACGAGAAAAATCAGGATGCGTACAGTCATTTCAGCCTCGCTAAATCGGATATCCTAACTTGCCCGCGCTCCCAAGGCCGCCACGGCATCGCGGCGGGCGCGCTCGAGAGACTCCTGCATCTGGTGATGGCACTCGTTCATCTGCGCGTCGCTCGCCTCCGGTGGAACCCGGATCAGTTTCGTCCAGCGCACATGCACCTTCGAAAAGGGGCGCGGAATCATCATCGCATCCCACGAACGCAGCATCCACGGACGATCGACTGCAAGATAGAAACACAGGATGGGCGCTCCGCTCATCCGCGCCAGCATCACCGGGCCGGGTTTGGCCATGAAGCGCGGTCCCCTGGGTCCGTCGATCGTGAACGCCGCGATTCGCCCGTCGGCAAGCGCGCGCTTCATCCCCAGCAGCGCCCCTGATCCGCCTCGCGAACTGGAGCCGCGCACCGCTACAAACCCAAAGCGCTCGATGATCCGCGCAATGTATTCGCCATCAAAGCTGCGGCTGGTCATCACCGCCATCCCGCGGTCGCGGAAGCACCACGTGGCCGGGATCACGCAGCGATGCCAGAAGGGGCCGATCACAAATGGCGGCGGGTCGTCTCCCTCAACCTCACAGCCCGGCTCTGACGAGTACTCAAAGCGCAGGGTGCAGCCAATCAGTGAGATCAGCAGGTAGCCCAGCCAGGAGATGGACCACAGCGCAAGCCGCTGCCGCAGGGTAAATGCCGGGGCCGAACCGGATTCTTGAGATGGCGATGTGGTGCTCACGATGTGGTGCTCACCTTGAAATTGTATCCTGCGCCGCCGCCGCGTTCTCCGCCAACCCGGGGCGTTCCTTAGGCGAATTTTCCAGCCGCTTTTTGCTTCTGCGAATCCGCCCACGCCAGAGCGGATCTTATGCGGCGGCTGGTTGACGGATGTGAGTGGAAAAGAATCTCCACCCAGCGCGACGGCTCGCGCTCGGAGAGATTCTGTGCGGCAAGCTTTTCCATGGCGGAGCAGAATGCACCCACCGATCCTAATGACTTCCAGGCGTATAGATCTGCCTGACGCTCATTGAAGCGCGAGTAGGCGTTCATGACCGGCAGCAGCACAACCGAAATGGCGGTCGCAACCAGGATCATCAGCGGAAGATTGGCAAAGTCGATCTGGTCGTAGCGCTTCCAGTCGAAGGCCGCCCAGCGAATCGCCAGCTTCAGGCACCAGAATCCAAAAAACGTAATCACGCCCTGCACCGCAATTCCCTTCAGCATGTGATGGTATACGTGGTGGCCTAGCTCATGGGCCAGCACTGCCTCGATCTCATCGTGATCGCAGGCGGCCAGCAACGTGTCTGAAATCACGATGCGGCGAGTGCGCCCCAGCCCCATCAGAGCGGCGTTGGCTTTCTTGGTCTTTTCCGAGAGCATCCACTCGTACACGCCGCGCACTCTCGCTCCAGCTTTTTCGCTCAGCCGGGTGAGGCGCGCCGTTAACTCCACATCGGCCAGCGCCCGGAAGCGGAAGAACAGAGGGAACAGCACCACCGGTGCGATCTGTGCCATCACTACGCTGAAGAGCATGAACAGTGCCCAGGCCGTCACCCACCACCACTGCGGCTGCCAACGAATCAGCAAGTACACGGTTTGCACCAACCCCTGAGCGAACAGGAACGTCAGGGCGAAGCCCTTCGTCTGGTCCCACGCCCAACTGCGCAGACGCTGATTGCTGAGATGGTAGCGATGCTCAATACGGAAGCTGTAGTAGTCCAGCCAAAGGTTAAAGAACTTCGTAAGCAGCAGCAGAATGGAGGTGTAGACGAAGAGCGCGGCGGCATGATGATCACCGGCTATACGCACTGCAAAATTGCGGAAATCGCTGGTCCAGTCGGCGGCGAGGAGCACGCCCATCAACCCCAGTCCCAGAGCCAGATCGGCAACGCTGATGCGCCGGAGAAGGCGATGGTAGCGGCGCGCCTCGGTCGAATCCGCAGTCATGCCGTGATCGCCGGAAAAGTCCGAAGGGGGAATCATGTTTTCCATGCGAGTCTTCACCGTGTACAAGGGCCGAAATGCGATTGCCGAACGATCCAAAGAGTGGCCCGCGCCGCCCCCTCTATTTCAACTCCGTCACCGTTGCACCCGGAGGTACGTCAAGTTGAAATTGTTCCGGTTTCAGCGGATCGTTCAAAATCAGCTTAACCATCTTCAGAGTAATGCTGTACTCCTCCTGAGGCCGCTCGATTTCGATCAGCGAAGGAAACTTCACGCCGTTGTATTCCTGCCAGTCGGAGTAGGTGACATCGGTTGCGATAGCGCCCTTGTCGTCATAAATGGTCTGCCGATAAATTTGAAGATCGGCGCGATTAAAATAGACCTTCCGGTGTAGATGCCAGGTGTTCTGCGCGTCATGCCGTAGCACCACGATGTGGTAATTCGGCTGGGTCACAGGCTTGTGAGTCTTCTCGTCCACAACCTGCTGCTCGCCCTCCTCGATCACCGCGATCTCACTCGTGAGGTCGATCGCGGGCATCAGCAGAGCTTCGTAAATCACCTGCGGGCGAAGATTCTCCAGCGGATTGTCGCTGATCTTGGTGAGCTGGTTCCTTCCGGTAATGAAGCGGCTCTTCGGCGGAATTGACAATTTGAACCGGTCGCCGTCGCTGACCATATCGAACGCGCGGTTGCGCACAATGGGCAGCAATCCGATCATGCGGAGCATCGCCGGCTTCTGCGCCAGAATGTAGCCGCGAATCTGCTGATACTCGATGACCTTGCCTTTCTTCTCGCCTCCCACCGTGGTGTCAATGTCAACCGTGGCGCTCATGGTCTGGACGCTGGCCGCCAACTGGTCAATCTTGGCTACCAGTTCCTCCTGGGTGGCAGTTTTCAACGGCACGGGAGAACGTGTTGGTTCCACCCGATGCGAGCGGAACAGGCAGCCGGTTGTGCTGCACAGACACAGAATCAGTAAAGCAATTGCTAGGCGGACTCGTTCCATTGCAGACGAACTCTTACTCCCAATTTTAAGCAGCTTGATCAGGCTCTTAGTATATAGGTTTGAGCCCAGGTGTGCGGCACAAGGCGTGCTCATCATGGCTCCTGCGCCGCGCCGGGGCAGAATGGGCACGATGGAATCAGTGAGATTCGCCGTCGAAATTTTTCGTCGCGACGCTTTCAGCCTTGTCTTTGCGGTCGGCCAACGCCTCCGGCGGTGGCTCGGAAAACTGCTCGTCCTTTTTGTCCGCAATGGCGACTTTCATAAAATCCATCCAGATCGGCAGTGCCGCCTGGGCCCCGGTTTCCTTGTTTCCAAGGGTTTTCTTTTCGTCGAAGCCCACCCATACTCCACAGGTAATCGAGGGTGAAAAGCCCATGAACCACGCGTCGGTGAAGTCGTTGGTGGTGCCCGTCTTGCCCGCCAGAGGATGATTCAATTTGCTGGCGGCAAAGCCGGTGCCGTGCAGCACCACTCCCCGCAGTAGCTCGACCATCACCCGCGCGGTATGGGCGCTGATCACGTCGCGCACATCGGAGAAGTTCTGCTCCATGATATGCCCGTCATAATCGGTAACCTTGCGGATGGAATGTGGACTGAGCCGCACCCCGTCATTGGGAAAGGTGGAGTAAGCCGCGGTGTGCTCCAGCAGTGTGACTTCGGCTGAGCCCAGCGCAACCGGCAGAAATGGCTGAATCTCCGAGGTAATGCCAAACTTGCGGACATATTCAATCACCGTCTTGATGCCGACCCGTTCTGCCAGTTTGATCGCCGGAATATTGCGCGACTCCGCCAGCGCGTGACGCAGCGAGATGGTTCCCTCGTACTTGCCGTCGTAGTTGTGCGGTGACCAGGTTCCGGAGACGCTGGGGAAACTGATGGGCGCGTCGACGATGGTGTCATCGGGCAATGCGCCCTGGTCCACTGCCGCGGTGTAGACGTAAGGCTTGAACGAGGAACCCGTTTGCCGCAACGCCTGCGTGGCGCGATTGAATTTCGATTCATCGAAGTCGCGGCCTCCCACCATGGCGCGAATCTCTCCGGTGTTGTTGTCGATGGCAACCAGCGCGGCCTGGGCTCCGGAGTCCTGCTCCAGCGCCAGTTGCAGCCTATGGTCGGGCTCAACCGAGGTGACCCGGACATACACGATGTCGCCGGTTGACAGAATCTCATTCGGCGAGTGATGGCCGGTCCAGGCCATGTCGGCAGGACGAATCAGGCCATGATATTTGCCGACCTTTATCTCGGCTTCGGCCTGGGTTACGCCCGTGACTAGGGCATGAAAGTAGCTGCCCGGCTCCGGCTGATGATTCCAATCAGGATGCTCGTAGAGCGAAAAATCATCGCCGGCCGCAAATAGATTGCGAACATGCCCTTTCCATCCATGGCGACGCTCGTAGGTCGCAAGCCCATCCAGCACGGCGCGGGTTGCGGTCTTCTGCAATTCCGTGTCGAGCGTGGTGTAGACCCGCAATCCGCCCTCGTGCACCTCATCGGTTCCGTACTTCTTCTCCAGGTAACGCCGCGTCTCTTCCACGAAGTACGGTGCCACGTTGTTAGGGTCGAACTGGAGATGCAGCATCAGCGGCCGGCTCTTTGCCTCCTGAGCCTGCTGCGCGGTAATCCGGCCATCCTCCATCATGTTGTTGATGACCAGGTTGCGGCGGCGCAAAGCCTTTTCGGGATTATTGACCGGAGAGTAGGCGCTCGGCCCTTTCGGCAGCCCTGCCAGCAGAGCCGCCTCCTCAATCGTCAGTTCCTTGGCGGGCTTGCTGAAGTAGAACTCCGAGCCTGCTTCAAATCCGTACACCCCGTGCCCCAGAAAAATCTGGTTGGCGTAAAGCGTAAAGATCTGTTCCTTGGTGAAGCGCCGCTCGATCTGGATCGCCAACATGATCTCCTGCACCTTGCGTCCGAATTTGCGGTCCGGATTGAGGAACAGGTTGCGCGAGAGCTGCATCGTTAGCGTGGATGCACCCTGGGCCCGCGATCCGCTGGCAAGGTCGCGATAAGCCGCGCCCATAATGCGCCACAGATCGATTCCCCAGTGCCGCTCAAAGTCCTTGTCTTCAATGGAGATAACTGCATCGCGCAGCACCTTGGGATAGTCCTCGTACTTGGCAATGACCCGCCGCTGCAGGGCAAAGGTGCCGATGACGCTGCCCTTATCGTCATAGAGTTCGGTGATCGAGCTGGGTCGGTAGCGCTCCAGGTCGGTAACCTGGGGCAGGTCCGAGGAGTAGACGATCAGAAGCCCTGCCAGTGCGCCGAACAGGGCCGCCGCGGCAATCGCGAGCCCGAAAATCACACGATGCACCGTGCGCGTCCGCTCCGCGGGAAAAGTCGGTGCCTGTTTGTTGAGCAGCGTGGTCATTTCAGAGAGGTCAGCGCAAGCATAACACCACTGGCGACCCTCCGAATGACCGGCGCTACGGCAGGAGTAACACTCACGGCAGGGGTTCCAACCGATGATGCCGCGCTTCCATCCAATTCTGCAGGATAAGGACGGCAGCCAACTGATCGACCACGGCGGCACGCTTCTTGATCGACATATCGGTTTCACGCAGGACGCGGTTGGCCTCGACCGAGGTCAACCGTTCGTCCCAGAGATGAATCGGGAGGTCGAAGTGCTGTTCGAGAACCGCAACAAACTCGCGCATCTTCTCCGATTGCCGGCCTTCCGCCCCGCTCATGCGCAGCGGCAGCCCTACCACCAGTTCCACCACACCGTACTTGCCGATGACCTCTTTCAGCGCGGCCAGGTCGGTGCGTTTATTCTTGCGGCGAATGGTGATCAGGCCCTGAGCGGTAAACCCGAGCGGGTCCGTAACCGCCAGACCAATGGTCCTGGAACCAACGTCGAGGGCCATGATGCGCCCTGACGGCATTTCAATTTCGTTGTGCGTCACAAGCCAAGTATAGTGCGAAGAGGTACGATTCACAGCCAAGCGGTTCAACCCTGGCCGAGAGAAGACGGCATGGAGCGGATAACCGGAAACTTGAATGACGACACGGCGGAAACCGCGCAAGCGGTAGCTCCAGCCCTGGACAGCACCAAATCCGCCATGCTCACTGATGCCGAGCGGCGGCGCCATGCGCGCATCCAGAGTGGTTCCCTGGCGGTCATCGCCGTCGGCGGCGTGCTCACGTTGATGTACCTGGCTAAGTCCGTGCTCATTCTCACTCTCGTCTCCGTCCTGATTACCTTCATGCTTGCTCCCATCGTCGAACTCTGCCACCGGATTCGCCTCCCCCGATCCCTCGGCTCGATGATTGCCGTGCTGGTGATGTGCACCCTCCTGTATGGAATGTTCTACGTTTCCTACAACCAGGCCGACGAGTTTATGTCCGAGCTTCCCAAGTATTCCGGACAAATTCGCACCGTGCTCAACCAGGTGCGGTTGCGCGCCGAGCGCTTTCGCCAGACTACCCGGAACGTACTGCCGGAGGAGAAGATCGAAAAAGGTACGCTCACCGTGCGCCAGTCCACCAGTTGGCTGGACGACCTGCCGAGCGGAGCCGTGGGCGCCACCGAGGTGCTCCTCATGGCGGCCTTTGTCCCATTCCTGGTCTTTTTTATGCTGAGCTGGCAGGACCACGTCCGATCTTCGACGGTCATGCTCTTCAGTCCGGAAAACCGCAGCACCGTTTATGTAACCCTGGGCCTCATCGCACAGATGATCCGGGGTTTCATCGTCGGCAACGTTGTCATTGGACTGGTTTTGGGTCTCACCAGCACTGTCGCCTTCTGGATTCTTGGCGTGCCCTACTTCTACATCATCGGGATGATCAGCGGAGTGGTCAGCCTGCTGCCCTATCTCGGTATTGTGCTTGCCATCATTCCGCCCGTGGTGGTCAGCATGGGCTCCCTCACCGTCAAGAATTTCATTTCCATCGTGGCCGTGGTCGCCATCAGTCACGTGATCGCGCTGAACGTGTTGTATCCCAAGATCATCGGCCGCCGTCTCCAGTTAAATCCTCTGGCGGTCACCTTGGCTTTGCTGTTCTGGGGATGGCTCTGGGGAGCCATGGGATTGATTCTGGCCGTTCCACTAACAGCAACGATCAAAATTATTTTTGACCATGTGGAAAGCCTGCGCACCTGGGGAGACTGGCTCGGAGAATAAGCAGCCATAAAATTTGCGCAGCCCACAGGCTGCGCTCCCCAGGGACTCAGGCGTCTAGACTTCGATGGTTGCGGCCTCTGGCCAGCGTAATTTGCACTTGCACAAAGCCTTACGAAGCTCTTCTTCCACTTCCTCTTCGTCCCGGCCCCGTGCCATTGCCATCTCACTGATCAGCAGGAAACGCGCCCGCTCGAGCATCTTCTTTTCGCGGAAGCTGAGCGGCTTCTGAGCTGCCAGAACCAGCAACCCCTTCAGCACGACGGCAACTTCCAGCAATGAGCCGGTCCGCATCTTGTCCGAATTTTCTTTAAAGCGGTTCTTCCAATCTGAGCTGCTTTCGCATTTTCCGTCCGCCAGATACTCGAGAATCTTCTGCGCTTCCGAATTTTTCACGATCCGGCGTAGACCGACCGCCTCGGCGTTCTGAAACGGAACCATCACCTTCAAGCTGCTGGAGCGGATACGAAGCAGGTAAAACCGCTCGACCGACGTGCCGATCGTGCGGCTGGAGATCTGTTCGATTATGCCTACCCCATGATTAGGGTAGACTACTTTTTCGCCGACGATAAAGGGTGTTGTGCTCATTCATGAACCCGGTGAACCGGGCGAGTTACCCCCACATTATACGTTGTCCGGGAATTAGGGGTCAACCGGGTAAATCCCGCCGTGCCTCGAACCGGTCAGGCGCGTTATAATAGTCTCGACTAACGTACCTCCCTCCCGTGCGCGGCTTGCCGCGCACAAAGGTTTTTAGGAAATGCCTGAACACATAAAGAAGAAGCTCCAGGAAGAAATCGATTTGCTTGAATATGAGCTGAATCATGAACTTCCGGCCGAGCTCAAAAAGGCGGTCGCCATGGGCGACCTCTCTGAAAATGCCGAGTACCACATGGCCAAGCAGCGCCAGGAGTTCGTGCGTGCCCGCTTGGGCATGATGAAAAAGCGCATGGGCGAGCTGTCGCTCATGAATTTGGCGAATATTCCCCACGATCGCGCCGCCCTGGGCTCCACTCTGGTGGTTTTCGATTCCACTAAGGATGAAGAGATCGTATACAAACTGGTGACCAGCGAAGAAAGCGACGTCACCAAGGGCATGGTATCGACCACCTCGCCGATTGGACGCTCCCTCATGGGAAAAAAGGTCGGAGACGTCACCACGGTCGTCACTCCCGGAGGCACGCGCGAGCTGGAGGTTTTGAAGCTGACCACCATGCACGACGTCGTCGACGGAACGGAAGCCCAAGCATGACCTGGACCAGCGCCGTCGGCAAGTATTGTGGAGTTCTGCTCTACAAGATCGTGGACGGTCTTGCCCTCACCCGCATATCGCCCAACATGCTGACCTTCGTCGGATTGGTCATTAATGTTATGGCGGCGCTGTTCTTTGGTTTTGCCAGCACCGACAACAATCAGCCACGCCGTTTTATCTACGCCGGCCTGGTCATTATCGGCGCGGGCATCTTTGACATGGTGGACGGGCGCGTAGCCCGTGCCACCAACCAGGTCACCGTCTTCGGCGCTTTCTTCGATTCGGTCATCGACCGCTACTCCGACGTGGCTATCTTCTTCGGCCTGCTGGTCTATTACGCCCGCGCTAACCGCTTTTTCTACGTGGTGCTGGTCGCCTTCGTCATGACCACTTCGGTCATGGTCAGCTACACCCGTGCCCGCGCCGAATCTCTCATCCCCACCTGCAAGGTCGGCTTCATGGAACGCCCCGAGCGCATCGTGCTCGTAATCATCGGCGCTCTCACCAACCGCATGGCTCCCGTCCTGTGGATTCTCGCCGTACTCTCGACCATCACGGTGATCCACCGCATCCGCTTCACCTACGTCCAAAGCACCGCCCAGGAAGCCGCCGACCGTCAATCGCAAGAAGCTGCCGACCGGCAAATCTCCCCCGTCTCGTAATCCCGCTTCTTGCCGAGGGTCGTTTGGGGTGCTAAGTCGCCTACCCGAAAGCTGCACCTCCCAGCCCTCCGGCTTGCGCCCTGTCCCGAGTGTTATCCTGTAGCGTTCCACCTACTCGCTTTGAGGTGCTTTTTGTCGTCTCCCATCATTCTTGTGCACGGTGGCGCATGGGCCATCCCGGACGAGGTGTGCCCAGCCTACCAGGCAGGGGTTGAAAAGTCCGCTGCCGCCGGTTGGAGGGCGCTCGAACGCGGCGCCTCCTGCCTCGATGCGGTGGAGGAGGCGGTCGCCTTGCTCGAGGACGATGAGTCCTTCGACGCCGGGCGCGGAGCTTTCCTCAATCGCGATGGCCGCGTGCAGTTGGACGCGCTCATCATGGATGGCGCAAGCCTCAAGGCCGGAGGCGTGGGCTGCGTCGAACGCCTGCGAAATCCCGTGCGCGCCGCTCGCCTCGTGCTGGAGAAAAGTCCCCATATCTATTTTGTCGCCGAGGGTGCCGAGCGCTTTGCCGCCGACAACGGAATTCCGCTCGTCGACAATTCTGAACTGGTCCTCCCGCGTGAGATTGAGCGCTGGAAGAATGCCGCCGAGCAACGCTACCTCCGCGTTCCCGCCGAATTCGGCGGCAACCTGGATTCGCATGACACCGTTGGCGCCGTGGCCCTCGACCGCTACGGCAACATCGCCGCTGCTACCTCCACCGGGGGTACCTTGAACAAAGCACCGGGGCGCATCGGTGACTCCTCGCTGATCGGCTGCGGTTGCTATGCGGATAACGAAACCGCCGCCACTTCCACTACCGGCTGGGGCGAGCCGATGATGAAACTGGTCCTGGCCAAGTGGGCCACCGACCGTGTGACCCACGATGCCGCACCCGCCCAGGTCGCTCCCGATGCCATCCATTATCTCCACCGCCGCCTCAACGGTCACGGCGGCATCATCCTGCTCGACCAGAGAGGACGGATCGGGATGGCGCACAACACCCCTCGCATGGCCTGGGCCTGGCGAAGTGAAAGCTCCGGCCAGAGCGGTCTGCGCTCTCCATCGCCCCAGTCATAGCCATGCGATTGCCTCTTGCGATACTCCTGCTTACCGCCGCCCTTTTTGCCGCGCCGCCGCCTTGGACTCCGGCCAACTTTCACGGCCTGACCCTGGGGCGCGCCCGCCGCGACGATGCCGTGCGTACCCTGGGCGCTCCGGATGCCGACAGCCGCACCCGCAACGGGGAAGAGCTTCTCTACAAGACGAAGGGCGCTCACAACGGAGACCTCACCGTTCGCCTCGATCGCTCCGGCATCGTTACGGAGATTCAGGAGTCGTTCCCGGTCGCTATTCCGCGCACCAAGCTTTACCAGGAGTTCGGCAAGGATGCGCTGACGGCGCACTACTCGCGCGCCAAGTGCGCCGCCGATGCGCTCTACCGCGATCCCCGTGGCGCCATCGAGCTCACTCTTTACCCAGCACGCGGCATCGTTCTCTGGCCCGATCAATACGGTTACGACTTCGCCGCCGTTCTCTATGACGCGCGACCGCCCGGGCTCGCCCAAAAGCCTTCCTGCGCCTCTTCGCGCTGAACTCGCACGCCCACGGCCAAGCGGCTACACTGTTTGCGGAGGTGCGCCTTGCGCATACGCATTCTTCTCCTCGGATTGCTGCTGCTGTCGATCGTCGGATGTAAGTCTCGAAAGCCTGCCGCGGCCGAGCGCCGCTTTCCCATCGAGGGCCGCGTGGTCGCCGTCGATCCCGACGCCCACACCATCACCCTGGCCCATCACGAGGTTGCCGGATACATGAAGGCCATGACCATGGCGTTCAACGTGCACGATGCCTGGGTCTTTAACGTGGTCCATCCCGGTGACACCGTTCAGGCAACGCTCGTTGTCTCCGACGAAGCTTATCTGGAAAACCTCTCGGTCACCCAGGCTCGCGCCGCGGCCGATCTCTCCAACACCTCGCCCATGCACCTTCCGCAACCCGGCGAGGAGGTTCCGGACTTTCACTTCGTCAACCAGGAGGGCCGGACGATTCACCTGGCGCAGTTCCGCGGACAGCCCTTGCTGATCACCTTCATCTATTCCCGCTGTCCTCTCCCGGATTATTGCATTCGGATGAGCAATAATTTTGCCGAGGTCGCGCAGCTTCTGCAGAAGACTAACCCTGCGGCCTTCGCCAAACTGCAGATGCTCTCCATCAGCATTGACCCTGAATTCGACAATCCAAAAGTTCTGCGCCAATACGGCAAGACCTACGCCGGAGCCGTCGACCCGGCCCTCAAGCACTGGAGCTTTGCCACCGGCCAACCCGGTGATATTCGTAAAGCCGCCCAGTACTTCGCCCTTTCCTACCAAACCGAAAACGGTCAGATCATCCACGACCTGCGCACCGCGCTATTGGACGCGAATGGAAACCTGGCCAGCTTCTATCGTGGCAACCAATGGAAGCCTGCGGCTCTGGCTGCTCAGATCGAGGCGCTGCAGAAGTAGCTGCCACCTTGCGACTGCGCTTGCGGAAACATTGTGAATATGCAACCCGCGCATCCGCAAAGATTCCGCGCTCTCAGCGCGATGCGTGAAACTTCAAACCATGTTTTCGCATCTTTGTTGGCATGAGCAATGCTTTGCCGGACGTGGCCAAAGCGATGTCGCACAGCCGGTCCGCCATTGCGCTGCGGCTTCTCTTTCCCATCGCACTGCTTGAAGTGGCTCTTTGGGCCCCGCTGCGGCTCGGAATCCTCTGCGGAATCTGCGCTGTTTGGTCGATCGCATGGCAGCTCTGGAAGGCGGCAAGCGACGCCCGCTCTCTCGGACTGGAATTGCGCGGACTGATGCGCGGCTCTTGGCTGCTGGGCGCAACCCTGGTGCTAGCCCTGGCGGTTCTCGCCACCGCATATTTTTCCGGCTCGCTGCACCGTCTCTGGGGACTTCAGCATCCCTGGTATGCGATCGCGGTCTATGTCTGTTGGGCGTTCTTGCAGGAGTTCATGTTGCAGTGCTTCTGCCTGCGGATGTTGAGCGCGCTGGTCTCGCGGGTCAGTTCCCTGCTATTGTCCGGAGTGGTCTTCGCCGTGGCTCACCTGCCCAATCCCAGCCTCACTTTTGTCACCTTCTTCGCCGGAATCGCCTTCACCGCCATTTACGCTCGCAAGCGCAACCTGTATGTCGTGGCGCTCATCCATGCGGTTCTCGGCCTCACCTTGGCCGTCAGTGCGCCGGACGCTTGGTTCCACGGCTTGCGCGTCGGACGCAGCTTTCTCGAAGAGCCTCGCACCATCGCGGCCAATATCTCTCGCCCACGCTAGCGCACTGCGCGAGCCGATGTTGGCTGCACCTTCTGCGTGACTAGTCCTACTCCTGTTCTTCCTCCAGAAGTTCCCCGAATGCTTTCTTGTGCTTGTCCCCGCGCAGCTCCGCCTTGGTCTTCGCATCGGGAATTGCCCGAGTCGATTTCGGCATACCGATATTCACCCGGGCCGCATCCTTCACAGCCTTCACCTTGCTGAATACTTTTTTCTTCTGCACCATCTCTACCGCCGATTTACTCTCGGCAACCATCCGGTCCAGCCACCGCGCCTGCCAGAGCCTCGCTGCTCAAAAAGTTCCTTCCCGCCTCCAGCGCTAGCTCATTCATCTCTACCAGCTTCGGATATTTCACCAGCTCGCTCAACACTTCCCGCGCGGTGCTGAACGGCAGACAATCCGTCGCCTCCAGCAAGGCTCCCATCATCACCACGTTGCCCACCTTGGCTGCGCCTATCTGATCGGCAATCTCCGTCGCTGGAACGCACACCACGGTCACGCCCTCGAACCTCAAGTCCTCGGGCAGACTGCGGCCGTTGTAGAGCAGCACTCCCCCAGCCGGAACGTGCGGTCCAAACTTGCGCAACGAGGGTTCGTTCATCGCCGCCAGCACCTCGGGGCGCGAGACCAGCGGCGTACCGATTCGCTCATGCGAGAGCGTCACGTCGCAATACGCGCTGCCCGAGCGCATCTCCGGACCATAGCTCGGCAACCAGCTCACTTCCATGTGCTCTCGCATGCCCATCTCGGCGAGCAGTTGGCCGAGCAGCAAAATTCCCTGTCCGCCAAAGCCTGCAACCTTGATCGTTCTGGCGCAATGTTGCCGCCTCGCGTGCCGCTCTCCTGCTTCCGTGATCCCCTTGCCGGTAATGCCCAGCAGCTCCGCCACACTCGTCTGCGGCACCGCCACCGGCACAAACTCCGGCTTGCGGTCGCGATAGACGCCGAGCGGAAATTGCTTGGTCAGCGTCTCGGCCACCCAGCGGCGCGCCGCCGTCGGCTCCATCTTTAGAATCGTGGGACAGGGAGAAAGAATCTCGACCATGGTGAATCCGGCTCCCTGTTTCTGGAGTTCCAGAGCCTTCTTCACCGCCTTGCGAGCCTGCAGAATGTGCTTGCTGTCGCACAGCGCAACGCGCTCTACATAGACCGGAGCCTCCAGCGTGGCGATCATCTCAGCCATTTTGATTGGGAAACCGTCATTATTCGGGCGGCGTCCCCATGGCGTCGTCGTGCTGACCTGGCCTACCAGAGTGGTCGGAGCCATCTGGCCTCCGGTCATCCCGTAAATCGCGTTGTTGAGAAAAAATACGGTGATATTTTCGCCGCGATTCGCTGCGTGGATGATCTCCGCCGTACCAATCGCAGCCAGGTCGCCATCGCCCTGATAGCTGATCACCATAGCCTCGGGATTGGAGCGCTTCAGACCGGTGGCCACCGCCGACGCGCGCCCGTGCGCCGCCTGCACATTGCCGGTATCAAAGTAGTAGTACACAAACACCGAGCAACCAACCGGGCTCACCATGATGGTGCGATCCTGCACCCCCAGCTCCCCCAGCGCGTCGGCAATCATCTTGTGCGCCACGCCATGCCCGCAGCCCGGACAGTAGTGCGTCTGGTGTTGGTTCTCCTCTTTGCGGTCAAAGCGTTTAAAGAAGACTGGCGCCCTGCTCTGCACAATCCCGTACTCACTCATCGCCGCCTCCTAGATCATCACTTCCATGCGGGCGAACAACTCCGCCTGGCACTCTTCGGCCGACGGTACATTCCCACCCACGCGACCGTAAAATTCCACCGGCTTCGCTCCATTCAGAGCCAGCCTTACGTCTTCCACCATCTGCCCGGTCGAGAGCTCGATCACCATGACCTTGGCTGCCGGCCCCGCCGCCTCCACCAGCGCCTTCGACGGGAACGGCCACAGCGTAATCGGACGGAATAGTCCCGCCTTCACCCCATGCTGCCGCGCCGAGTCCACCACCGAACGCAGCACCCGCGAGACGATGCCGTAGCCCACCAGCAACACCTCCGCATCCTCCGCACGGTAGGTTTCCCGGCGGCATTCTTCGCGCTCACATTGCTTGTACTTATCTTCCAGGTGCCGCACATGGGCCTCCATCCGATCGGGCGTCAGTTCAATGGAGGTAATCAAATTCTGTCGCGTCGCGGCCGTGCCCTTCACGGCCCACGGCTTTTCCGGAGGCACCGCTTCAATCAGCTCAAGATCCAGCGGCTCCATCATCTGCCCTACAAAGCCGTCCGCCAGCAGCACCGCGGGATTGCGGTATCGATCCGCCAGCTCAAACGCCAGCATGGTGAGCGAAGCCATCTCCTGCACGCTCGACGGAGCCAGCACGATGTTCCGGTAGCAGCCGTGCCCGCCGCCCTTGGTCATCGCAAAATAATCACTCTGCTCTGGCGCAATATTGCCCAGCCCCGGCCCCGAGCGCATTACGTCGGCAATCACGCACGGCAGCTCCGCCCCCGCAATGTAGCTGATCCCTTCCTGCATCAAACTGATGCCCGGACCGCTCGATGCGGTCATCACCCGCTGCCCTGCTGCGGCTGCCCCATACACCATGTTGATTGCTGAAACTTCACTCTCCGCCTGCACAAACGTTCCACCCACCTGCGGAATCAGGAGTGCCGCATACTCGGCAATTTCGCTGGCCGGCGTGATCGGGTAGCCGTAATACGCGCGGCACCCTGCCATGATTGCAGCCTTCACCACCGCCACGTTTCCCTTACACAGTTGCCGCATCGCGAACCTCGATCTTCTGCGCCCCGCGCCGGTACACGGTAATCGCCCCAGGCTCCGGACAAACGTAATAGCAAATGCCGCACCCTGAACAGATGTCATCGGCCTTTGGCCGCGCCGGACGAACCCCGTAATGATTTAATTCCGCTCCCAGTTCCAGCGCCTGCGCCGGACAGGACTCGATGCAAAGGCCGCAGCCCTTGCACTCGTTCTGGTCCACCTCAACTTTGCCTCTCGCTGTTTCGGCCATACTTTTACCTCGCTGTATCGGCCAAAATCTTTGGCCCCCAGCCCCTCTCGCGCAGAGACTCGCTCAGCTCTTCGCGAAACTTGGGATGAGCGATCTCGATGAGGGCTTCGGCGCGCTGCCGCACGTTCTTCCCGTGCAGATAAGCCACCCCGTATTCGGTCACCACGTAATGCGCATCGGCTCGCGTGGTCACCACTCCGGCGCCGTTCCTGATCCACGGAACAATTCGCGAAATCGTGCCCTCTTTTGCCGTGGATGTAACGGCGATCACCGGCTTGCCTCCCCGGCTGCGTGCCGCGCCCCGCATAAAATCCAGTTGCCCGCCAAAGCCGCTGACAAACCTTTCCCCCACCGAGTCCGACACCGCCTGCCCGGTCAAATCGATTTCGACTGCCGAATTGATCGCCACCACATTGTCGTTCTGCGCGATGATGAAGGGATTGTTGGTATAGCTGTTGGGCTGAAACTCAAACAAAGGATTGTCGTCCACGTACTCGTACCATTCGCGTGTTCCCAGCGCAAATCCCAATACAATCTTGTACGGATTAATCTGCTTCCTGGCCCCGGTGATCACGCCCTTTTCGATCAACGGAATTACACTTTCCGTCAGCGTCTCGGTGTGGATGCCCAGATCCTTGTGTTCGCTCAGGTAAGGCAGAATGGCGCTGGGAATTAAGCCGATGCCGACCTGCACACAGGCTCCGTCGGTGATCAGTGCCGCAATGTGACGCGCAATCAGCCGATGCTCTTCTGTCACCTCTCCCTGGATCAATTCAGGAAGCGGATGCGAGCATTCCACGATGGCATCAAACTCATTGATGTGCATGAACGTATTGCCAAAGGTTCGTGGCATCTGATCGTTGACCTGTGCAATCCGAATGCGCGCGCACCGGGCTGCCGTCAGCGTCGTCTCCACAGCCACGCCCAGGCTGCAATATCCATGCCGGTCTGGAGTCGAGACCTGAAGCAACGCCACATCGAGTTCCACCCTTTTGTCGCGAAACAGATCCTCGATCTCGCTCAAGTGCACCGGGATGTAATCCGCACGCCCCTCGGCTATCGCCTCGCGCATATTGCTGCCGATGAACAGGGCATTATGCCGGAAACTCTCCGCAAACTCCGGGCGATTGTAATAGGCCTCACCGAAGCCCAGCACATGCATCATTTCGACATTTCGAAGCTGCCCTGAGCGGCGCGTCAGCGCCTCCAGCAGCACCTGGGGAAACGCCGAGTTGGCGTGCACGTAGACGCGCATGTCGCTCTCTACTGCGCGCACCGCCGCATCGGCCGTCGTCAACTTTCTTTTGTATTCGGCTTGCCACGCCATATCTAAACGTAATCCTCGATGAATTGAACATCCCTAAACAACAGGCGGCGTTTACTTCTGTGCCGCCCGACGCGCTTCCCGCACCTGCTCATGTCCGCGCACCGCGTAGTACAGCGCACGATCAAAGAACTCGTCCACCATCTGCGTCAACTCCAGCTCCCCGAAAATCTGCGACGTATTTTCAAGATCTTCGTTGTTCCGCAAATAATCCCAGAGATTTTCCTTTACCAGCACAATACACCACACCAACTGGCTCACCGGAACGCTCTGTTCGGCGCGCCGCGCTCCAATCGTAGTGTAGCGGCGCTCGATATCTTGTTCTGTCTTGGTGATCAGCCATTCGCCCAAATGCCCGTATATCCCGGCAACTAGCGTCTTCATCTCTTCCGGAGTGACGCGGCTGTAATCCGCACATCGCTCTGAACGCAAAAGTTTCGCTTCCAGTGTTTCTGTAAGCATCTGGGAGTGCGTCTCAATCATTCGCATCAGTTTATGAGCTAGAATCGTCATCGGCGGCCTCCGCTTTGTCGGTTGATTCCGGTTCAATAGCCTTTCGCCCTTGGAGCCCTCGCGCGCACCCCGCAGGCCGCTCTAGTCTGTGCGTTTCCCGTGACTCGAGCCGTGATTCCAATCACCCCCACTTGTGACCCTCGTCAAGTCCTATGCAGAAAGTACGCGGGAGCCCTCCGCGCACAAAAATGCCCGGGGGTTTGCCTCCCCCCCGGGCGAGTTGCACAGACCCACAAACAGGTTATTAGACTAGGAAGAACTCTTTGGTGATCTCGATGTACTGGTCGGCCGGAAGCAGTTTGGCGATGTCGCCGTGAGCCTTGCCGCCG
>Ga0181520_10005721_pt1 | contig 19582 bp, 16 predicted proteins | sample PEATcosm2014_Bin_29_FD_132451 | JGI IMG/M metagenome (GOLD analysis project Ga0181520, IMG submission 132451) | Peatland microbial communities from MTU Mesocosm Facility, Houghton, MI, USA - PEATcosm2014_Bin02_30_metaG | ecosystem: Environmental > Terrestrial > Soil > Wetlands > Peat | place...
CAGTTACTTTCTCCTCCCGTCGCCAAAGGCGACCGATTTGCTGAGATGCGCCCGTTCCTGTTTGAAGAAGATTTTCCACGTTGAAAACGCTTCGCCAACGCCTACCATCGTCCAGTCCGGGCGCGGGCGGATGGTTTCCTTCCGGTCTGCGCGGACAACATTTTGAAATCATCAGCGAGCGAAGAATCAATGAACAACACGCCACGGTGGATCGGATTTGTTTTCGTCGGGTCGGGATTCCTGCTGCTTACGGGCTGCATTGTGGAAACCCGGGTCATTGCGCCCGTGCCCGCACCCGCCCCGGTGGTCCGGCGGGTTGCGCCGGCACCTGATCCGGTCCAGGCCGTCCGGGAAAGGGCGTTGCGCGGCGATGCCGCGGCGCAGTTCATTTTGGGATCGTGTTACGCCAACGGGCGGGGCGTACCGCTGAACTACGTGGAAGCGGCGCGCTGGTACCGTTACTCGGCCGAGCGGGGCTATGCGCCGGCGCAAAATCGCCTCGGCGTTTGCCACCTCAGGGGGCTGGGTGTGCAACGGAATTTCGTGGTGGCCGCCGACTGGTTCCGGCGCGGCGCCGTCCAGGGCTATGCCGTGGCGCAGGACAATCTGGGCGCCTGTTATTCCAGCGGACGCGGGGTTTTGCTGAACCCCGCCGAGGCGCTGAAATGGTATCGGCTGGCCGCCGCGCAAGGCAACGCCAGCGCGCAAAATCACCTGGGCCTCTGCTATCTCAAGGGCTTGGGCGTGCGGCAGAATTACCGCGAGGCCGCCGCCTGGTTCGCCAGGGCCGCCGCCCAGGGCAATGCGGCCGCCAAAATCAATTTGCAGCTCTACCAGACCAGCAACCCGGCGCTACCCGCCACTCAGACTGCTCCGACCGCCGCTCCGACGGTTCCGAGCCAGCCGGCGCCCAGCCCGGCCATCGAACCCGCCGAAAGTTCCGCAGGGGATCCGCTCACGGTGGACGAGATCAAGGTTGCGGCCTCTGCCGGCGTGAAACCGCAGTCGCTCATCGAGCAAATCCAATCCTCCAATTCCAAGTTCAGCGCCCAGGACGTCGCCGCCGCGCAGCAGGCCGGCATTGACCCCGCCGTCGTCGCCTGCATGCGGGCGAACGAAAAATAAACGCTGGACGGGTGAAACTCACCCCTTGTCCGGCGAGCGGTTTTGTTGGGCCCGGAGCGTTCGGATCCGGTCCCGCAACTCGGCGGCGCGCTCAAACTCCTGCCGCTCGACCGCCTGGCGCAGCTCCCGTTGCAGCACTTCCACCGGCGATACCGGCTGCTTTTGCTGGATTTCCCGCTCCAAATCCCGCAACACCGCCAGCGAGCGGTCCCGTTCAAACTGGAAGGTGTCGTCGTCCAAGTCTTCCAGCGCCGCGAGCTGTTCCCGGCCGCTTTGGATGATTTTCAGCGCCTGCGGGGCCTCGCCCTGTTCCAGCTCAAACAGCGCGGACGCCGCGGTGTTCATGCGGTGCAGATACGGCCGCCACTTCTCCAGATAATCCCGGTCCTCCTCCCGCGCCGCATAACGGTGCACAAAGTCGAACAGCCCCAGATTGCGGGACGTGTCGCGCACCGTATCCGCCCAGCGCCGGAGTTGGAACAGCCGGAGATACCGGAGATAATACAGCGTCCCTTCGCTGAACAGCTCGGCGCATTCGTGCGCGCTCAGCTCAAATTCCGCCGCCCCGCCCGCCGTCCTGGCCTGCGCCAGCTTCTGCTGGTAATACTCCAGGGCCGACTCCATCTCATGGGGCCGGAGCCCGTCGGGACGCCCCCGCATCTCGATCTGTTCCATTCCCAGCGGTGTGCGCACCTGCACCAGCTCGCGACCGTCCACGCCCCGCACGACGCGCACATCGTCTTCCGGGTCATATGGCCAGCCGGACAGCAGGCGGCGAAGATCGTCGGGGTCGCTCATCCGTTAAAATGGTTTATTGCCACCATGCACCACTTTCGGCAGCGGGACGCCGGTTGTCAACGCGGCAACGTTCGCTGAAGGTTCCCCAAGGCAGATTGGCCCCGGTGGAGAATTGGAATGAGGCGAGCTGGGCGGCGGACTATCCCGCCGGGCCGCTCCTATAGAGCTTGGTGTTTTCGCAGGAATGTCGAGCCGGGGCGGCGCTTGCGGGGTTCGCATTGCCTTGCCCTGCCCGGGACGCGCATTCAGCGCCCGGGTGGGCGCTGTGCGGCTAGGCCGAAGCGCGGTTGAATCGCCGGGCCGCGGCACCAAGCAGTGTCAGCGATCCTAAACTCAACAGGAGTGTGGAACCGCCGTCGGGGACCGGTGAACCGCCGCCGCCGCCACCCTGCACCTCTTGCCAAGATCCAAGACCGATGGCAAGCAGGCCATCATTGCTCGGATTGATGAGTTCCCACAACTGGGGACCCGCCGCGGGTGGCTGCTCGTTGCCCAAGATGAGGCTGTCACCGCCGACCAAGCCTACGACGTCGTCGTTGACCCCGATCCCGGTAAAGCCTTGCGGTATGCCTTCAATCGGGGAGCCCACATCCATGGTGAAAGTTTGCCCCGAGGCGGTCGTGAAAGTGGATCCCGCCGCGACGGTGCCAACATAGCCGGTCAGGCCCGGCGCGGTATTGGCATTGTTGTCATACAACACGCCGGTCGGATAAGTTGCGGAGGGGGATGGAAGAAACTCGTATTCAACGATGGTGGCGGAGGCAACTCCGGCAGTGAGAGCAAACAGTCCCAGCGACAATGCCGCCGTGGAGCCGCGAATGACCAAGGCCAAGGTTTTGGGAGCAGGAACGACGCCGACGGTTTTCATAATGTTTTATTTCCTATATAAGCCAACTTTATTGGCGTCAGTTCAGCAGGTAATGTGCCGTCGCTAAGAAGTCTGGTGTAATACGCTGATGGTGAGCTGGATATGCTGTATCATGACCGATCCGGCGTAATTTGCGCGCGGACAAAACTGTAAACCAAGCTGACAAGGTTCGGCAGCGAAGTGCCCGCCAGAAGCTGATGTAACAGTATAACTATCTAATTGACAACGTAATAGTTAAAGGACGACGCCTGGTGGCAGGTGTGTATAGTTTGCAGATAGTTTCTCGGACGAGACTGTCTTGGGAAAGTGACATGATTGGTTTTCGTGCATTCCTAATCATGGCCAGCGCGGCGGTGGCAGTCCGCTAAGTCTGATCCAGACAGTTCCGAACCGTCAGTGCCAGCTTGTGGCTTTCAAAGGGTTTGACGAGAAAATTAACGCCTTCTTTCAACAATGAATCCTGGGCCGCGAATTCCGCCTGATAACCACTGACGTAGATCACTTTTAATTTTGGATTTTGCTTCAGCAGTTCGTCCGCCAGATCTTTTCCCGTCAATCCCCCGGGCATTACCAAGTCGGTCAACAACAGCCGGATCGCATCGCGGTCTTGCTGCCAAATTGCCAAGGCTTCGGCGCCCGTGGCGGCTTCCAGCACGCGATAGCCCAGGCGTGTCAGGGCGGTGCGGACGGCCGTGCGCAACGCGGATTCATCCTCAACCAGCAAAATGGTCTCACTGCCGCCGCGAATGGAGGCCGGGGCCGGCCTGCTGGCATTTTCGTCTGAAGCCTTGCGCAGACGCGGCAGATAAACCCGGAAGGTGGTTCCCCGGCCAACTTCACTGCAAACACTGATCCAGCCCTTATGCTGCTGGACGATGCCGAAACAGGTGGCCAGCCCCAGACCGGTGCCTTTGCCCACTTCCTTGGTGGTGAAGAACGGTTCAAAAATGCGCGGCAGAATTTCTGGCGGGATGCCGCACCCCGTATCCGCGACACTGAGACAGGCAAACGCGCCCGCCCGGGCTTGAGGGGTCTGGATCGCAGTGATGTCGTCAAACTCGGCGGCGGAAGTTTCGATGGTGATGCGCCCGCCCTTGGGCAGGGCGTCACGGGCATTTACCGTGAGATTCAACAGGATTTGGTCCAGCATGCCGGCATCCGCATGAATCAAGAGCGGTTCTGAAGGGTGCTTGAATTGCACTTGGATGTCTTCACCGAGGGTGCGCTGGAGCAATTTGGCGAGGTTGGCAACGACCTCCGACAGGTTGAGATCGTGGGGTTGCATGGTCTGCTGCCGGCTGAAGAGCAGCAGTTGGCGGGTGAGCTTGGTGGCACGTTGGGCCGCCTGCGCGATCTCGTCGGCGCTGCCGAGTTGTTCCAGGGAGAGGTTTGCTTCGTATTTCAGCAATTCGGCCTGCAACTGGATTACCGCCAAAATGTTGTTGAAATCATGCGCCACACCGCTGGCCAACTGGCCGAAGGCCTCCATCTTTTGCGACTGGCGGAATTGCTCCTCCAATTTACGCTGCTGCGTAATGTCACGGAAAGTCCAGATCCGGCCGTAATACTTTCCGGTTTTGTCCCGGACCGGCGACGAGTAGCGGTCCAGGACCGTTCCATCCACCAGCTCAATTTCGTCGTGGCTGACGTCGTCTGGGTGGGCGTAAAGCCAGGCGACTTTCTCGGAAAATTTCCCGGGGTCCTTCAACCGGTTGGTGATGAACGACATTTGCGCGGCGTCATCGTTGGCCGCGGCAATCGGCTGGGGGATTTTCCACAATTCGTTCAAGCGCTGGTTCTGGAGAATTCTCCTGCCCTGGCTGTCCTCGACCAATATGCCGTCCAATGCCGAGTCCACTTGCGCTTCCAGGAAGGCGGTTTGCCAGCGCAACTCGTCCTCCGCCCTCCGCCGTTCCTTCTCCCGCCGGTCTATTTCCAGAGCGAATGAAATATCCATCGCCAGTTCATCCAGCAGGCGCAGTTCTTCGTCGTTGAAAAAGCCGGGCACGTCGGCATAGAGGTTGAAGACGCCAACCACCTGGTCTTCGACCCGGAGTGGGAAACCGCCCGAGGACTGATAACCGCGCCGCAAGGCTTCGTCCCGCCACGGCAAATAGAGCGGGTCGTGTGCGATATCATTGCAGACGGCATGTTCGCCGGAAAGCAGGCAACGCCCCGCCGGCCCGGTCCCATCGGCCTGCTCCCGCGGATTAATTCTTATCCAATCAGTGTAACCGTCCACGGCGCCGCTGGAGGCGACGGATCGCAGCTCTTGCGTTTCGTGGTTGAACATGCCGATCCATGCCATCCTGAATTTTCCCTTTTCCACGGCGATGCGGCAAACGGCCTCCAGCATCGCCTGGGTGTCTTTCTCGCGCACGATGGTCCCGTTGACCGCGCTCAATACGGAGTAAACCCGGCTGAGTCGCTCAAGGTGGCGCTCCGTCCGCTTGCGTTCCGCAATGTCCCGCTGGAGTTCAACGTTCGCCTTGTCCAACGCATCCATTTTATCTTCCAGCTTGTGGATGAGCACTTCACTGTAGAGCCGGAGGTTTCTCGAATTCTCTTCCTCTGGATTGGCAACGGGTATTTGGAGGGGCGTGTCTGGCACCGGTGCTTCAGTGGACTCCGTCACGTCGGCGCAGGCCGCGGCGATGACCTGGCGGATGCGGGCGAGCAAGTCTTCTGGTTCGGCCGGCTTGAGGATGAAAGCATCCGCGCCGAGGTTCAGGGCCAGTTGCTCGTCCTTGGGATCGGTGTAAGTGGCCGTATAGACGACGAAGGGGATCTCCTTGAGCCGGACGTCAGCTCTCCACTGGCGCAACAAGGTGAAACCGTCCATCACCGGCATGAGCAGATCGGAGATGATGAGTTGCGGGGGATTTTGCCGGGCTTTGTCCAGGGCCTCCGCGCCGTTGCACGCACCCTCCACCCCGTACCCGCTGCCCCGCAAAAGCGTGTTGAGAAAATAGCGGCTGTCTTCCCGGTCATCGGCTATCAGGATTCGGATCATCTTGTTCTCCTTTCTGATTGGGCGGTAAGAACCGTTCAATCTCCAGCACAAACGTGTCGGGATTGATTGGCTTCTCCAAATAGCCATTGCAGCCCGCCGCCAGTGTTTTTTCCCGGTCACCCGGCATCGCGTAAGACGTGACGGCGATGATCGGGACATTTCGAATCATCGGAAGTTTTCGCAACTCTTTGGCCACGGTGTAACCGTCCATGGTTGGCAATTGGATGTCGAGCAAAATAAACGCGGGGTTAATGGTTTTGGCAAGTGCAATGCCGGTCGGACCATCCCGGGATGGGGTCACCACGTAGCCGTGTTTTTCCAGCAGAAACGTGGCGAGATAGCTGTTCTGCTCGTTGTCTTCGATCAAGAGGACGTTTAGTTTCATGGCTGGTTTTGGGGGTTCAACGGCAAGACAAAGGTGAACACGCTTCCCTCGCCCCAGGTGCTTTTTGCGGAAACCTCTCCGCCCAGATGGTCCGCCAAGCGGCGACAAATAGCCAGCCCCAGTCCGGTGCCTTCGTGCTGGCGGGTCAGGCCGGAATCAATCTGCCGAAAGGGCTTGAAGATCTTCCCCATGTCTTCCGGTTTGATGCCAATGCCCGTGTCCGTCACGCACAGGCGGACCGCGGGTTGGGGCGTTGTCCGCTGGTCGAAGGTGTAATCCTCGAGCATCCGGGCCTCCAAAGTCACCGCGCCGCGCTCGGTGAATTTGACGGCATTATTCAGCAGATTCAGCAGCACCTGCTCGACCCGCAACCGGTCGCTGACGGCCGGTGGCATATCCGCCGGCAGAACCACCCGCAGGGACAGGCCCTTTTTCTCCGCCAGCGGGGTGATCAAGGCGGCCACCTTTTCCAGCGAGGCCCGCAAGTCGAATGGTTCCGCGTGGATTTCCAACTGGCCGGCCTCGATTTTTGATATGTCCAGCACGTCGTTGATCAGTGACAGCAGATGGCGGGCGCTGCCCTGCACCATGCCCAGTTGCTTGGCCTGTTCGGCGTTCAACGGCCCGGCCAAACCCCGCAAGATGATGCCGGTAAAGCCGATGATTGAATTCAGCGGCGTGCGCAGTTCGTGCGACATGGTGGCCAGAAACGCGGATTTGAGGCGGTCCGCCGACTCGGCTCGCTCCTTGGCCGCCGCGAGCTCCGTGGTGCGCAGCAAAACGCGCTCTTCGAGGCTGGCCTGCGTGGCCCGCAACTCTTCCTCGACCCGTTTACGCGCCGTGACATCGGTGCCAATGCTCAAGATCTCGACCGCTTGGGCGCCTTCGCCCTGCACCACCCGGTTGGTCCAGGCGATCCAGACGTGTTCTCCGTTGCGGCGCATGTTCTCGTTGATGTTCTGCTCAAACGCCGCCGGGTTGGCGCAGATTTCATCCATCAGCGAGGGCAGGTTGCGGCCGTTGCTGTCGTTGGCGGGGACAATGGTGCCGACCACGTGGCGGCCGCAAATTTCGGCTTCGGTATAACCAAAGAACCGCTGGCCGAACTCGTTCAAGAAGACAATCCGTCCGTCGCGCGACCAGCGAAGGATGATGCTGTTGGCCAACATCACCAACTCGCGATATTTTTGTTCACTCTCGCGCAGTGCCCGTTCGGCCTCTCGGCGCTCAGTGACATTACGGGAAACGACGACCACCTGGGAAACGCGCCTTTGGCTGTCACAAATGACACTGCCTTGCGATTCGATGTGCCGGATCCGGCCATGTTGATCCACCAGGCGGTATTCCATGCGTTGGCCCATGCCCGTGCGGACCGTTGCTTGAAATGCCTGCTGCACGCGCGCCCGATCATCCGGGTGAATCTGGTCAAAAGAAGATGTTCCGCGCAGCTTGTCAATGTCACCGAGGATTCCCTGATAGGACGGGCTGTTGTAGAGGCGATGGCCATTGAGATCCAGCACCGCCACCAAGTCGGCCAGGTTCTCCATGATCAGGCGGAACTGCTCCTCGCTCCGGCGCAAGGCATCTTCGGCCTGTTTGCGTTCGGTGATGTCGGTCATGACCGCCACCCGGGCATTCCGTCCCTGATACTCCAAGTCGTGTGAAAAGACGACATTCGTAATGAACGAGCCGTCGCGTTTGCGGTGGTGCCATTCGCCCACGTTGGCGTGGCCATGCAGGCGGGGGATCAGTTCCGCGATTTTCGCTTTCTCTTCCTCGGGATAAAGGTCGGTCAGGCGCAAGGCCAGCACTTCCGCGGGACGGTAGCCATAATGCCGCAGGAAAGCCTCGTTGGTGGCCAGCATTTGCAGCGTCTCCCGCTCGTAAATGAGCATGGGCATGGGGTTGTTCTCAAACAGAAACCGGTGGCGGATCTCGCTCTCCTGCAAAATCCGGTCCGCCCGCTGGCGCTCCGCCAGCACCCCCGCGAGAAACAGGGCGCAAACGGTGGTCACATCCAGGAATGAATGCAGGGCCAGCAGCGATTGATTCAGGGTCCAGGTCCCAAACGGGTTGCCGCCCCGACAGGTGCCGAGGGTTGCCAGCACGGCGATGGCGGCGGCGGTGGTGGTGGCGCCGCGCATGCCGAACCGAAATGCCGCCCAGAGCAACAGCGGCATCAGGCCGTAAGCGAGCGGCAGGGTCCGAAAAAAAACAAAGAAACAGAGCCCGCTTGTCATCCCCCCCAGCACGGTGGCCTCTGCGATGCGCCAACCGCTTCTCTGAAAAGGGTGTGGCTGATGCCACGCCAGCAGGAGGGGGGCGGCAACAATGGTGCCGGTGGCATCACCCGCCCACCACGTGCCCCACGAGTATCCGAAGCGTTCCCATGGGAGATAGCCCGCCAGCGACAGGCTGAACACTCCCAGCGTGGCACTGACCACACTGCAAACCAGCGCCCCGACCAGGACCAGGGTCAACACGCCCCATCCGCTATTGAGGGGGTGTTCCTGCTGGCAGAAACGGCGCACCAGCAGGGCGCCGACGCCCGCTCCGGAGGCGGCACCCGTGGCGATCACCGCTGCGGTCAGCACGGCCGGCAATCCCGGATGGACAAATGGCACCGTGCCGTCAAAGAAGGACACGGCGTTGGACGCGAAGGAGCCGAGCCAGACTCCCACGAGGGCCTTGCGGCCAAGGATCATCACGGCCGCCAGGGCGATGCCGGCCGATGGAAAGATGGGCGAGATGTTGCCGGGGGCAATGGTGTGCAAGAAACTCAGCTTGGCCACCACCGCGTACAAGATGGCCACCGCCGGAATTGTAACCAGCGACGAATCAAGAACCCCCGGCTTGGGATTCCCCATGGTTCCCGTGGCATTCATGGATGGTTCACGTCCACTGTGATCACTTGCCGCCGCCAATGTACCACAAAAACCCTTTGCCTGGCCGGCATGGTTTTTTTGATCATCGAGCGGCTCTGCATATTATCAAGTTCATTTTTTCGGGTTGAAAACGAGATGCCGAATTCAACAGGCGGGACGCCTGTTTCACCCGGTTTCCCATTGACAACATCCGTGAGATATGATTAACTAACACATGAAATAAGGAGTGGTTAACCAAATTTGCGAATAAATATCATGAAAGTCTTGGCCATTGCAGCCGTGGGACTCATCGCGGTGGTTCCCAGTCACGCGGTGCCGAACGTCACCTCCGGTTCCACGGTTGCCTTGAACGGCACCTTTTTCACAGACCCGGGCAGTTGGTCCACGGGGGTCAACGGCACCGGCCCGGAGTTGGTCAACGGCGTCTTTCAACCGGAAAATCAGCAATGGGACTTCAATTCCGTCTGGTGGAACGGCACGGATTATCCCGCCAACAACATTGTGCTCAATCTTAACGGCGTCTATGCGATCACCGGGTTTAAAGTGCAGGCGGATGACAATGATGTTTACGAGCTTGATTATTTGGCTCCCCTGAGTTCGACTTGGCAAACCGCTTGGATTATTCCGGCTCCCGGTGGTTTTGGCCTGACGACCAGCAGCGACAACTTGGGGACTCCGATTATAGCCACGGAATTGCGTTTTGAAGCTGACAGTGGCGACGGTCTTTATGCGGTGTCCCAGATTGATGCGACGGGGTCGGCAGTGCCCGACACCGCCGCGACTTGGCCACTGTTGGGCGTCGGCTTTTGCTCTGTGGCAGCCGCGCGCCGTTTTCTGAAACGCTGAAGCTTGCCAGCCGTAATCTTCCCTCATGCTTTCCAAGTATTGAGGCTGCGTTCATCGCAACGCAAAAATGGATCGGTTGCGGGCTTGCCGCGCACCCGGTTTCTGGCAAAGTCGCCACATGCCTGCAGATTCAGTAAGAACCGCGGCCCCAACCCCGCGCATCACCTCCATTGACGCTCTGCGCGGATTCGTGATGTTCATGATGATTTTTGTGAACGACCTGGCCGGCGCGCCCAGGTCCGTGGTCCCCGACTGGATGGCGCATTTTAGCGATCGCCACCAGCACGGCAGCGGCATGACCTTCGTTGACCTGGTTTTCCCGGCGTTCCTTTTCCTCGTGGGCATGTCGATTCCGTTCGCGCTCGGTGGGCGGCTGAACAAAGGCGAGCCGGTCTGGAAAGTTTTCGGACACGTCGCCGCACGCACGCTGGCGCTGCTTGCCATCGGTATCCTCATGGTGAATGGCGAATCGGCGGCGGAAGGCAACGCGGCTTGGTCACCGGAGCTGTGGGCCTACACCCTGTTCCTCTCGGCCATTTTCGCGTTCTCCACGGTCGCGCCCCGGGCGGCGGCGCAACTCCCGGCAAAGCAGTTCTGGACAATATTCAACCGGTTATTGCGAGCGGCGGGGCTTGCCGGAATGATTTATTGCGCGTTTACATTCCAAGGGAACCATGACCAGCACATCATCACGCTCTCGCCGTTTTCCATCAACCCGGAATGGTATGGAATTTTGGGAATCATCGGCTGGTCGTATCTGTTTGCGGCCATCGCATTTCTGGTCTTTCGCAATCATCGCCCCGCCCTGTTCGGTTGCCTGGCGCTGCTCCTCTGCCTTTATCCGGCGGAGCGGACGGGTTTTTTTGACGGCTTCTGGCTGGACAAGATATTTGGCATCGGCGAGATCGGCGCGCACACCTCGATCGTGGTTGCCGGCGTCTTGCTGGCTTCCGTGCTGGTGACGGCGGACACGGCACCGGTTCGGAGGCGGGTGCGGTTCGCGTTGCTGTCGGCCGCCGGCTTCGCCGCAGCCGCGGTATTGCTCAACGGCCTGTACGGAATCAGCAAAAACAGCGCGACGCCATCGTGGTGCCTCTGGTCCTGCGCCATCACCACGGCACTGTGGCTGCTGTTTTATCTTTTTACGGACGTCCAGCCGATGAAGTTCATGGCCACGCCTTTGAGCCTGGCCGGCCAGAACGTTTTGCTGGCCTATCTCCTCTCCGAAATGCTCCCGTCTCCATTCGGCTTCATCCATTTTGACAATCCGCCCGGCTTGGCGTGGTATGTCTTCCGTTGCCTCGCGTGGGCGTGCTTGCTGTTGTGGCTCACGGTTCGGCTGAACCGCCTGGGCTTCCGTCTGAAGCTCTGAACTTCTCAGTTGCATTTGCCGGGCGCAGCCATAACCATCCCTCATGCTTTCCAAGGTCTGCTCAGCGGCCGTGAATGGCATAGATGCCTTCCCTGTCGAGGTTGAAGTCAATCGTGGCTCTGGCGATACCCTCATCATGGTCGTCGGGCTTCCCGATGCCGCCGTGAAGGAATCCAAGGACCGCGTGTCCACTGCCCTGGCCAAATCCGGCTACAAAGACCGAGTGAACCACAGAGCCACGGAGGCACAGAGTTAGCAAAAACAACGGGAGGAACAATCGATGAATCCAAACCTTCAGATTCAAAGGACGAAACTGAACGAATTGAGCGGAAAAATCATTGGCATGTGCATTGAGATTCACCGCGAACTCGGGCCGGGCCTGCTCGAAAGCGCCTATGAAGAATGCCTGGCCTATGAACTGTCAACCGCGGGCCTGCAATTCGAACGACAACGAGCCTTGCCGGTGCGTTACAAGGCGGTACAGCTCGATTGTGGCTACCGTTTGGATTTTGAGGTTGAAGGCGAGTTGATTATCGAACTGAAGGCCGTCGCCGAGCTGCAGGCGATTCACGAAGCACAGTTGCTGACCTATTTGAAACTGGATAAGAAGCCGCTTGGCCTGCTGATCAATTTCAATGTGCCGATGCTGCGGCAGGGCGTGAAGCGGGTGGCGTGTGGTGATTTGTTCCGGGAAGAAACTGGCGGGCATGGTTTCGCCTTCCGCATGGTCGCCTATCTTTGTGCCTCTGTGCCTCTGTGGTTCAAATAAGGCTTTGTGTTTTTCCTCCTGCGGTATGGCTGCCTCCGCCCTTGCGCCCGCTGAAATTTCCCAGTTGCATTTGCCGGGCGCAGCCATAACCATCCCTCATGCTTTCCAAGGTCTGCTCAGCGGCCGTGAATGGCATAGATGCCTTCCCTGTCGAAGTCGAAGTCAATTGCGGTTATGGCGATACCCTGATCGTGGTCGTCGGGTTGCCCGATGCCGCCGTGAAGGAATCCAAGGACCGCGTGTCCACGGCCCTGGTCAATTCCGGCTACAGCTTCCCGATGGGCAAAACCACCATCAATCTCGCGCCCGCTGATGTCAAAAAGGAAGGCCCCAGCTTTGATCTGCCCATCGCCCTGGGCATCCTCGCCGCCAGCGAGCAGCTTGAGACCGACCAGCTCGATAACTTCGCCGTCGTGGGCGAACTCGCGCTCACCGGCGCGGTGCGCAGTTGCAAGGGCGTTCTGCCCATCGCCCTCCGCGCCCAGGCCGACGGCAAGACCGGCGTGCTCGTGCCCGCCGAAAACGCCGCCGAAGCCGCGGTCGTCTCCGGCCTCCAGGTCATTCCCGTCCAGAATCTCCGCGAAGCCGCGGAATTTCTCGCCGGCCAGATCACCATCACGCCCACGAAGGTGGACCTCAGCCGGATTTTCGATCAGCAGGACCCGGAAGCGCCGGACTTCGCCGATGTCAAAGGCCAGGAATCCGTCAAGCGCGCGCTGGAAGTGGCGGCGGCCGGAGCGCATTGCCTGTTGCTGGTGGGGCCGCCCGGCACCGGCAAATCCATGCTCTCCAAACGCATCCCCACCATCCTGCCGCCGCTGACGCTGGCCGAGGCGCTGGAGACCACCAAGATCCACAGCATCGTGGGCCTGCTCAAGCCCGGCCAGGCGCTGATTACGCAACGCCCCTTTCGCGCACCGCACCACACCGCCAGCGACGCCGGCCTGCTCGGCGGCAATGTCAATCCCACACCCGGCGAAATTTCCCTGGCCCACAACGGCGTGCTGTTCCTGGATGAACTCCCCGAGTTCAAGCGCAGCGTGCTCGAAACCATGCGCCAGCCGCTGGAGGAAGGCATCGTCACGATCTCGCGCGCCGCGGGCACCATGACCTTTCCCTCGCAATTCATGCTCGTCGCCGCCATGAACCCCACGCCGGACGGCAAGATGCCGCACGAAAGCCGCAGTTCCCCGCGCGACATCCAGAATTATCTCGGCCGCATCTCCGGCCCGCTGCTGGACCGCATTGACCTGCACGTGGAAGTTCCCGCCGTGAAGTTTCGGGACATGTCGGCCGAGCGCACCGGGGAGAGCTCCGCGCAAATCCGCGCCCGGGTGGTGGCCGCCCGCCAGCGCCAGCACGAACGTTTCAAGGGCCGCCGGCACATCACCTGCAACGCCCGCATGGGCGCCCGCGAATTGCGGCAATTCTGCGCCATTGACGAATCCACCAAGGCGATGCTCGACCAGGCGATGACCGACATGAATCTCAGCGCCCGCGCCTACGACCGCATCCTCAAGGTGGCCCGCACCATTGCCGATCTCGCCGGGGCGGACGCCATCACCAGCGACCACGTCAGCGAGGCGGTGCAGTACCGCACCCTCGACCGCCAGTTGTGGGGATAACAGGCTTTACAGCGCCAGGCCGCATGATTGGCGGGCGGCCATTTCTTTTTTTGTTTTTCCGAGGATGTGACACTTCTACGGTGCCGCCGTTTTGCCAAAAGCAGCGACCAGGGCGTCGTATTGCCGGCGGGTGATGGTCAGCATGCCGCCGTGGCGGATCTTGGGCGGCACATAATACTTGTTCCAGTCCGGCGTTTGATTGCCGGCCACCTGAAACCACGGGCCATCCAGCGAGGCCGCCACGGAAAGGCCGTAGGCCACGCCCGGGTATTGCTCGTAATACAAATACCAGGCCTTGCCATTGGGCGAGGGAATGAGCATGGGCGCCTCGCGGAAATTGGGGCTCAAGGGGGGGCCGGGCTGGGAATACGGCCCCAACGCGCCGGGGCCTTTGCAGATCCGGATGGTCTTGCCGGTGGTCCATTCCAGCGTGGGATACCGCTCGTCCTTCAGGAGCGCGTAATAGGCGTCGCCCACATGATGGATGCTCACGTCAATGGTGGCCATGTCCCAATTAAACAATTTGCGCGGCGGATTGGAGAAGGTCTGCAAATCCCGGGAAGTGACATACAGGGTGCGCTGGCTGGCCCAGTATGGCTCGGGCAGATCGGTGGCGCCGAGATCATGCGGCGTATGCCAGGTGACGATATAGTTGGTGGTCGCCTCATCGTAGTACAGCTTGGGCGCGCCAATGCGGGCGAGGGGTTTGGGATAATCCGGCACCTGGTTGAGATCCGGCGTGAAGTCGCTGAATTTCTTCCATTGGATCAGATCGTCCGAGACCCAAAAGTTGATATCAGGCCGGTCGTCGCCGCGGTTGCCCACCAAGTAATACCGTCCGTCCGGTCCCAGGCAGATGCTGGCGTGGCCGTGATATTCCTTGAGCACACGCTTGCCGCCGTTGAGCTGGCTCCAGTGCAAGCCGTCGAGACTGACGCTGTAGTAGAGCCGGCCGTAATCGCCGTCCATCATATGGGCGAACAGGTAGGCTTCATACTTTGGTGGCTGGCCGGGTGCGACTTGGCCGGGCGGATCAGGCATTTGCGCGCGGACCGTCCCGGTCAGGAGCACCCCCAAGGCGGCCGACCATGCGAAACAGAGACGTGTTTTCATTATGCGTTTTCATTATGGTAAATCAGGGTCAACGGTTCAAGGTGCCGGCCACACGCAGTGGTGGCGTTGCGAAGACATTACTGCCGGCCGCATCTTCAAGGTGGCCCGCACCATTGCCGATCTCGCCGGGGCGGACGCCAGCACCAGCGACCACCTCAGCGAGGCGGTGCAGTACCGCACCCTCGACTGCCAGTTGTGGGGGGTGAAGCGGCGACCGGTAGAACTGCCGGCCGGCTTTATTCAAACTCGCTTTTCACCGCCGGGGTGGTTGCGGGCGCCGGCGGATGGGTGCGCTCAGCCGCCACTTCTTCCGGGGTGACTTCCAGTCCGGAGTTGCCAAAGGAGTTGTAAACATAAGTCAAGACGTTGGCAATGTCCTGGTCCCTGAGCGGGAACGAAGGCATGCCGTTGTGATACTTCAGGCCGTTGACCACGACCTCGCCCTGCCGGCCGAACACGACAATGTTGATGGCGCGGCGCTTGTCGGCGTTCAAATAGTCCGAGCCTGCCAGGGGCGGAAACATATTCGGCCGGCCCAAGCCGGTGGGCTGGTGACACGCCGCGCAAATGGAGGTGAACAACCGCCGGCCCAATTGGATTCGTTCGGCCTTCGTTTTGGGGCCGCCGGGCGGTGGCGCCACCCCCATGGGCGCCCCGTTGTCCACCCAAGTGCGGATGGCCAGCCGCTCCTCATCCGTGATGGCAAACGCTTCCGGGCTGTTCGCCACCGGCATCCCTTCCTTGTAATAAGAGCCCTTCCAACTGTCCCAAAGCCGCCGGCGGATTTCCCAGCGGTCGGCATAGGCGGTTTTATAATTCAGCCAGTCATAAACAAAACGCGACTCCTGGTTGTGGCAGCGCGAGCAATTACCCATGAAGATCGGCTGGATGTCGCGCAGATACGTGGGCGCCTCGCTGGCCGCAACCGGCGCCCCGGGCCCGTTGTCCGGACCTGGTGTCAGCGCGCTCTGCGCCAGGGCACCGGTCAGCCCGCAGCCGGCGAGCGCCGCCGTCATGCCCCGCCAAAGCAGTCGCGTTTGCCAGCGGCGGTCCGGTAACAAGGATGTATGCATGGCTGATTCTTTTTTAATTCTTCGCGAATTTCATCAGGTCTAAAAGCCGTAGGAAATTTGCAGAATCAACTGGTTGGACGGCTGGGTTGGGTCGGAGCTGTTGATGAATTCATAGTCGCCTTCCAGCAGCAGGGCGGTGGTCACATAATAGACGCAGCCCACGGTGTAGCGATCCGTGGTGGTTCCCAGCCCGTCGCGCAACGAGTCGTAGCGGCCCAGCACTTCCAGATTGTTGATTCCCGGCCAATCCAGATGCAAGCCGGCCAGCTTGTAACCCGCCTGCACCCACCAGCCGCGTTGATTGATGGTCCCCAGGTCGTCACTGCCATAACGGGTGGCGATATACTCGCCCTTCACTTCCAGGTTCGGCCCCAAGTGCAGGGACGCATCCAGGACTCCGGCCGTCCAGAGGTGGCTTCCGGCATTGTCCCATTGACTCGCCTCGGCGGAGACGCCCAGTTCCAGGTCGTAACGGGGTTGGTAGGGGAACGGCAAAAATACGGCCAGCCGCCCGCCGCCGCCGGGACTATTGTGCAGGTTCGCCACCACGCCGTCAGAACGGAGTCCCACGTTGCCGCCCAAGTCGAGCGCGCCGGCATCGCCCGTGCCATCGGCCGAGCCCGGCCCGTTGACGCAATACAGGGAATAGTTGAACAATTTGCCGGCGTCCCCCAGGGGCACCGCCCCGCGCAACTGCGCGCCCACGCCGCTGCCCGGCAGCAATGCGTCCACCGCCAGCGGATCATCGGGAATTTCATTCAGCCAGCCCGCGCCGCGCTCGCTATAGGTGCCCAGCGGCAGCAGCATGTCCCCGACGCACAAGGTCAGGTAGTCGTTCATGACATAATCCAATTGCGCGAAACTCAAATTGAACGTGGTGTTGTAATCGGAACCGTTGGGCGCGTTGTTCGCGATGGTCGTGTCAAAACCGGCTTCGAACAGGATGTTGTCGCCGCCCCGGTACAGGAAAATCGGGGCAAAATCGGCCAGCAAAAATGCGCCGTTTTGATGATCGGCATTGACATATTGAAATTCCGCGTCGCCCAGCATCTGAAAGTTGTGGTTGACCGTGGCCTCATCAATTGGCCCGCGGGGCAGCGGTTGCGCCGCCGCCTGCGCCGCCACCTCGCTCTTCTGTTCCGCGTTCGTGGCCAGTTGCTGCGTTTCGGCCAGTTTCGCCTGGAGTTGCCGGATCTGCTCCAGGTCTTGCTCATGCGCCTGCTGCACCAACTGGTTCGTCTGCTTCAGGCTCTGAACCTGCTCGCTCAACCTTTGCACGGCTTCCTTCAGGGCGTTGAAGTCCGCATCACTGACCTCGGCGGGGGCTACCGACGGCAGCGCCAGCAAGAGGGTGGCGACGGCGATGCCCAGCCCAACCATCCGGCGGCCGCTTTTCATGGTTTGGTTCATGCGTCAATGAAGTGAAGGTGGACCCGCTCACCGGCCGCTGTTCTCCTGGAGGTATTGCAGGATCAACCGGGCCTGCTGGCCGGGAATATTCGCCCGCACCTGCATGTGAAGCATGATGGTTTTCCAATTGGCCCCCGTCCGCTCGGTCGGGTAACGCTCGGCATGGCACCGGTTGCAATGGATGGAGTAAAGCTCCGCGCCGGTCAATTGATGCTTGGCCGCCGGCGGCACGGTGTGGGTCGCACTTTGGGTCTGGGCCGGAGCGGAATTCGTATTCGCAGCCGGGGAGGCTGACAGTGGTTCGGCGGAACAAAGGGTGAGAGGCAATCCGCCAGCCGCCAAGGCGGCCACCAGGGCGGCAAAAGTGATTTGAACGCGCACCTTCAACGGTTTGAATGTGTTCATAATGCCTCCGGGCAGATTCAACGGCCTGCCATCCCGTGGTTCCGTTGCTGTTGTTATAGATTACTATAGATAATCATGTCCATGCAAGATTATTCTGAAGACTCGACCGGTCGCCGGCGCGTTGTCCGTTGAGTCGGTTGTCCGGTTCACTCGCTTGCCAGCACCAGCGACCACGTCCGCGAGGCGGTGCAGTACCGCACCCTCGACTGCCAGTTGTGGGGCTGAACTGATTCAGCGCGGAATCCATGGGGTGGCGGAAGCAAAATTCTATTTTCCCGCCGTCGTATCCAACTTAATGGCCTGCCAGAAGGTCGCGGAGTCTTCCGCCGAGACCAGCGCCGGCGCGTAATAGTTCAGATAGAATTTGTTTCGGTTGGTCGCGGCCGCTTCGCCGGTGTAGAAGGCCCCGGCCAGCGTCTTCGCATCGTAACCGTCCCCGGTGAAGTCGGAGAAGGCGTACTCCCGTTGCCAGCTTTCATTCGTTCCGGGGAAATTCGCGAGGTAATACGTCGAATAATCCACCATCCGGCCGCCGGGGGTGGCGGTAAAAATCTGGTAGGCCGGCGAATTGCCGTGCACCGGGCTCACCGAAGGCGAGATGTGGAAATAATGCACCGGCTGCTGCCCCACGTAGAGCAGGCGGAACTCGTCGTTGTGGGTGTGGCTGCAAAACGAGCCCACCAGCCGGTTGTGGTTGCTGGCCACCAAGTCCAGGAACGGCCCCGCCCACGGATCACCCCAGAGCGGCACCGTGCGGTCCCGCAGCAACTGGAAATAATCCAGGCCCGGCGGGATGTGAAACAGCAGGAGCGCCGGCTGGTCGCCGCCGGCCAGCGTTTGGGTCAGCCAGTCGAGCGCGGCCTGCGAACGCCGCGGATCGGACCCGGGATCCTGGAGGTGCCAGTCGCTGCCGCTGAAGAAGCTGCTGTCGAAAGCCACGATCCGGCAGCCGGTCAATCCCGGCGGCTGCGCCGTGAAACCGCCGAAGGCTTCAAAGCTCTGTCCGAGCGTGCCCGGCGGCGTGCAGACGCCCCACGCGTTCGCGAACGCGCCCAGCAGCGCCGGGCTCGGCTCCGTGTAATCACCGAGCGCATCGTTGTTGCCCAGGGTCGGATAAACATTCGTCAGGCCCGCCTCCTTGAGCAGTTCCGCGACCATGCCTTCGGCGTTCACCAGGTAATTGCTGCGCACGGTGGCGTCGTTCAGGTATTGCAGGAACCGTTCGCTGTCGCCGTGCAGTGCATTCTCGAGTTGCTCCTGGTGCGCAAAATAGTCGCCCGTGCACAGGACAAAGGCCAGGTTCGTGCAATTATTGGTCAGGCTGCTCAAGGTGCGCCGAATCAGGAAGTAACTCGAATCCTGCCCCGGGTGATCCAATCCGTCGCTCGCGCCCGCCTTGTAGGCCGCAAAGGTGGCGGCCCAGGCGGTGATCGGCGGTCCGGCCAGGTTCGTGTAGGCCTGGTTGGCGCAGAGGAACGGGTTGAAATGCAGGTCCGAGAGCACGGCAAATTTCACGTGGCCACTCCCGGCGACGGTGCCGGGCGCCGTTGCCTGGGTTTGCTGCGGGGCGCAACCGGTGGCCAGCATTCCCGCCGCACCCAGCGCCAAAACCGCCATTACCCGCCAGGCGGCGAACGTGTTGTCTTTCATCGCATTCCTCCTTGGCCTCCCGCCAACCATGGGCGGAAGATAGTTTAAAAAAATTACCCGGAATTTCCCGCTCCCAAGGCGACCCTAACAAGCGCCGCCAAACTGTCAAACGGTTCCTCGATGTTTTTAATGGGTAAAGCCAAGGCAGTGGGTTCTCGAAGAGCAGACCGCGGCTGGGCCGTTGGAGACCCCCTTCCCCCTCATCCTGGCCTTCTCCCTCGGGGAGAAGGAACGCGGATTGTGGC
>Ga0181520_10005722_pt1 | contig 19581 bp, 14 predicted proteins | sample PEATcosm2014_Bin_29_FD_132451 | JGI IMG/M metagenome (GOLD analysis project Ga0181520, IMG submission 132451) | Peatland microbial communities from MTU Mesocosm Facility, Houghton, MI, USA - PEATcosm2014_Bin02_30_metaG | ecosystem: Environmental > Terrestrial > Soil > Wetlands > Peat | place...
ATCACGTATGTGCCAATGGCCAACGGGTACATGTATTTGGTGGCGGTGATGGATTGGTGGAGCCGGTACGTGCTGGCCTGGGAGCTGTCCAACAGTCTGGACAGCGAGTTCTGCATCCGGGCCTGGAACCAGGCGTTGGCGGCGGGGCGGCCCCCGTTGATTTCCAACACCGATCAAGGAAGCCAATTCACCAGCGAGGCGTAGCTGGAGGCGGTGGAATCTGCGGGCGTGGATGTCGGCATGGACGGCCGCCGGCGGTGGATCGACAACCGGTTCATCGAGCGTCTGTGGCGAAGCGTCAAACAGGAAGACATCTATGTGCAGGACTACGGGGACGGCCTGACGGCGCAGCGGGGCTTGGCGCGTTGGTTTGGCGACTACAACACGGAGCGTCCGCACCAGGCGTTGGCCTACGCCACGCCCGCAGAGTGGTATCACTCGCCGGACTCGTACGGGGCCAAGCCGGCCGCGTGGCGCTGGCGATAGAGCCAGACACCCACCTTGGAACGTTCGACCGCAACCGGGCGCGAGCTAAGGCTCGCCAGCTCGCCCGGTTGCTCGTTCTAGCTCGAGGCGGAGCATTTGGACTGGACGCCCGAGGCAAAGAGTGGTTTGGTAACCGAAACGCAGAACAACAAACAAACGAAACTAATCACGCAGAGCCTGAAAACCTAACTTAATTTCTGCGTTTTTTGGTCCAAACAATGGGGTCCACCTCAGGAAAAAACAATTTGCTTTCAAACAGGCCGCAAAACCAGTAGTTCTAGAGAGTAGCGGGGAAATGAAATTTAACGAAAAATTGAAGGCTTTATAATGACCAGCGAGCAATTCCTGAAAAAACTTCAGGCGCATGCGGAATCGTTTGCAAAGGCAGTAGCCACCAACGAGGGCGAGTGGATCATCAAAGGATTCATTGACGTGTATCGGAGGATTTACACCATTTCCGTGGACACAAAAATCATGTCAAAAGTTCTCGAATTGCTTTTATTTCCGATGTTCGTCGAATTTGCAAAGACGAACGGCCTCAAAATTGAGTTGTGCCCGCAGCAGAATTTTTATCCAGACTTGACCTTCATTGACGAAAAAACAGGGCAAAAATTCGCCGTGGACATTAAGAGTACCTATCGAAGCAGCCCAACTGAGGTGAATGGGATGACACTTGGAGCCTTCACCGGCTATTTCAGGAAACGCGAAAGCAACAAAAACACCCTTTATCCTTACAGCCATTACGCTGGCCATTTTGTTTTGGGCGTCATCTATTCAAAATGCGATGATGTTTCTGACGAACGCAAACAATTCACCCTCGAAGAACTTCCAAAAATCCCGTCCGTCGTCAAAGATTTTAAGTTTTTCGCCCAGCCCAAATTTAGAATTGCAACGTCCCGCCCAGGAAGCGGCAACACCAAAAATATCGGCTCCGTGATTGAAATCGATCAACTTGTGCATGGAACAGGACCCTTTGCAGCCTTGGGGGAAGCAGTTTATGATGATTACTGGATGTTTTATTTGACACGGGACATGGCCCAAGCACTAACGGTAACGCGGCCATATACAAACTTGAAGACTTTTCTCGAATATAAAGAGCGGGGTATCGACACTCTTCGAGCGCACGAAAAAGAAATTCAAAAATTAGGAGAAGACGAAGACAGAAAATCCGAGGAGGATAGCGAATGAGCAAGCCCCCTCTAGTCCCGCCGCTTAAATGCCAAGGCATCAAAACCAAATTGGTCGGCGAAATTAATCGAGTTGTTCAAACTCAAAATTATGAACGCTGGATTGAGCCGTTTTGCGGTTCATGTGTGGTTGCCCTAAACATTCAACCCCCAAAAGCCCTGCTCAGCGACTCGAATATACACATTGTTCGACTTTATCAAGAAATTCAAAGCGGTACGCTTACAGCGGGATCAGCTAAATCCTTCTTGGTCGACGAAGGTGAAAAATTGCGGATGGAAGGAGAAGCTTATTACTATGAGGTCCGCGAACGTTTCAACGCAAATCCGACGTCGTTAGATTTTTTATTCCTTAACAGGTCATGTTTTAATGGCGTAATGCGATTCAACCGCTCTGGCAAATTCAATGTTCCATATGGCCACAAACCACAAAGATTTGCACAAGCGTATGTAACAAAAATTACAAATCAAATCAGGCGGATTTCAGAAGTTATTTCAAACTGCGATTGGACGTTTGCAATATCAGATTTCAAACAAACATTAGAATCAGCGAAACCGGGTGATTTAATTTACGTTGATCCTCCATATGCTGGCCGCCATGTCGATTACTTTAATTCATGGTCAGACGAGGACGAAAAAAATCTGGCGGACATTCTTAAAAGCCTGCCCTGTAGTTTCATACTTTCCACTTGGCACAGCAACGAATTTAGAAAGAATCAGATTCTTGAACAAAATTGGACGGACTCGCGCTACCATATCTTGTTGCGCGAGCATTTTTACCATGTTGGCCCCAGCGAAGATCTCAGGCATCCCATGATCGAAGCCTTAATCACCAATTTTTCTATTGCACAAGCGCCACCTAAAATTGAACAAATCGAACAATTGGCTTTTTTTGAAAGCCCGGTTGTTGCAGTTTAATTATCCGTTGACGAATAACCTCATCAAGCAGGTGCGCACCCATCTGGTAACGCACCGGACTCACCGAGAGCTAATCCCCAATCACGCCGCCGGTTCGTGTCACCCGCGCTACCGCCGCAAAAATTTGGCGACGGCCTCGGTGCGGGTGCGGACCTGCAGTTTCTCGTAGATGCGGCGGATGTAGGTGTGCACGGTTTCGTAACTGATGGCGAGTTTTTCGGCGATTTCCTTGTACATCAAACCCCGGCTCAGCAAGTCCAGCACCTGTTGTTCCCGCTCGGAAAGATTGTCCTTGTTCGGGGTTTCGGCTGCGGGGGCGCGTTGAAAGGACTGCACGACTTTGCGCGCAATGTGCATGGTCATGGGGGAGCCGCCGCGATGCACCTCGTGGATGGCCTCCAGCAATTCCTGGGTGGGGGTGCGTTTGAGCAGGTAGCCGTTGGCCCCGGCGGCGAGCGCCTCAAAGATGTTCTCGGTGTCCTCGTAAACGGTGAGCATCATCACCTGGATTTGCGGGGCGGCGGTCTTCAGTTGCCGCACGCACTCGACGCCGTTCATGCCCGGGAGGTTGATGTCCATGAGGACGACGTCCGGGCGGACCTGGGGCAGGGCCTTGAGGGCGTCCTCGGCGTTGGGATAATCACTGATGCACTTGAAGCCGTCGGCGCGGTTGAGCACGCGGGCCAGGGTCGCGCGCAATTTGTCGTTGTCCTCCACGATGGATACAGTGATGGGCATAAGTTTGTATATTACTAAGCGCCGTTGGCGGGGGCGGGCGGGCCCAGCGGGGCCGTCAGCCGGACGACGGTGCCGCCGCCGGTTCCGGGAGACATTGCAAACTCGCCGTGGATTTCCTCCAACCGTTTGCGCATATTGCGCAGTCCGTTCCGGGTTTTCGCCCGGTGGGGATCCACATGGGCCAGTCCCCGTCCGTTATCCGCGATCTCCAGGGTAAATGATTCCGGGGAAAATTGGAGCCGAATCCACACTTCGGAAGCCTGGGCGTGTTTGACGACGTTGTTGACGGATTCCTTGAAGGCGAGGAACATATTGTGTCTGACTTCCGGGGGCAGGGCGACGGCGGGGAGTTGGGCGGGGACATCCGCACGGAAGCGGAGGCTGGCGAGCGCGAGATAATCCTGGGCGTATTTCACGGCGTAGTTGACCAGGCCCTCGAGGGTGTCATTGGAGGGGTTGACGGCCCAGACAATTTCATCGAGGGAGCGGGTGGTTTCATGCGCGGTCTGGAGGATTTGGCCGGCGAGCGAGTCCACCTCCGCCGGCAGATCCTTGTCCGATTTGGTCATTTCCCCCAGCAAGGCGACCTGGGTGAGATTCGCGCCCAATTGGTCATGGAGGTCGCGGGCGATCCGCGAGCGCTCTTTTTCCAACGCCTCCTGCTGCTTGAACAACGCCACCTCCCGCCTGAGCTTTTGCGTGGAGACATAGCGCACGATGCCAGCCACCGAGGCGAGAATGAAGGCGATCAGTGCGGCGACAAACGTCCGCGTCTGCCAGAACCGGGGAAGCACGGTGATGTCAAGCGCGCTGCCGAGGTCGTTCCACACCCCGTCCTCGTTGCACGCGGTTACCAGAAAACGATAGTGTCCGGGCCAGAGATTACTATAGCGGGCCACGCGCTCGTTGCCGGCCTCGGTGGGCGTGGACTCGTGTCCTTCCAATTGGTAGCGGAAGCGCATTTCACGGGGGGCGGAAAAATGCAGGCCGGTGTAATGAATTTCCAATTGTTCCGAACCGGGCGGCAACAGGATGGTTTGCGACCAGGCCGAACTGAGCAGATTGGTCTTTTGCTCGTGATTGTCCACGCGCACGGATTCGATCATGACCAGCGGCAGCAGGTGATTGGTGGTGAGGTCGGAGGGATTGACCGAGACGAGGCCCTTGGTGGTGGGAAACCATAACGATCCGTCGTCCGCCCGGCACGCGGCCGGTTGGGAACCAATGGTGCATTCGCGTGACGGCAATCCGTCCGCCCGGCCAAAAGTGCGGATATCCGCGAGATTCAAGCCGTCACTGGTCTCCGGGATGCGCATCAGGCCCTTATTGGAGCCAATCCACAGATTGCCCGCGTCGTCCTCGATCAGGTAACTGATGCTGTTGCCGTCCAGTCCGTTGTCGGTGGAAAAATGCGACCAGCGGCCGTTGTTCAGGCAGGCTAGGCCATGGCCGGCGGTGCCGACCCACAGGGTGCCCGCCCGGTCAATATAGAGGGTGGAAATGTCGTTGCCCGGGGGGCCGTTTGGCGAGGCGGGCAGCAGAGTGAAGCGGCCGCCCTGCAGACGGGTCACCCCCTGGTTCTCGGTGCCAATCCAATAAACTCCCGCCGGGTCTTGAGCAATGGCCCGGACGGTGTTTTCCGGCAGACCATCGCGGGTGGTGTAAATCTTCCAAGCCTGACCGTTCCACACCGCCAGGCCGTTTCCGGTGCCCGCCCACACTTGTCCGCTGCGATCCTCAAACAGCGCAAAGATTTGCCGGCCCAGCAGTTCCGCGCCGGCCGCCGGCTGAAACTCACCGTTTTGAAGTTGAAACAGGCCTTCGTTGAGGGCGCCCACCCAGACCTGCTGTTGATGATCCACCAGCACGGTCCAGGCATTTTGTCCGTGCCCGACCCCAAAATGCTGGGCGGCGTTGGTCCGCCAATAAGCCAGGCCGTTGGCATTGAAGGCGGTCCACAAGCCACCATTGCCATCGCGCGCAACAGACTGCACCGACCAGGGGCTGAGGTTGACCGGCGAGAGAAACACTTTTTTCTTCACGCGGTTCAAACCGTCGCCGTCGGTGCCCACCCATAAATCGCCCTCCCGGTCCAGGCACAGGGAAAGCACATAATCCGAAGACAGGCCCTGTTCCCGCGTGATGTGCCGGTAATTTCCGTCGGCATCAAACCAATAGACTCCGCTGCGAAAAGTGCCCACGATCAAATTTCCACTGGCATCCTCGCAGGCCGTTTTTACCGTGTCATCGCCCCAGGGATAGGGGCCGAAATCCTGCACCTGGCCGCTCCATTTCTGCACGCGTCCGTCCAGCAGCCGCCACAGGCCTCCGTTGCGGCTGGCGAGGATGTAATCAATCCGACGGGCCTGAAAGTTTTGTTCAATTGCGAGCGCTGCGGGGTGGAAGTTTTCCGAGCGGAACGAAAACATGCCGACGACGGTGTTCATCCCGGGGAAGGGGGCCTCATATTCGCTGATCCAAATCGGGCCGGCCTTCTCGGCGGTCACGAGCCGGGAAAAGGCCGGGGGCGGGGGCTGGAAGAGACTGAGTGTTTCGGCCCGGCCGTTCTGCCAACGGGTCAGGCGGGCATCGGCGGTGTAAAGCCACACGGCCCCATTGGTGTCTTCACAGGCGGAGGTGAGCCGGCTTTCGTGGCCGATGGGGCCGATGTTGATGGTCTGGGCGCGCCCGTCCTTGATGAGCACCACGCCGGCTGTGTCAGTGCCCACCCAGAGATTGGTGTGGCTGTCTTCAAACAAAAAAACAATCTGGTCGCTGTTGAGGCCCGGGGTGTTGAATTCGTTGAAAATGGTGAAGCGGTTTCCGTCAAAGCGGACGAGTCCCCGGAGGGTGCCCAGCCAGAGGTAGCCGTCGCGGGTCTGAATGACGGAGATGACGGAGCTTTGGGGGAGGCCCTCCTCATTGCTCCACGATTCCACGGTGTAGGGCGAATCGGTGAGTTCCGCCGCGCCAAGCCCCAACCCGCCGGCGAGCAGCGAGAGCCACAGGCAGGCAACGCGCAGATTCCAAAGTTGCTTGAGCATATTTGTTTTCCCCGCGAGGCCGGGGGAATACCGGGACACCGCCAGAGCATACGAGGCCACCGGGCCGGAAGAAATATTTTTCCAAAACGACTTGTCATGGCGGGAATGTACGGTAAGTTGGAAGCGCCCAATGAGAACTGGGCACCCCGGCGGGTGTGGTGGTGTAAATCGTGTGTCTCCACTGCATCCGCCGGACCATTTCCACCGTGATTTCCGTCATGATTCCACGCGGCGCCGCCCCGGAAAAATTCACCTGATTGTAACGTGTTTGAAGCACAGAAGCGCCAGGGTTGGACGATAATGACGCCGGATGATGTTAGAAGCTGAAGATCAAGCGTTGACCTCGACCGAACTGGTGGAACTGGCGGCCTTGGTGGACCACCGGGAATCGGTTCAGGCAACCGCGACGGTGGAAAGTGTCTATGACTGGTTTAAGTCGCACCAGCAGGAATACATCGGGGTGCTGGCGGAACGGCGGTTTTTGGGGTTGGTCTCGCGCGGCCAGGTCGGTTTTCTGTTGGGCGCGCGCTTTGGCTTTGCGATCTACGGCCGGCAGCCCATCGGGTCCAATTTAATGGATCAACCGTTGCAGATGCCGGAGAAGACGCCGCTGCTGACGGTGCTGGAGGAGGCGCTTTCGCGGTCGGGCGACCGCTTTTATGATGATGTTGCGCTGGTGGATGAGGCCGGGGAGTATTTGGGCATCATCACGGTGCCCACGCTGGTCCACTGGCAGTCGCGGCTGATCCTGGAAAAGACGCGGCTGGCGGAGGAGCAGCGGCGGGCGTTGCAGGAAAACAACGGCCAGCTTTTCCGCAGTCTGAATGAGTTGCGGCAATCCCGGGGCCGGTATGAAATTCTGTTTGAAAACAGCGCGCTAAAGGTGGCGCTGCTCAATGCGCGCGGCGAGATTGAAACATGCAACCGCCGCCTCGAATCGCTGCTGGGGCGCGAAGAAGGGGTTGAGGCGGCCGGGCGCGAGCCCTGGGATTTGAGCACTTATGTGGTGGCCAAGGAACGCGGGGCGTTTCTGCATCTGCTGCACGAACACGAGGAGCATCCGGACGACAGCGAGACCCGGACAAGCGAATTCATGCTGCAATTGCCCGGGCGCGGCCCCCGGCTGTTCAAAGTCTATTCCAACTGGGTGCAGGAGACGGGGCAGGTCTGCCTGCTGGTCAATGACATCACCGAGCAGCGGGTGTTGGAACACCGGCTGATCCAAAAGGAGAAATCCGCGCTGCTGGATTCGCTGGTGGGGGGCATCGCGCATGAAATCAACAACAAGCTGGCTCCGATTGTGGGCTACAGCGAATTGTTGCAGATGGAAATCTCCCGCCTGAAGGAAATCGAAAAGCTGGGGCCCTATTGCGACATCATCCGCAACGCGGCGATGGAATCGGCCAAGATCATCCGCCAACTGCTGCAATTATCGCGGCCGCTGGCGCGCGAACTGGCCGTGGTGGATTTGCATGATTTGTTCACTGAGGTGCAGGCCCTGCTGCGCTTCCGGCTGCGCGAGAGCGGTTGCCGGGTGGAGACGGAGTTCATGGCCGATCCGGCGCCGGTTTACGCCGACGCCGCGCAGATCAAGCAGGTGATGATCAATCTGATTTTTAATGCTCTGGATGCCATGGAAAAGGCGGCGGAAAAGCGGCTGCGGCTGTCCATCCTCGCCGTCAGCACCGGAGTGGCTTTCCGGGTGGCGGACACCGGCCACGGCATCAAGCCCGAAAACCTCAACCAGATTTACAACCCTTTTTACACCACCAAATCCGCCGACCGGGGTTCGGGGCTGGGATTGAGCGTTTGCCTGAATGTGGTCAAGAGCCACAGCGGTGACATTTCCGTGGAGAGCACGCCGGGGGCGGGCACGGAATTCACGGTGACGCTGCCCCGGGCCACGGACGAGCAGATTCAGAAACCCCGAAACGGGATGCCGGGCGTGGCCGCCACCGGTCGCGGCCCTGATTTGCAGGGGCGCAATGGACGCCTCCGGATCCTGATTGCGGATGACGAAGAGTTTGTCACCGGGATGGTGCAGGAAGCCCTGCGGCAGAGCATGGCCTGTCTGGTGGAGCGGGTGGAATCGGGCCAGCGGGCCGTTGTGCGCCTGCAACAGGCGGACTTCGATCTGGTCATCTCGGATGTGCGCATGCCGGGAATGGATGGATTTGGATTGTTCGAGTGGATTTTGAAACACCAGCCACATTTGGTTTCGCGCTTCCTGTTTATTACGGGCGATGCGGGCAGTCAGAGCATGAATGAACAACTGGAATCCATGGTGGTTCCGGTGTTGCGCAAACCCTTCGAGATCGAGGCCTTGGTGGCCTGTTGTCGCACGCTGTTGGAGCGGTGACGCGCGGCTTTCAGGGTTGGGTGTTAAAATTTCAACCCATCATGGCCAACCCCCGCTCAATCCGCCCCAGCACCTTTTCCCGGCCCAAGACCTCCAGGAGATGGTACAGGCTCGGCCCGGAGGTTTTCCCCGTCACGGCCAGGCGCGTTGGGTGAACCAAAACGCCGACTTTCACGCCCAACGTTTTGGCGGTGTCCTTGAGCGCGGCTTCCACGGAGGCGGCGTCGAAGGCGGGTAGGCCGGCGAAAGTGTCGCGGAGCGTTTCCAAGCGGGGTTTATTTTCCGGCACGAAATCCTTTTTGACGGCCTCGGGGTCGCATTCGACGACTTCGGCAAAATAAAAGCCGGCGTAGGCGGGCAGTTCGTTGAAGGTCTTGAATTTGCCCTTGCAGGTGTCGAGGGCGGCCTTGACGTAGGGCAGGGGATGGCGGCTGGTGTCCATCCCGGCTTTGGCGAGGGTGTGGACGGCGAGTTCGTAAAAACGGTCGGGGGCGAGTTCGCGGGCGTATTCGCCCTGGAGCCAGAGCAGCTTTTCGTAATCAAACCGCGCGTTGTGCCGGAGAATCTGCGGCAGATCGAACCGTTCGATGGTTTCTGCCAGGGTCATTTTCTCCCGATTGTCCTTGGGGGACCAGCCGAGGAGGCAGAGGTAATTCACCACGGCCTCGGGCAGGAATCCGTCATCAAGGTAGCTGGTCAGGGAGGCTCCTTTGTCGCGCTTGCTCATTTTGGAGCCGTCGCCGTTCAGGATGAGCGGGATGTGAGCGTAGTGCGGCGGCGGCACGCCAAACGCCTTGAACAAGGCGATGTGTTTGGCGGTGTTGCTCAAATGATCCTCGCCGCGAATCACATGCGTAATGCCCATTTCCAAGTCGTCAATCACATTGACCAGGTGAAACACCGGCTCGCCGTCGGAGCGGACGATGACGAAATCCGGGTCCATTTCCTCGCGGTCGGTCAGCTTGCGGAGGACGTCGCCCACGACGAGGTCCTTGATCAGCACCGGTTCGCGCTGCATTTTGAATTTGACGGCCCCTTCATGTTCGTAGGCCAGACCGTGCGAGAGGAGGGCTTCCACCCGGCGTTGGTAGTTTTCCTTGCGCTGGCTTTGGAAATACGGGCCGCAATTCCCCTTGCCGGGGCCGGTGGCGTTGCCGGTGAGGGGGCCTTCATCCCAGTCGAGACCGAGCCAGCGGAGACCGTTGAGGATGACGTCCACAGCCTCCTGGGTGTTGCGGGCGGCATCGGTGTCCTCGATGCGCAGGACGAAGGTGCCGCCGGTGTGGCGGGCGTAGAGCCAGTTGAACAGCGCGGTGCGGGCACCGCCGATGTGGAGGTAACCGGTGGGGGAGGGGGCGAATCGTACTCGTGGTTTCATGTGCATCATTTTTCTGCCCTCAAACTATAACTTTTTACCGCCATTAAAAACAAAAAAGGCGCTTCGCCCAGTGAAGCGCCTCGTGCAAAGGGGGAAGAAGAGTTATTTGGCGGCGAGGATGGCGTCCTTGGCGGCTTTGGCGATGCGAAACTTGAGCACGCGTTTGGCTGGGATCTGGATGGTTTCGCCGGTTTTGGGGTTGCGGCCGACGCGCGCGGCGCGGTTTTTCAGCACCAGTTTGCCGATGCCCGGCAGGGTGAAGGTGTCCTTGGCGTTCTTGTACGCGAGTTCAGCGATGTGATCCAGGATTTCCCCCGCCTGTTTTTTGGAGATTTCGGCCTTTTCGGCGACGGCGGTGATGAGTTGGGATTTGGAGAGAGCTTTGGCCATAGGTTGGTAGGTGTTGTCAGTTTGTGTTTTTCAATCTAAAAGTCATACGACTCTGCTTGAATTAAAAAGCTTCACCGCCCGTCCGCAAGAAAAAAACTTTGAAATATTAATGGTTTTTTGCCCGAAATTCCCGTTTGGTCGGATGGAAATCAACCGGGAGACGGGGTTGCAAACCCCATCCCTGTCCGCCATCCGGCGTGTCTTGCGGCTGGCCGTTTGCCGGACTGTGACCGGGCTTGACAAGGCGGGATATTTTTCCACCATACGGTGTGGCTTTGTTCAGCATTAATGATGACTTTCGGTACGAGATCGTCCGCAAAATTTTTGAGGGCGGCATGGGGATTGTGTATGAGGCCGAACAGTTCGGCGCGCGCGATTTTGTCAAACGGGTGGCCATCAAGGTCATTCGCCCCAGTTTTGCCAGCCAGAAGATGTTCATTGAGAATTTTATCGGCGAGGCGAAACTCGTGGCCGACCTGATTCACACGAATATTGTTCAGACTTACCATCTCGGTGAGGCTAATGGCATGTGTTTCATCGCCATGGAGTTGATCCGGGGCGTCAATCTGGAGCAGTTCACCCTGCAATTGACGGATAAGAACAAGGTTTTGCCCAAGGAACTGGCGGTGTTTATCACCAGCCGGGTCGCGCGCGGACTCGCCTACGCCCATGCCAAAACCGACCGGGATGGCAAACCCCTGGGCATCGTGCATCGGGATGTCAGTTACAAAAACGTCATGATCGGTTTTGAAGGGGATGTGAAGCTGACTGATTTTGGCATTGCCAAGGCACGGGGTTTTCTGACGGATCAGGAGGGCGAGGTCGTCGCCGGCAAGGCGGATTCCATGAGTCCCGAGCAGGCTGATTTTCAAATCACCGACAAGCGTTCCGACCTGTTTTCCACCGGGGTGGTGTTGTCCAGTTTGCTGCTGGGCCGGAATATTTTCAAAGGGGATACGGCCGAGGAATCGCGCCGGCGCATTCTGCATCAGCCGATCCCGGATTTCCGGGCTCTGGATGCCCGTATTGACGACAAGCTCAACGACATCCTGCACCATTGCCTGGCGCGCGACCTGGCCCGGCGCTATTCCAGTGCGGATGACCTGATGTACGATTTGGAATATTACATCTATCACGATGGATATGGGCCGACGAATGAAACGCTGGGCAAATTCATCCGGGAGTTGTTCGGCCAGGAAACCGGGCGGACTTACCGCGATCAAGCCCACGAAAAAACCGTGCTGTTGGAAGCCACGGCACGGTTGAAAAACCGGAAACTCTGATGGCCATGAAAAAATCCGTCGCCGGGCAGATCAACCTCGGTCTCATCCAAACCTCGTGCGCCGCTGATCCCGGGGCGAATTTGAAGAAAACCCTGGGCTTGGTGGAGCAAGCCGCCCGGGAAGGCGCGAACATTATCTGCACCCAGGAACTGTTTCGCTCCCAATATTTTTGCCAGCACGAGGACCATGCGCATTTTGGACTGGCGGAGACGATTCCCGGTCCCAGCACGGAGGCGTTGCAAGAGATCGCCCGACAACACCAGGTTGTCATTGTGGCGTCCCTGTTTGAGAAGCGCGCCGCCGGACTGTATCACAACACGGCGGTGATCATTGACGCGGATGGCTCGCTGCTGGGCCGGTATCGCAAGATGCATATTCCGGACGATCCGCTGTTTTACGAGAAGTTTTATTTTACGCCGGGAGATTTGGGGTTTAAGACATGGCAGACCCGTTATGGCAAAATCGGTGTTTTGATATGCTGGGACCAATGGTATCCGGAAGCCGCCCGGCTGACGGCGCTGCAGGGGGCGCAAATTCTTTTTTATCCCACCGCCATCGGCTGGCATCCCTCCGAGAAGGCGAAATACGGGGAGCGCCAGCACGCGGCCTGGGAAACCATCCAGCGCAGTCATGCCGTGGCCAACGGCTGTTACGTCGCCTCGGTGAACCGTGTGGGACACGAAATTCTGGAGGGGGTGGGCGGCGACGGTTTGGAATTCTGGGGCCAGAGCTTTGTCGCCGGCACTTCCGGTGAAATCCTCGCCAAAGCGAGTGTGAACCGGGAGGAAATTCTCATCACCCCGGTGGATCTGGCCAAGGTGGAAACCACCCGGACCCACTGGCCTTTCCTGCGGGACCGACGGATTGATGCCTACGAGAACCTCACCAAGCGATACGATGACTGAGTTGCCGGACCGTCCGCTGGTGTGGATCACCGGCGCGGGAGGATTTATTGGCGGCCACCTGGTGGAAACCGCCGGGCATTTCGCCCCCCGCTGGCGGGTGCGGGCGTTGAGCCGGCCGCAGTTTGATTTGCTTGATTTTGCCGCCGTGGAGGCGGAATTTCGCCGGGACCGGCCGAAGTTGATCATTCATTGTGCCGCGATCAGTTCGGTGGCGGAGGCCAAAGTCAATCACGTCCTGGCGCAGCGGGTCAATGTGGAATCCACCCGCTTTCTGGCCGGGCTGGCTGGAAATGATTCATTCGTTTATTTCTCCACCGACCTGGTGTTTGACGGTCGCCGGGGAAATTATCAGGAGACCGATCCCGTAAATCCACTGCACTTCTACGGCGAATCCAAGGCCGCCGCCGAGCAGGGGGTCTTGGGCCATCCCCGGCATCTGGTGCTGCGCACCTCCATCAACGGCGGCCATTCCAAAACCGGCGACCGCTCTTTTAACGAGCAATTGCACATCGCCCTGCAAAAAGGGTCTGAAATGACCCTCTTCACCGATGAATTCCGCTCCCCCATTCCAGTCCGGGTGACCATTCGGGTGTTGTGGGAGCTGGTGGATAAAAATTGCGCCGGACTCTTTCATGTCGCCGGGGCGGAAAAACTGTCCCGCTGGCAGATCGGCCAGTTGCTGCTGCGGCGCTGGCCGGAATTGTTCTCAAAAAGCGACGCCATTAAGGCTGGTTCCGCCCGGGATTTTCCCGGTCCCACCCGGGCACTGGACACCTCGCTGGATGTTTCCAAGGCCCAATCGGTTCTGTCCGCCCCCTTGCCCGGATTGACCGAATGGCTGGCGGCCAATCCCCATGAACCCTTCTGATGGCGCCTATCGCGGACGGCTGGCACCGTCCCCCACGGGGTGGCTGCATCTGGGGCACGCCCGGACTTTTTGGACCGCCCAAATGCGGGCCCGGGCCACTGGCGGGAAACTTGTTTTGCGCAATGAAGACTTGGACCGGGCGCGCTGTCGGCCAGAATTTGTCAGCGCCATGCTCGAAGACCTGCGCTGGTTTGGTTTTGAATGGACGGAAGGCCCGGATTGCGGCGGCCCTTTTGCACCCTACGGTCAGAGCGGGCGGATGGAATTTTACCACGCGGCCCTGGAACAATTGCGCGCCGGCAATTTCATTTATCCCTGCACCTGCTCGCGCAAAGACATTCTGGCCGCCAGCCGGGCACCTCATGCCGCCGACGATGAGGAACCGCTGTATCCCGGCACCTGCCGGGGACGGACGGCGTCTGAACCCCCGCCGCAGAAGTTTTCCTGGCGCTTCCGGGTTCCCGATGGGACGGTGGTTGCCTTTGCCGACGGCCATTGTGGCCTGCAAACGTTCGTCGCCGGCCGGGATTTTGGCGATTTTGTGGTCTGGCGGCACGATGATGTTCCGGCGTACCAACTGGCCTGTGTGGTGGATGACGCCGCCATGCAAATCACCGAGGTCGTGCGCGGGGTGGATTTGCTGCCCAGCACGGCGCGGCAGATCCTGCTGTACCGCGCCCTGGGACTGACCCCGCCCCGGTTTTACCATTGTGATTTGATGCTTGATGAAGCCGGTCAGCGCCTTGCCAAACGGCATGACGCCTTGAGTTTGCGGATTCTGCGTGAGCAGGGACGGACCCCGGGGGAATTCCACCGGTTGTGGGCAACTGCTTAGGGTCCGCGGTGCGCATCTTCGATTTTTCTGAAGTGGTAGCGGAGGTTAATCATTTTTCCGTTGGCGGGGGGATTAATTGAGCGCGAGGCTGGCTTTGGCGTGAAAGGTCGGATTAGGTCGGATTAGGTCGGATTGGGGTCTTTGCGGCCGGTCCAAAAAGTTTTTTGCCGGATAGCGTTAATTAGCCTTAATTAGTGCGGGGGGGCTCGTCTGACCACGCCCGCCAGACGGTGGGGACGAGTCGTTCCCGTCCCGATTGCGCCCGGCTGTCCCCGCTTTTCAACGGGATATGTCAAAGAACTGCGGAGGGCATCCCGTCATCCGCCGCCGCCGCCGCAGTCGCCGCAGTCGCCATGGCGGACAGGTCTGCTGGAGGGATTGGATGGTGCCGGTGTATAAAACACGCTGGCCACCGTCAGTTACCCTCCCTAAACCGCCGTTGGCAGGATCCGCAAAAAAACAAACCGGTGCCGACCAACCCTGACACCTTGGCATGGTTTTTCATTCTGTCAACCGACTTGTTTTAAAATGAATGATTGCGCCCCGCTTTTCCCAAAAACTTACACTCGCCGAGCGGAGCCCCTTCTGTTAGGCTGTTCCGCTCTATTTTATGAGCAGTTTACCTATGCGCACGAGCAGTCAGATTCGGCAGGACTTTCTCGACTTCTTCAAGTCGAAGGAGCACACCCTTGTGCCCTCGTCCAGCCTCCTGCCGGACTCCCCCAATCTGCTGTTCACCAATGCCGGGATGAACCAGTTTGTGCCCATTTTTCTGGGCCAAACCCAGTGTCCCTATACTCCGGGCCGCGCCGCCGACACGCAGAAATGCATCCGTGCCGGGGGGAAACACAACGATCTTGATGATGTCGGGCTGGACACCTATCACCACACGTTTTTCGAAATGCTGGGCAATTGGTCCTTTGGCAATTATTTCAAAAAAGAGGCCATTGACTGGGCGTGGGAACTCGTCGTGGAGGTTTGGAAATTCCCCCCGCAACGGCTGTACGCCACCATTTACAATCCGAGCAAAGCCCTGCGGGAACCCAGCGAATTTGACTTGGAAGCCTATAATTACTGGTCGGAAAAATTCCGCTCGGTCGGGCTCGACCCGCATGTTCACATCGTTAACGGCGGTAAAAAGGACAACTTTTGGATGATGGGCGAGACCGGTCCGTGCGGTCCCTGCTCCGAATTGCATGTGGACCTCACTCCGGCGGGCGACACCGGCGGCAAGCTGGTGAACAAGGGCAGCCCGCAGTGCATTGAAATCTGGAACCTCGTGTTCATTCAATTCAACGCCAACCCGGACGGCACGTTCTCGCCGCTGCCGGCCCGGCATGTGGATACCGGCATGGGTTTTGAGCGCGTGACCAGCATCATTCAGGGCACCAAAGGGCTGACCGATTTTGCCAACGCCAAAATCTCCAATTATGAGACGGACATTTTCCGGCCCATTTTCGACGTGCTGGAGAAACTGTCCGGCAAGCACTACGGATCAACCCTTCCAAGTGATGCTGGTGCGCTGTCTTTGAAGGTGGGACAGGCTTCCAGCCTGTCAGGGCAAAAAGATGGGGCAGAGCAAAAGGCGGGAGACAGGCTGGAAGCCTGTCCCACCTTGGAGCAGATTCAACTCGACATCGCCTTCCGAGTCATTGCCGATCACATCCGCACCCTGGGCTTTGCGATTGCCGATGGCATTCAGCCTGGCAACAACGACCGCAATTATGTCCTGCGCCGCATCTTGCGCCGTGCGGTGCGCTACGGTCGCACCCTCGGTTTTAAGCAGCCGTTTTTCTACAAATTGGTGGACGTCCTTGCCGACAAAATGGGCGACGTCTTCCCCGAAATCCGGGCGAAGAAGAAGCATGTGCAGGAAGTCATCAAGCGCGAGGAGGAGGCGTTTAACAAGACGTTGGATCGGGGGATTGAATTGTTTAACGCAGAGGCATTCCGCTTGACGGGTTTTGGTGATGGGAGTGGATTGGGTGATGCAACTGGTTATGGGATGGGAAGTGGATCTGGAGCAGGATATGCTGATGGACCGGGTAGCGGGAGGGGCGCTCCCGCCTCGGTCGGCGGTGAGCCGGGCGATCATCAGGGCATGTCCAAATGCGAATCTTCGTCACATAACATCGCACGACCTGCGGTTTCCCGCGAGGGCGCGGGAAACAGCGCCCGAGGCGGGCGCGCTCCCCAAGTCTCAGGCACGTTTGCATTCAAGCTCTACGACACCTACGGCTTCCCGCTCGACCTCACCGAATTAATGGCCCGCGAACGCGGCCTGACCGTGGATACCGCAGGCTTTGAAAAGTTGATGGAAGAGCAGCGCGCCCGCGCCCGCGCGGCGCAGAAGAAGGAAGTCATTTCGCTTTCCCAAATCGAGACGACCACGCCCACGAAATTCGTCGGCTATGATAGTTTGACGGTGGAATCAAAGGTCCTGGAAGTCGTCTCACTCAAGGACAAAACCGCCGTCATCCTCGACACCAGCGCTTGCTATGCCGAAATGGGCGGTCAGTTGGGGGACACCGGCGAGATGACCGGCGGCGGTCATCTCTGGCACGTCGTCAACACGCAAAAGAGTGGCAACACTTTTCTCCATTTTGTCGAAGTCGGCGATGCTCCCACGGTGGGGGCCACCGTCACGCTCGCGGTCGAAGCCGCCCGCCGCAACGCCATTCAGCGGCATCACACCGTCACGCACTTGCTGCACTGGGCGTTGCACGAAGTTGTCAGCCACGAAGCCACGCAAAAAGGCTCCTTTGTCGGCCCGGACAAGCTGACCTTCGATTTTAACAGCGCCCCGCTCACGTCCGGGCAGGTTTCCGACATCGAGAAACTGGTCAATGAACGCATTGTGGAAAACGGCGGCGTAAGCTGGTCCGAAGTGCCGTATGCCGAAGTCAAGTCGCGCAAGAACGTGATGCAATTTTTCGGTGACAAATACGGCGACATTGTCCGCGTGGTGCAAATCGGCGGCCGGGCAGGGGATTTTACTGGTTACTCGATGGAGCTCTGCGGCGGCACCCACACCCGGGCCACCGGGGAGATCGGCTTGTTCCGCATCGTCGGGGAAAACGCCATCGCCGCCGGCGTGCGCCGCATCGAAGCGGTCGCCGGTTTGGAGGCGTACCGTCATGCGAATGAAGATCTGCATCTGATCAAAACGCTGGCCGGCAGGCTCACGACTCCGGTTCACGAATTGGAAAAGAAAGTGGAAACCCTGCTCGCGCATCAAAAGGAATTGGAGAAGCAGGTCAAGGCCGCACAGCAACGCGACGCGGCGGGCCGCGCGCAGGAACTGCTCGGCACGGCGAAAACCCTCAACGGCACGCCGGTCATCGTCGCCAATCTGGGCGCGGCGGACGGTGAGACGGTGCAGACCGTGGCCGACGCGCTGAAATCGTTGTTCAAGGGCGTGGTGGTGCTGGGGGGGGCCAGTGCGGGGGCGGTGACGCTCATCGCCTCGGTCTCCGGTGAATTCACGGCCAACGTGCAGGCCGGCAAAATCATCCAAGCCATTGCGCCGATGGTGGGTGGCAAGGGTGGCGGCAAACCTGATCACGCCCGGGGCGGTGGCAAGGACGCCACCAAACTGGACGAGGCGCTGGCGAAGGCGTTGACATTATTTTAACTCCTGCTCATTGATCAATTCAGGTATGGTGTGTCTATAAGCAATATGAGTGATAAACCGAAGTCCACCCGCCGCCGTCGCAAAGCCTCGGTCGGTCCGGTGGAAATCCGGGGAATGCGGCTGGACGATTTACCGGCGGTGTTCGCCCTGGGGCAAAAGCTTTTTACCGCCGAGGATTTGCCCACGTTATACCGCTGCTGGGACGATGATGAATTGATGCAGTTGTTTGGTTCGGATGGGGAGACCTGCCTGGTCGCGGTGGCCGAGGATAAGATCGTGGGGTTTGTCCTGGGCAGCATCATGAAAAAGCCGCGCAACGCCTGGTTGTACGGCTGGCTGGAATGGCTGGGGGTGGACCCGGCCTACAAACGCCATGGCATCGCCACCCGGCTGCTGAACCAGTTGACGAGCCTGTTCATCAAGCGCGAGGCCCGGATCATCCTGGTGGATACGGACGAGGCCAATCACCGGGCGCTGTCGTTTTTCCGCAAGATCGGCTTTGGCCACGAGATCAAGCACGTGTACCTGTCCTGCAATATTGACGACCACCCCGAGGCCCTCGAACGCAAGGAAGCCCAGCGCGCGGAAGACGAGGAGGACTGATCCTCAATACGGCCCGCGAATGTGCTTCACCACTTCGCGGAAGTAAAAATCGCGGAGCTTTTGATGCAACTCCAAGGTGAGGGAGGGCAGTTTGGAGACGGCGGCATTGGCCGCCGCCTGTTCGGGGCGGCTGGCCCCGGTGATGACGGTGGAGACCCCGTTGAAATCGAGAATCCAGCGCTGTGCCAGATCCGCCAGGGTCCACCCGGCCGGAACCAATGCCTTCAGGGCGTCCGCCAGTTCCACCCCTTTTTCAAAGGGCAGGCCGGCGAAGGTTTCCCCGACGTTGAACTTTTGTCCGTCGCGGTTGTAGGTGCGGTGATCATTTTCCGCGAACGCCTGGGTTTTGGTCATCCTCCCGCCGAGCAAGCCGCTGGCCAGCGGCAGGCGGACGATCAGGCCCACCTGCTGGCGCCGGGCCTCGTCGAAAAGGGTGCCGATGGGCTTTTGCCGGAACAGGTTGAAGATGATTTGCAGTGAGGCAAGCCCCTCCTGCGCCAGACAGACCCTGGCTTCGTCCATGGTTTCGACGCTCGCCCCGAACTGTTTGATTTTCCCCTCCTGCCGGAGTTTCCGCAGCCAATCAAAAATCTCGCCGCGTTGCAGGACGGCGGGCGGGACACAATGCAGTTGGGTCAGGTCCAGCGCCTCCACCTGCAATCGTTTGAGCGAGGCTTCGGTGGCCGCACGCACACCGGCTTCGGTGTATTGGTTCGGGTACAAATCCGGCATCCGACCGAGCTTGGTGGCGACCACGAAACTGCCCTTCCGCTGCTTGAGGAACTTGCCGATGAGGGTCTCGCTTCGTCCGCCGCCATAGACATCGGCGGTGTCGAAAAAGGCCACCCCGGCATCGGCGGCGGCGGCCAGAATATCGAACGCGCGCTGGTCGTCCAGGGCGCCCCAATCCGCCCCGCCGAGTTGCCAGCAACCCAGTCCGATTTCAGAAACGGCCG
>Ga0181520_10005723_pt1 | contig 19581 bp, 14 predicted proteins | sample PEATcosm2014_Bin_29_FD_132451 | JGI IMG/M metagenome (GOLD analysis project Ga0181520, IMG submission 132451) | Peatland microbial communities from MTU Mesocosm Facility, Houghton, MI, USA - PEATcosm2014_Bin02_30_metaG | ecosystem: Environmental > Terrestrial > Soil > Wetlands > Peat | place...
CCAAGAAAATCTCTGGGATGGAAAGCGCCTGCAGAACTGTTCCTACCCGAAGGCGCTTTCGACTTCGTACAACACTGGTCGGCTAAAATCACACCTGTTGCACTTGGAGCTTGAATCCGCCGTCCTGCTTTCCCACCCTTGTCCGCAAAGGACGTGGTCTAGGATGGGGCACCCAGCAGTGCGTGCAACTAACACGTTACCCCGAAGGGACACCCGAGGTTGGTGCCTTCCGGCCAACAAGCCAACTTCGCTAGCCCCGCTAACCCCGCCGCACCGCAGGTGCTTACAGGTATTCGCGCACCATGCGCTGCCACGTCGGCCAGTCGTGCGTCCGCAGCCCGTTCCACACATGAAACTCGTGGGGGATGCCCCGCTCGCTGAGCACGCGGTCCAGGTGCTGGTTATCGCTGAGGCACTGGTCGTCCCAGCCGGCGGCCAGAATGTAGCGACCCTCCGCGTAGGCGTCCAGGTAGCGCCGGTCGGTGAGGTTGGGCAGGTAGTGGGTGGGCAGGTTCAGGTAGCAGTCCTGGTCGTAGTAGCCGTCCAGGAACTCCGCCACATCGAAGATGCCGGACATGGCCAGGAAGCCAGCGAACAGCCGCGGATGACGAAGGACGAGGTTGGCGGCGTGATAGCCGCCAAAGCTGCAGCCAACGGCCATGGGCCGGCAATCCTGCGGGCTGGCGGTGACCACCGGCAGCACCTCATCCACCACATAGCGCTCAAAGGCCATCTGGCGCTCAATGCGGGCGCGGCCGGAGCTCTCCCGGCAGTACCAGCTCTCGCGGTCCACTGAGTCCAGGCAGTAGAGCTGCAACTGGCCATCCTCAATGCGGTCTTCGAGGGCAGCCACCATGCCGCGGTCTTCAAACTCAAAGAAGCGCCCGCCGGAGGTGGGAAAGACCAAGATCGGCTGCCCGCCGTGGCCGAAGACCAGGATTTCCATCTCCCGATCCAGCGATTCGGAGTTCCATTGAATGTAGTCGCGTCGCATCCCGGCAACTGTCCCTTCGATCGAGGATGAAAAATCCAGGATTTTTGCTTGCAGCTACTGTAACAGCCCGGAGAGATTTGTGGATGCGGGGGGCAACAAGCGGCGTGCGGATGCAGCTGGAGACGGATTTTCGGAGCGCAAAAGAAAAAATTCAAAGGGCTCTGAGACGAGGAAACGGTACGGCCAGGGAAGATGCCCTTGCTCCCGAGCCTGATTTCGGCGATACTTAGTTGTTGTGTCCTGAGTTGTACGGCGTTCCCGCGGGGAGAGGTATTGTCGCAGGAAGCTGAGGTTGGACAGGTTTGTCCGGCCTTCCATGTGGCGGTACTGGGTCCAACGGCCCATCCGCAATCCGCATCGCCCCCCGGAAGAACGCAACAGAACACTGGATTTCGAAAGGAACAAAAACGCTGTGGTTATGATCCGTTTGGCGCGCGTCGGCGCCCGCAAGCAGCCCTACTATCGCATCGTTGCCATCGAGAAGGACCGCGCCCGCAACGGCCGCTCGATCGAGGTGGTGGGAACCTACAACCCCCGCACCAACCCGGCTACGGTCAATCTGAAGCACGAGCGCATCGCCTACTGGCGCAGCGTCGGTGCACAGTTCTCGACCATCGTTGAGAAACTGGTAGCCAAGAACCCGGCTGTGGCGCCCGTCGCAGTTTAGTTTCCCCTTTCCTCTCTTGATTCGTGCGGGCGCCCAGGCGCCTGCATGAAATTCCGCGAAGCCATCGCGCTTTTTCCCTCCGTTCTGCTACTATTCGCCATCAGGTTTGGAAAGATGAACCTGTGAGCAAGGGGTAAGCACATGACCCAAAACGGTATGTTCGAAGTCGATGAGCTGGTGCGAGAGATTGCACGGGCTCTGGTGGATGATCCGTCCGCCGTCGAGGTCGCTTCTTTAAGCAAGGACGAGAATACGGTCCTGAAGCTGAGGGTCGCGCCGCAGGATGTGGGCAAAGTGATTGGCAAGCAGGGCCGTACAGCGCGATCCGTACGGACCATCCTGGGGGCCGTCAGCATGAAGCTGCATCATCGCTACACGCTCGACATCCTGGAAGAAGGCGACGAGCAGTAAATATGGAGCAGACTTCCGGCACACCCAACGTGTCGACCAACCCGAAGCTGGAAGATGCAGAATCATGGGCCTGGTTGGCTCGCCTCAGACACCCTCAAGGGCGCAAAGGCGAGATCTTAGCGGAGATCCTCACGGATTTTCCAGAAAAATTTGCCGAGCGCCGTCAGCTCTGGCTCGTAGCACCCAATTCCCCAGCTGTCCAAACTCCCGCACCACGCCGTGTCGAGCTGATTCATCATTGGCCGCACAAGGGTGGTATTGTGCTCCATTTTGCCGGCATTGACTCAATCAACGCCGCAGAGCTGCTCTCTGGCCTGATGGTGGCCATTCCTGAGGCAGAACGGGCCGAACTGGGCGAGGACGAAGTCTATCTGAGCGATCTGATTGGCTGCGAACTGGTGGACCTCGCTGGCCCGGAGCCGGTGTGTCTGGGCCCCATAGAGGACGTGGATCGCACCGCTGGCCCCACTGCTCTGCTGGTGGTGCACAGCAAGAAGGGCGAGCTCCTGGTTCCCTTTGCCAAGACCTTCCTGCGCCGCATGGACCTGGCGAACAAGCGAATTGAGATGGCTCTTCCCGAAGGGCTTGTGGATCTTAACGTTTAACACCACCTGCGGTGGGGCCAAACGCTCCGCTGTCTTCGTGGATGGCCACCTGCGGTGGGGCTAATACGCTGCCACCTCTTCGAAAGCTTCGCGGAGGACGTCGCGTCCGTATCTCTTTCTGAGCGAAGATTCGATAACCTCGTCGTAGACATCGACGTAAGCCAGGATGAAGTTGGAAACGGTGCAGCCTCCTATCACCGAGGCCTCAACGCCGTAGCGTTGGCGCAGTAGCCGGTTGAAGCGGGGCCTGCCCATGGATGGCAAACCAGCCTCGAGGAGTTTAGGTCTTCCGCGGGCCAGATCGATGCGCGCCTGCAGGTTGCCGCAGATCGACGGCACGGGCCATGCGCCCAGCGCGAGGCACGCCAGCAATACCAGAAGCGCAACCGCTCCCGCCAGGCTCCATGCGACTTTCCGTGACCAACGCCGGTGCATTCCATCCCTCCCAATTTTGATTTTCCTACATCGCAAACGCAAAGGTCCAAAGAAATGGCGGCTAACTTCGAAGGGAGTTTTATAGACGGACGGTTATACGGCCTGCGACCACGATATAGGTGGATCAAATAAAATCCATGCGGGCTGTAGGAGCCACGCGCGACGACACTTTGTTGCTGCCATCAAGCTCAACAAACAGGATGTCGCTTCGTCACTTTGATGGATAAGCTGTTTGCCATCGGTGCCCGTGTGTGCGATGAACAACTGGGTCACGGTGAACGTGCGGCTCTGCGCCTGCAAGACGCTCCGCCCCTGCTCGATAAGATTCATGGACAGATTCTGGCCATCGGATATGTTGTGCCGAAAGCCGTGGAAAGAACAAAAAAACGCTTGCGCGGCCTAAATCACTTCTTTTCTATGAGAAATATTGGTCGAGGTGAAGAGTTCCAGTTTGAACTTTCAGAGGAATCTTGTCCATCAATTGAAGCCCGTCTTCGACCCCATCCTCAATCTTATCAGCAATATAGAAAGACAGGTCAGATATTCGCCTCCGGCGCTTCCCGAGGCGGAGGCCGGAACTGCGCCCGTCGACGCTGTACCCAAGGCCGCATTATCCCCACCGTCAGCTCCGGAAGTCGACGATTCTTATGGACAGCCCTGTGCCAGCGTGGAGCCTCAGCCATCCCTCGAGTTGCCTGCACCGTCGAGCACTACCAAAGAAGTCGTATTCCCTATTACGTCCGACTTGAAAAACGGCCCCAAGGCGGTGTCGGCGGCCCTCCTAGCGAAGTACAACCGCCAGAACCTCTTCGAGAAAGTCTGGAAGGCCAATCTTCGTTGCGTGGCCGGGGAAATTGGCGTCTTTCGTAAGACCCTTAGCAGGATCTGCAAGGAACTCCATATTCCAATCCCGCCGTCAGGGTTTTGGTTAATGAGCCCGGGGCACCGCGGCGCCGTTTCGCGGCCCTTGTTGCCTGAGGTGCAAGTCGTTGGTGGTGGCGCCATCAAAGGTGGGATTCCCAGCAGGGTATTGAAGGTCTCGGCGCTGTTGTTCTCCAGGTATGACCGGGAAGAACTCTACAGGAACCTTTGCAGAAAGTTGCTCGAATGCTAGCCGAGCGAATTCAGGCACGAGATGGAAACTTCAAATGCAAAAATCCGGCTCAAGTGCCCGCACCGTCCCAGGGGTTGCCGCGGTCAAGTCCCGGACCGATTGGAAAGAGCGATGCACCCAATGAGCAAAAGCCGCAATCTCCGACCAGCTTTGGAGACCGGGTTGGCCCTTTACGTAAGCCATGTTGGCCGGGAACATTGGGTCCGATTTGATGGCATATCCGAGCTCAATGACGTCCGCCGGTTTCTCTTCTTTCTGCAGAAGTTCGGAGTTGCGAGGAGGAAACTGAGGTTTGTTAGCGGAGACTCCTCGCAACAATCGGCAAGCAGAGAGGCTTGGGAACATGCGCTCAAGATCCAAATTGAAGCTCACCCAAAGGGCGGCTATTTCGGCAAAACTGGGTCAATCTCCATCCGACCGAATGAACCGTGGAGCCGTGACAATTGCATTACACCTGCAGCTTTCAGGTTCCTGATGACCATGGCGTAGGTGACCTTCGGTGCCTCCTTGCGCATCCAAACGTGAGCATCATAGGGCCGAAACCCGATGCACTCGTGCGCGAAGGCGCGGGAGACCACTGCGTGGAAGCGCAATCCTGAGCCCATCGAGACCGTCGTCATGGGCATGTCTCTTGCTCGGATTTGACCATCATGGTCTGTTGTTCACGGCAAGAAAAACGAGAACGTTAAAGCGCCACAATGGCAACCTGGCGCAACAACGGATGCACAATGACCGGTTCCTTGATTCCATCGATCACACATCGGGTCATGCCGCAGTAGAACCAAAATGCAACGTGGTACCGGTCTAGGGCCGCTGCAAGCCCGTATGCAACCGGTAGCAGATCGCCGGTAAGTGGCGGCAAAGAACTGATACCATGTTGTGTAGCTTTGGGCGTTGGATATTTCCGTAAGTATAAATAAATGATGGATTCACCTATTTTTTGTGCTGGACGGCTCCCGGGTAGTCCTCGGGCGGTGTCTTACTCCTACGGCCGCCGCCACCAAAATCGTTACGTAGACTGCGCCGTGCCTGACGACTCATCAAGCATTGGGTTAGCGTGCGGATACGACCCAAGGCCCCACGCCGATCCGCTTTGCGGACTTCACGCACTTGAACACTGAGGAACACTCCACGAATTCCCTTTTCCTTATCACATGCCCATTCGCAAGTCTGTCTCAATCTCTTCGAGGGATCTTCCCTTTGTTTCCGGAAGGCGGAAAGTTAGAAACACCAGACCCGCCAAACAGATAGCCGCATAGGTCCAGAAGGTTCCAGCCGCTCCCAGCGCTGAATTCAGCAGCGGAAATGTGTAAGTGAGCAGAAAACACGCCGTCCAAAGCGCGGTGATGGCAATGGACATGGCGCTGCCGCGAATGCGGTTGGGAAAGATCTCCGCGATCACCACCCATGTAGCCGGGGCCAGCGACATGGCATAACAGGCGATGGCCGCCAACACCAGTACCAACATCGGCTTGCCCTGCATGTGCAAGCGATACAGGGCGCCCAGAGCGGTGTAAACAACCACTAGCCCAGATACGCCGATGAGCAGCAGGAATCGCCTGCCGAAACGGTCGATGGCGGCAAGGGCGATCAGCGTGAAAATAACATTCACCGCGCCGGTGACCACGATGTTGAAGAGGATGTCGGAGACCTGGTACCCAGCCGCGGCAAAGATTTCCTGCGCATAGTTGAAGATGACATTGATGCCGCACCATTGTTGCAGAATGGCAAGCACCACCCCCAGCAGAAGTATCTTTGCTATGCCCGGCGCGGATAACTCCTGCCACACGGAGCGTTGCGGCTGCACCTCGCTGGCATGGGCAAAGTCGTCCATCACCTGTTGCGCGTAGGCCCGCCCGCCGAGGCGTTCAAGCACGCGCAGCGCCTGCGGATTGCGGCCCTTTGAGGCCAGCCAGCGCGGACTCTCGGGAACCAGGAAGGTGGCAATCAGAAAGAGAACCGAGGGGATGGCGGTAATCGCAAACATCCAGCGCCAACCCCACTGGCCATTCCACGACAGGAGAATCTCCTGCGCCGTGGAGCCCGCGGGGACGGGCCGCGCGATGAGCCAGTTCACCACCTGCGCCAACAGGATTCCAAACACAATCGCCAACTGATTGAGAGAGACAAGCCGGCCGCGCAGGTGCGCCGGAGAAATTTCCGCAATATACATCGGTGAGATTCCCGAGGCCAGACCGATCGCGAAGCCGCCCGTCATTCTCCAGGCCACAAAAACCGCGAAGTGCGCGGCCAGCCCTGTTCCCAACGACGAGACCGCAAACACCAGAGCGGCCAGGGTGAGTAACCGCCTTCTGCCGAAGCGGTTGCTCAGGGCTCCGGAAGAGACGGCTCCGATGAGGCAACCGATGAGCGCACAGCTCATGGCCCAACCTTCGAGCGAAGGCGAGTCAAGTTGAAAGTAGCGCTCGTAAAACGGCTTTGCGCCGCCGATCACGACCCAGTCGTAACCGAACAGCAAGCCGCCCAGCGCGCCTGCCGCCGCGGCCAGCCAGACATAGGCGGATCGGAAGGCCTGCTGGTTGCCGGCGATTGTTTCGAGAGTAGGAGGCGGAAGGTTCACGATGCGGGGTTCACCTCAAGCACTTCTCGCCCTGCTTCAACGCCCGTCTTCATCCAGGCCAACGTCACAGCCGCGAAGAGGTCGGTCGGCTCCTCGGCAACAATCTGCTCCAGCGCACTCAGAGCCTGGGCCTCGTCGCCCAATCCATGGCAAGCCAGCGCGCTCAGCAATTGCGCTTCCATGCGGTTGTGCTTGCTCAAATCGTCGTCAAAAAGAAGCAGGTTGGGCAGCGACGTGGCAAAGTAATCGATCTTCGGCTCCGTCTTCATTTGTCTTTGAGCGGATTCCGCAAGAGCCCCCAAGACCTCGCGGGCTGCTTGGTAATTGCCCAATGCCTTGAGGGCCAGCGCCTGAAAATACGATTGACATCCCAGTGCCGGCAACGGCGCGGCGCCTGCATTCCAATAACTACGCGCTAGCTTGTTATCGCAAAGCTGCTGAGCCGCCAAGCCCGCAAAGTAATCTAGGTCGCGCTCCAGGGTTAACAGATGCTTGCCTTCACCCAGGTTACAAGGATAACTTCGGGCGGCCTCAAAGTGGCGAAGAGCCTCGATTGGCTGAGATTGCAGCAGGGCGGCCTTGCCCTGTTCCCGATGGGCGTGGACATACTGCGCCGAAACCAGTCCTTCTCCGCCTTCCCAAGGGCTGAAGCGCCGCGCACTGAGACGTTCCAGCGCGCCTTGCCAACGCCCGCATTGGTTGAGCAGAGTAATGAATTCGACACTTAGATCGTCCCTGCAATCTACCAGGTCCTTGTGCTCTTCGAGTGTGCTCAGGCGCTCTTGCGGAGAGGCCAGGCCAGCTCTCTTCTTGAGTTGATCCCACTCGTACAGAAGCCGTGCGTCTTCCTGGTTAGCGGCAAAGGCGCGCGCATACATGCGATTGGCGGCTTGCGGATTGTGCAGGACATTGAACTCCGCGATGCCCAGATTCCTCCAGGGAATGGAGAACGAAGCATCGAGTTCAACTGAACGGCGCCAGCAGCGAATCGCTTCTTCGTAGCGGCGCTTGTCGTAGTAGAGATTGCCGAGATAGTAGTGCGCTCTGGCGCTGGACGGATTCCGCAGGAGCGCGTCCTCCAGCACAATCATCTCTTCCGGGCGCGACGGGAAGCAGTAGCGCGTGGGTGCCGCCTCCGCCGCATCTGCATGTTGACGGGCCTGCTGTTCATCTCCCCGCAGAGAGGCCAGCCAGGAAAGCGTGTACCAGAGCATGGGGTACTCTCCGCCAACGTGTCGACTGCAAGCCTGCAACAAGGCGCCTGCATCCTCGCACAATCCCGACCAGGCAAGGTCGTAAACTACATCCAGCAGCGTCTGCACGTCGCCATCGAGCGCGTCAACGTAAACGCGCAAGTCCTGCTCGGCGCGGCTCAGCAGGTAGCGTTCGGCCATCGTGCGAAAATCGAGGCGATCCAGCAACAGCGACTCGTCGATCGCGGTTCGCGCATCGTCTGCGCGTTCCAGGTGCCGCAGCAATGCGGCCTTCAGAGAGCGCGCTTTCAGATTGGCCGTGTTGGTCGACAGGCTTTGCTTCACCTGCTGCAACGCGAGGGGAAAATCCCCGCGCATGTTGCTAATCGATGCCAGCGCATAGTAGCCCGCACCCTGCCAGGCTTGATTCCACACCGCCTTGTGGAAGGAATCGTAGGCCGCGGAGACTTCACCTCGATAGAGACGCGTCAGGCCGAGGTTGTAAAAAGGCTCCCCATCGTAGGGATTCGGATTGCGCATCGACAGGCGGCGAACGGCGCGAACAAAGTGCTCTTCCGCCTCTGAAAAAATCCCCTTGCGCAGCAACGAGATGCCCATCGCATTGTTCAACCGCGCGTCTTCCGGATCGCGCTTGAGGCCTTCCCTCCAATACGCTTCCGGCGACCGGGTAGCATGACGGTACTGCTCAAGATGCAGGCCTGTCAGGTACAGTTCCTCAAGGCTCTCGATCTGCTCCGGCGCCAGCGGCTCGGTGGCCGCGTCGGGAAGTTTGCGGTCCACCGGCGTTTCCGGCTGGTAAGCAATCAGTTCCTTGCCCTTCGCGTCCAGCACGCTCAGCCGAAATTCCTCCGCTCTAACTCCCGATGCATCGATCGACTGAGTGAACGGCTGGCCCGGCAACAGTTCGTGCTGCTGGTCCAGGACCGGCTGGCCGCTGCGGGTGAGCAACACGCGCACACTGCGCCGCGAAGTTACACACACTCCGACACGCGCGCCATCCGCATCGACATCCAGATTCACGGCTGCTTCCGTATTAGCGTTCTTGACCGGTCCAATCTTCTGGATCGGATACCAATACTGACTGAAGTTCTTGGTCTCGTAGGGCTGCAGCCAAGAGAAATCCGGCTGATTGTCGGTGTAGGCGCCCGCCATCAGTTCCACATATGGGCCATCGGAGTCGGTCAGGTTGCGGTCCCAGGCGTAGCCGAACTCCGCGTTGCCCCAGGTCCACATCTTCTTGCCCGGCGCGACAAGGTGGTTGGAAGTATGCACCAGCCCTGCCTGGCGGGCATGATCGTAACCGCCGCAGAAATCGAATTTGGACTCGGTAACCATGTAGGAGGTCGGCACGGGTATGTTCTTGTACCAGGAGATATCCGTACCAGGACGATAATCTACACCGTAGTAGAAGTTATTGGCCAAGGGGAAGGATGAGATTGCCCGCTTTGCATGATCGGCAACAAAGGCCACGTCAGGTGGAAAGAAGGCCTGGTACTGGTCATGCACCCGCACCGCAACATTGGCCCACCACAAAAATGTCTGCGGCAGGCTGGTGCGGTTGTAGAGCCTGACTCTCGCTTCGACAATCGCTTTGCCCGGCGACAGATGGATGCCCACCATACCCTTCATCCGCTGCATGGGATCGTGCTCGCTCAACCACACCGTGCGGCCGCCGTCGTCATCCTCCTCAATCGCGGCATGAACCGGCATATAAGTGGAGGGACGATGGTGCTGCGGCCAGTTAAACTCGACGCCTCCTGAGATCCATGGCCCCAGCAGGCCGACCAACGCAGGCTTGATTACGCTCTGGCGATAGAAGAAGTCATATTGGTTGGTCTTATCAACGCCGGTGAAAATCCGCCCGCCAATCTCCGGCAGAATCGTCAGTTGGATATACTCGTTTTCCAGCGTGATCGCCCGATAACTAGCATCGACCTTTTCCAAAGCTACACGGTCTGTGAAAGGGTTCGGATAGACCTTCCCGGTACTTCCCTGGTAGACCCGCTTCTCGAGGAACATGGGGTTGGGGTCGGCATCCTGCACCGGGTAGGTAGGAATGACAACCTGCCGCTCCCAGCAGCGGACCGGCTCGGATTCACGCGCGTTGCTCATATAACACGAACCTCAATGCGAATCGATTTGCCGCATTGGCCATAGGGGCGAGGCGAACCGAGGATCAAGCAAGCGAGAGCGAGGCCAATAATCGTTAACGTACACGTTACCGCAGCTCATTGTCAACACTTCCCGTCCCCGTTCCGCGCCCCGAGCCTTGCACAGAGGCCTTCACCCTATCCCTTTCCTGCACGCGCTGGGCTCTATTCGCAAACGCATTGTTTGCGTTGGCAACAAAGGCGGAATCCATGCTCGTTGCGTTGCTGCTTGTCGGGAAGCTCCTAGGCGGCGGTGCTGTAGAATCGACTCTTCGAGAGAATCCAATGAAGCCTCCAAACATCAAAGACATCGCGCAGGCTCTGGACATATCGATTGGCACCGTCGACCGTGCCCTGCATGGGCGTTCCGATGTCAGTCCCGCCACGCGAGCGCGGGTCTTGAAGAAAGCCGAGCAGCTCGGCTACAAGCCCAATATTGCGGCCCGCTCTCTGAAGCTCAACCGCCGCCTCCGCATCGGCGTGTACTTTCCTCAAGAGATCGCATCCTTCTTCGACCCCTTGCGGGCAGGCGTTCGCGCCGCGGCTTCCGCTTCCACGGGCGTCAATATAGAACTCGTCTTCCGCACCTTCCCAAGGCTCGATGAAGGCGATGTGGAGATCTTCGCTGAAGATGCGAGCCAGCAATTCGACGGCGTTCTGGTGGCGCCCGGCAACCCCGAACACATTGGGCCCGCGCTCAGAAATCTGGCGCTGCGCGGCGTTCCTGTGGTGTGCGTCGCCAGCGACGCCCCGCGCAGCGAGCGCCTCGCCTCCGTCACAGCGGATGCCCAAGCCAGCGGCGCCATTGCCGCGGAACTCTTCTCCCGCACCATTCAGAAGACCGGCCCCCTGGCCACCATCACCGGTGAGTTAACCACCCTGGATCACGCGGAAAAGCTGCGCGGCTTTGCGGCCAATCTCGCCGTCTTTGCTCCGCATCTTTCTCTGCTGCCCGCCATCGAGTCCCACGAACAGCCCAAGATGGCCTATCGCCAGGCCGTCGCGCTGCTTTCCCGCAAGCCCTATCCGCTAGGTATTTACATCAGCACCGCCAACAGCATCCCGGTGCTTCACGCCCTGGAAGAGCGGAATTTCCTGGGACAGATTCAGGTCATCACGACCGATCTGTTTCCCGAGATTGTTCCCTTTATTGAGTCGGGGAAGATCCTCGCGACTCTCTACCAGCGGCCGTTTTCCCAAGGCAAAACCGCCTTCGACCTTCTTTTCCGCTATCTCCTTGACCGAGTGGCCCCCACTCCGCTTGTACGCCTCGCTCCCCACATCATCTTGCGCAGCAATCTTGCTCTTTTTGCCCGTTATATTGCCCGAGAAGGCGATACTGCCAACTCATCCAAATAACTTGCATATCATCCTTCGCCGCCCTCGCCAGTCTCGTTCTTCCTATCTCTATTCTGGAGCTGCCAGAGCGTTTTCAAGCTGAATGATTACGGTCCAGATGGGCACCTGCGGTTTCCCACCCTTTGTGCAAGGAACGCACAAAGGATGGGGCACCAAAAGTTTTGTTAACATTTGAATCGAAATCTCTCTAGAGAATCGCTGCCTCCCGTGCTGCCCTCGGTTTGTCTCACACCGGTGACATTGACGCGCGGCCAGTCCAACATGGCCGATAGTGCGCCCGGTTGCGCATCGCCGTCCATGGATCTCAAGTGTTGCGGTTCGCCCTTGGCCATCGCGGTTATGAATCGCCAGGAGATGTTAGGCGGTTTTGCGCAGAGTTTCGCCATCCGAGTTCACACAACCTACCAGATTGTTCGCCTGGTTGGTCATGATCCACGGACCGTGAGGATTGCCGTGAAACTAACCGTGAACGTTGCAGTAGTAGGTGGTTTCCATGGTGCTGTTATCCCCGTCGCGGCTGCCGATCTCGGCGTTTTGCAGCAAATCGGAGCTGAAGTGCAGCCCAAGCCAGTTGAAGAAGCGTTATGCCTGAGAGCCCCGATCATTTGGCAGATACCGCGAGGCTGACCGCCCCAGGCAGCGACAAGTTCAGTTTGTACTCGGGAAGGGCTTCGATGGATTCCAACGAGCCTGCCTGCCCATCCTTTCCGAAGTCCGGCGCGCTGCCCGGCTCGAAGAAGATGCGCGCCTTTTCGTCGAGCGGCAGCAGTTGAAGGAGGAAGGGACTCGTGGTTGGCGCAGACATGAACCGCTTGAGCCCGATCCGCCATGTTGCACCATTATAGAAATTGTCCGTGAGCAGGCGATTGCCTGACAGTAAACGCGCTTCGTCTCCCTGATAACGAATGGCGAGAAACAGGTCGCTGAGGCCATCCAGCGCATCGAGAGGAATTGTGATTTGCCACTCGCCAGCTTGCGCGAAGCTGGATTCCTTCGGCGTCATGGCCACGGCGGACTGCCGGAAAGACGCCTTAGGGCCGAGCAGGGGAAGAGGCGCTTTGCCAATGGGCCTGATCTGAACGATCTCCGGGAGGACCTTGCGCTCTGGTGTCCTCCACACAAACTGCTCGAAGATACCTTGCAGTTTGCCTGGCCCCTGTAGGACAGCTTCTTTGCTGGCTGCGGGCCGAGTCGCGGGAAAAAGCGCTGCGTCGAATGTTGAGTTACCGATCTGGCGGAGGGTGAGTTGCTTGCCGTCCGTAAAGACCTGGGCACTCGTCAGTGCCAGCCGGTCCACTCCGTCGATGGTCACACTCCAGAGGTTGTCTGCGTCTTCCGCGCTGAGGAGCACGAAATGCATGTCGCCGCTCTTGCCGTGAACGGTGATGGCGACGTCGCGCCCCGGTGCCACGCCTTGTATGCGCAACAGTCCGTCTTGCTCGGTGAGCGTTCCGCGCGCTACGAGCAGTGCACGCCGACTCTCGGCGGGAAAGGCAAACTCCTTGGGAATCCCTGGAATTGCAAAGAAGAAGGCGTAAGTGTTTTTGCCATTTCGAGTTTTAAGAATTGGTTGCGCCGTAGCGTACTCGAGGTTAATGCCGTCGCACTCCATGTTGACCGGCCAGTGAAAGAAACTGTTGGCTGGCACGGTGAACGGCGATGCCGGAACGAGTATGGTCTTGCCAGAGGCTCTCAGCTCGAACTGCGTGCCGGGCCATTCGGGCATCTGCCGCTCACGGATGTAGTTATTTACGAAGACGAAGCCGCTCTCACCGTCGAGGCGGGCGGAGGCCCGCAGAACCGAGATATCCTGCGGGCTGGCGGGATGCGGCTGCGGCTGGATGGCCGCGGCCGGAGCCAGTTCTGCGCCAAAGTCGCGGAGAAAGTAATGGATCAGTTTCAGCTTTCGCAACTGTGCCTTCATCTCGCCAAATTCGCCCAGCGGCGCCTGGAAATCGTAGCTCTTGACAGGCATATCGTTGGGATAATCTGTGCGCTGCGACTCCTCGAGAGTAGTCAGCTTCCCATCCGGTCACGGTGTAGAGTGGAACATCGAGGCCGTTATCGACGGCCATCTTCCTCAACACTGCCAAATGTTCACGCCCCTGGCCCGGGCCATTGAGGGCATACTCGTTTTCAATCTGTATGCCGATGACCGGACCGCCGTCTTTCCATAACAGGCCGCGAAGCTGAATTCCGACGCCTCTGCACCGCTACCAGCTTCGGCGACAACCACCATGGCGGCGGTGGTTCGAAGGATTGCGGCAATTCCAAGCCGCATGATGGAGCGATCGTCGACGATTAATACCCGAATGGGCCGATCTTCCATGGTTTCACCCGACAATAAATGCGCCTGGGCTAATCAATCGAGAATGCCCAGGCGCTTCAGGAGCGGTTAGAAGGTTAGGTGCGCGGCGAACTGAAGCTGACGCTGGCCGCCGAAGGAGGAGGAGGAGCCGCCCAGAATGTCGGTAATCTGACCGGCGCCGGTGGAGGCCGAGCAGTCGATGCAGCTACTCGGGTTTTGCAGATTGACATGGTTGAAGACATTGCGCGACTGCACTTCTAGGCTCAGCTTTGCGTCTTCCCGCAAGGTGATGGATTTACGCAACGTGGCGTCAGTCCCAAAGAATCCTGGACCAAACAAGCCGTTGCTCTGCGAAGTACCGAAGGTCCACTGCGCCGGCCGCTGCCAGGCGCCAATGTTTTGGCCGTTGGCGGTGAGAGGAGCAACGGGGTTGAAGTAGGTCACGTAATGGCCTACGGTATTCAGTGCGCTTCTCCCGTGGCTGAAACTGCCTACCTGGTTGGGGCGGCAAGGCATATCCCAGTGAGGAGCGTCGTTGCGGCATTCGTTGTACGAGACGGAGTAGGGCAAACCGCTGCCCCAGTTGATACTGGAGTTGATGGCAAGCCCGCCGACAATGGCATTGGCAAGCCTGTTCATGTCAGCGCCGAATTGCTTGCCGCGGCCGAAGGGCAAATCGTACCCTCCGAAGAGCTTGAAGTTATTCGTGCGGTTGAAGTCAAAGTGACCCCAGTTGGCGTGCGGATCCTGAACAAAATAGCCGCCGCCAGCAGTGCCAGTGGCTGACGATAGCACATAGCTGCTCTGGAACTGGAGCCCCTTGGAGGTGCGCTTGTCCAACACGACCTGCAAAGAGTTGTAGTGAGCGTTGGCAGAGAAGGGATAATACGAGTACCAGCCCTGCCCGCATTGCTGCGATGTTGGATAGAGGTAGCCGAACTTCACATAAAACGGAGCTGCCTGGCAAGTCAAGCCATCCCTGTATCCGGCCATGGAAGGATCATTGAAGTTGACGCCCGCCCAGGCCGAGCCGGGGATGGTGTGCGTGGACTTGTTTGCAACATAAGAGACAGTGACGGCCGCCGTGCTGGTGAGTTGGTATTGATACCCAGCATTCCATCCGAAGACATCGGGCGTGCGCATTTTGTTGATGCGCCCCTGCGGAGCCTGATCGAACGGCAAAAGCATCATGCCGGTGGCCGGAATAGTGTAACTTGAGACGGGCGCATCCGGGCTTTTGGCCACGTTGTACACCGAACCGTCGGCCAAACGTGCCGCATCGGTGCCCAGACCGCCGCCCTGGCTGAAGCTCTGATTCTGCAGAACCGGAATCGTCTGCGTGAGAATACCACCAAAAATGTTGCCCCAATAACCGGCGTCTTCCACACGTCCCAGGCCGGCACGAATCACCGATTTCGACGTCGGCTGATAGGTAATTCCGAAGCGCGGCTCCAGAAAGGTGAGGTTGTTCTTGACATTGGCGCTCAGGTTTACGCCGCCGTAACCCGCAACTTGGATCATGTCGGTCTCTGTGTTCCAGAAGCCGCCATTGCCCTTGCCGTTGACGCTTTCGGGAAAGAAGATTTCCCAACGTCCGCCGAGGTTAAGCGTGAGTTTCTGTGTTACGCGCCAATTATCCTGGACATAGAAGAAGGTGCGATACTGCGTCTCCGCCGCCGAGATGTTGGTGCTAAAGTAACGACTCATCGTGCTGACGTCGCCGAAAAGGAAAGAGGCCAAGCCTAAACCGCCCGAAGTTGCTCCGCCCACAGCGCCCAAGGACGTACGCGCTTGTTGAAAGGCCAACTCGCCCGTCCGGTTGGTATCCCCCGTTACGCGAAGTTGATGCACACGACGAAGGTCGGCGCCGAATTTCACCTGGTGATGGCCCATGTCATGAGACCAGTTGTTGACTACACCCCACTCCTGTTGATTCATATCGAGCGGGCAGGCACAATGGTTGGCTCCGTGGTTGCCGGCGCCCAAGATGGTCTGACCGTCGATTTCGATCTGGCCAGCACCGCCCGAGCCCCAGGCAGAGGTGTTCAACCCGGGCATACCCAGATTGGTCATCAGGGGCGTGGATGCATCATACTTGGCTTCCACGAATGCGTACTTCAGCCAATAAACTCGAAGATCGGAGAAGAGCGTCGGGGTGATGACCTTGTCAGCGCCAACGGCGAGGCTGTGGTTGCCACCGTTCTCCGAGCCTGCCCATCCGCCGTTGCCGTAACCCGCGCCGCCAATCGTACCTAACGATGCGGGCGAGGACTGGTTCGAACCCAGGTAGCCATAGCGTCCAAAGATGTGCAAACTCTGGCTTTGCTGCCAGTCAACTCGAGTGTCGAACTGGTTGAAGTTGAAAGTGGCAAAGCCGCTGGCTACATAATTGTTGGCAATGCCCGGGTGCGTCGGCAACGGAATCATTTTTAGCGCGTTGATGGAGGGGGTGGCCAGGCGCGAATTCGGAACCAGGTTCCCTGCAAACGCGTTGCGGCCAATACCTGTGTTGGCTCCGCTAGCGTTGAGCGTTCCTTGCGACGGATCGTAGACCTGGCTGCTCGCTCCATTGGCCGCCAGATATTCGCTCAGATCGCAATTGCCTGTCGCGCCACCCGTGCAAGTGCTATGCACCAGCGTCGTCGGCACGGTTTCAATCAGAGAGGCGCCGGCTTTCTCGCGCGTCGCCTGGTAATCGCCAAAGAAGAAGAGCTTATCCTTGAGAATCGGGCCTCCCACCGATCCGCCAAACTTGTTCGAGAGAGTGTGCGGAACGTCTGGACCGCCAACGTTGTTTCCCGGGTATTGCGTAAACGGATCTCGAGCCTGCTGGGCGTCGCTGTGGCGATACTCGTAGAGGCTTCCATGGAACTTGTTGCTGCCGGACTTGGTCTGGATGACCGTCAAGCCAGCAACGGAAGAGCCGAATTCTGCGTCGTAGTTCTGGTTGATGAACTTCGATTCCTGGATCGAATCCAACGGGGGATTGATGACGATTTCGCCGATCCAGCTGTCCTTGTCGTTGGCGCCGTCCAGGATGAAGCCGGCGGCTTCAGGCGACTGGCCATTGGCCGAAATCATGATGTTGCGCTGCGGATCTTCAGCCGGAGCGTTAAAGAATGTGCCAGAGGTTGTGCCCGGTGCCAGCAAAACCAGCGCCGTGACGTTACGGGCAAGATTGGGAGTATTCTCCAGCGTTTCGGTGTCGAGCTGAGTGGCCACTTCGGCGCGGTCGGTGGTCAGTTCCGGCGCTGCTTCCGTGACAACGACTGTCTGCGCATTCGCGCCCACGACAAGCTTGACATCGAAAAGGACCGAGGCGTCGGCAGAAACGTTGAGCACAGAGGACTTTGCGACGGCGAACCCCGGAGCCTCCACCTTGACGAGATACGGATCCGGAATGAGATTGTGCAGGTAGTAGGCGCCGGTCGCGTTGGACTTCTCAACGCGCTCGATGCCTTTGTTGACATCCGTGACGGTAACCGTGGCGTTGGGAACGGCTGCGCCCTGCGGGTCAACTACCGTTCCGTTGATGGAGCCGTAGATGGCCTGCGCATGGCTGGCGCAGGTGAGCGCCAGGGAACCGACAAGTACAGCAAGCATACCTATCAGTTGGAATAGTGAAAACGCATTGCGGTGCCCTCTTGCTCGAGAGGATCTGCAATGTGTATGAATACTTTTCGTCATGACCAATTCTCCTTATCCGGGAATGCCCGGAAGTGTTCCGCTGCGGTGCTTGTGACGGGCAGTGTTTTTTACTACTGTGTGAACTGCGTGCTGCGAAACTGCACCAGCGACAGAGATGGAAGCAGCCCTCACAAGGAAACGTTTTCTACATGGGGGCCGACACCTCCCTCATTTCAAAGCTCGGCACGTCTCAAACTCGGAACCGAACCTCTCTGGGCGAACCTCGCAATCCACGTACCCGCTGGATGGTACCCGCCAGACGCTAATCTTCCAGGCAGACTCTTGCACCCGGAATGCCCTCTTTCGAACGCGTGCCAATTCAAGCACCCACATGGAAAAAGATGGAATGCTAGTAGCAGTTAGATATCCCGCTAAATTTTTCAACTAGTTTATTTTCAATCACGTATCCGAACGTTAGATGGGCGCGTGCTCCCCGTTAGCTGTGCTAAGATGGGTTGTTCCATGATGACACTCGGTGCAGATTCGGAAGTCCAAAAGCTCTCACCTGAGCAAGAAGCCCTAGTGCGCGAACACCTGGAAGAGCTGATGACCAGCCCGCCCTTTGTGGCAAGTAGGCGTGCTCAGGACCTCCTCCGGCTTATCGTCAAGCATGCCCTGGCGGGTGAGATGGACTCCTTGCGAGAGCGGATGATCGGGGCGGAGATGTTCAATCGCCCAGTCGACTATGACACGTCGAACGATTCCGTGGTGCGGGTCAAGGCGACGGAACTGCGTAAGAAGCTGAACCAGTACTATCAGGCATCCCATTCGGGATCGCGAGTTCTGATTGAGATCCCACCGGGCGCATACGTGCCCCGATTCGTCTTTGAGCGGCCGGAGACTCAGCCGCAACAGGAAAAAAAGATCCGGCTCCCCTTAACCGAAGAGGATGTGGGGCAGGGGGCAGAGAATTCCGGCCTTGGCGATTTGCCGGCTTTGCGAGAAGCCGTCCTCCCTGCAAAGCGGAAAGGGCTCGTTCTGTTGGGATTAGCTTCCATCCTGTGCCTGCTTGGAGGCCTCGCCTATCTTGGATTTGTTCACCGGCACAGCCGTTCGGATGTGCCATCGGGAATTCGTTTGATCGCCGTCCTGCCCTTTGAGAACCTGTCGGGCGATCCGGCACAGGATTACCTCGCCGATGGGATGACGGAGGTCTTGATTGCCGATCTGGGGCAGATTTCGTCGCTGCGCGTCATTTCCCGGACGTCGGCTATGAGCTTCAAAGGCACCAAGAAGGGATTGCCAGAGATTGCACACGAGCTTTCGGTGGAAGGCGTGGTGGAGGGATCGGTGATTCGCGAGGGATCCGAAGTGCGCATTACCGTCCGGCTCATTGATGCCAAGAGCGACCGTCCGATCTGGGGAAAGAACTACGTTCACAACTCGGCTCCTCTTCTCGTGTCCGAAGGGGAGCTGGCGCAGGCAATCGCCGATGAATTGAGCCTAACCATTTCGCCGCAGACCCAGGCTCACCTGACCCGAGCGCCCTCTGTAACGATGGCCGCTGAGGATCTCTACCTACAGGGTATGTTGATCCTTCACTCAGGAAATTGCACCATCGCCATGGATGACTTCCGGAAAGCGATTCAAGCTGACCCCGGCTTTGCCAACGCCTACGCCGCATTGGGCGACTGTTATGGCCTGATGGGCGAAAGCGGCAGGATTCCGTATGCCGAAGCATTTTCAATGCAGAGGAGCAATGCTTCGCGAGCGATTGAGTTGGATGACTCACTGTCCGAGGGGCATGCCGAGATGGCCGACGCGCTCGGCAATCTGAATTGGGATTGGAGCGGTGCCGAAAAGGAGTTCCAGAAGGCATTGGCTCTCAACCCGAATTCGGCCACGGTGCACCAGCAGTACGGAGATTTTCTTAGTCGTTTGGGCAAGTCAGGCGCCGCCATCGAAGAGGCAAAGATTGCAGTAAAACTCGATCCGTGCGTATTCCAGTGAAGTGGGCAGCGGATTCCGGTGATGTGGGCAGGCGTCGGAGCGAAGCGACGCTGGTTGAGTTTTACAGTATTCAGGTTGCCCACATGAGTCAAGAAAAGGGTAAATA